>Ga0233400_1001135_pt1 | contig 11346 bp, 9 predicted proteins | sample 46DmetaG_FD_182708 | JGI IMG/M metagenome (GOLD analysis project Ga0233400, IMG submission 182708) | Seawater microbial communities from Monterey Bay, California, United States - 46D | ecosystem: Environmental > Aquatic > Marine > Coastal | place: USA: California | collected 2016-10-21
CAACAATATAAATATAACTGTTTATAAAGATAGCATTCAAAAATCTAAAGTTTCTGGTGGTTTAAATAACGAGATTTTTTCGAAATATAGAAGTGGATTTGTTGTAATTACTAATAAGTTGGATAAGCTACGTCAAGAATATGTTGCTGCTGCTCAAAACCCTCAAGCGGTTCAAGAACTACAAAAACGTAATGTTGAACTTCGCGATGAATTAAAAAATTATGGGTTTAATTTTCTGAAGAATAACCCAAATTCAGACTTTTCTTTAATGCTTTTAGACGGTCTTACATCACAACCAAAATTTGATACCAAATCTGCTAAAGAAGTATTAGAGCTGATGAATAATGAGCTGCTCAATAAATCTACAAATACCCTCACTGTTCAAAATATTCAAGATAAAATTAATCAAGCAAAAACCAATAAAAAATTATCTGTTGGGGATATCGCTCCAGATTTTACGGCACCAAACCCCGATGGAACTGCTCTTACCATGAGTAAAATCAAAGGAAAAGTCACTATTATTGATTTTTGGGCCTCATGGTGTAAACCGTGCCGTGTAGAAAACCCTACCTATGTACGACTCTATGAAAAATACCACGACAAAGGACTAGAGATTATAAGTTTTTCTTTAGATAGAGAAAATCAAAAACAACGTTGGGTTGATGCTATTGCTAAAGATAAATTAACATGGTACAACGTTTCAAACTTAAAATTTTGGAATGACCCTGTGGCAAAACTTTATAATATTACTTCTATTCCTGCAGCATTTATCATAGATGAACAAGGCGTTATTATTGCAGAACGTTTGCGTGGAATTGCGCTGGAACGAAAAATAGCAGAACTCCTCGACTAAGCTTACAGCTTATTTTTCCATTTTAAAATAAGTAAAAGCACTATTGGTGTCGCCAATAAAGCTACCATCCAAAAATGATATTCGAAAATCCAAGGAGCTAAAAATAAGGTCATTAGATACCCACCAACTGCACCACCAAAATGTGCATCGTGGCCAATGTTTCCAAGTTTGGTTTTCATGCCATATATCGAAAATAACAAATACCCTACTCCAACAACATAAGATGGAATTGGAATAGGTATAAAATAAATAAACATATGCATATCTGGACGTAATAAAATAGCAGAGTATACAATACCTGTTACCGCTCCACTTGCCCCAACAGCACTATAAAAAGGTTCGTTTTTGTGAAAATAGAACGACAAAAGATTTCCTGCAAGTAAACTAAAAAGATAAACCAAATAAAAATTAAGAGCACCCAATAGATTGACCACAATATGAGCAAAAAAATACAGTGAAATCATATTGAATATAAAATGCTGCCAATTGACATGCAAAAACCCAGAGCTTAACATTCGTATTTTTTCGCCACGTTGTAATGCTGCAATATTAAATTTGTACTGCTCAAAAAAGGAATAGTCTTTAAAGCCACGCATGGAAAACAAAAGATTAGCTGTAATTACAATGAGGGTGTGGATGTTCATGGGTTAAAATTATTAAATCGCATAAATTAAATTATCTTTGCAGTGTAAATTTAAGACTAATTTATGCAATTATTAGCCTTTGTGCTCATCTATCCTTTGCTTTGGTTGGTATCCATTTTGCCATTTCGCTTGCTCTATGCCGTATCTGATATTCTGTTTTTTTTGTTGTACCATGTATTTCGCTACCGTAAAAAAACTGTTGAAGACAATTTGAAGCTTGTTTTTCCAGAAAAATCTGAATCCGAACGTAAACAAATCACAAAAGAATTTTTTCATCATTTATGTGATATGATTTTGGAAGCCATAAAATCCATGAACATAAGTGTTGAGGACATGAAAGCACGATTTAAATTTACAAATATAGAGGTCATCCAAGACTATGAAAAACGTCAAAAAAGTATTGCGCTTATGTGCGCCCATTATGGTAGTTGGGAATGGATTTTTATTCTACAAGCCTATACCAGTCATTTGACCTTTGCAATTTATAAGAAGCTAAATAATGTTTATTTCGATAAATTGGTGCGAAAGATTAGAGCACGATATGATAGTTATTTAATTACTACCAAAGAATCTATTAATGTTCTAGTAGAGAACAAAAAGAAAGGATTGATAACTATCAATGGATTTGCCGCTGATCAAAGTCCAAAAAAAGAAAAAGCCTACCATTGGAATACTTTTATGGGTATCGAAGTGCCCGTACATACTGGAGCAGAAATGCTGGCCAAAAAATTAGATATGCCTGTAGTTTTTTTCTCTGTTAAGCGTATAAAAAGAGGGTTTTATGAAACTACGTTTCAAACCTTAGCAGAACACCCAAATGAATTTAAGGATTATGAAATTACAGATCAGTTTTTAAAACTTGTTGAAAATCAAATTCACGAAGCTCCACAATACTATTTGTGGACACATAAACGCTGGAAACATCGTAAAGTTTAGGCAATTATTTAGGTGTTCTTAGTATTTTTTCGAGTTGTCGCCCTTTAGCCAATTCATCAATGAGTTTTTCGAGTTGTCGGCAGTGCTTATAGACGTCAAACTCCTATGTGATGTCTTCAATGCGACACCCACAGACAACCCCTTTTATTAAATGCGCATTGGGGTGAATTTTTGCCTTTTGAAAAAAAGTTCTAAAGGTTACTTTTTTATCAATAAGTGTTTGTAGAGTCCTTTCATCAAAACCAGTAAACCATTCTATAACATGATAAAATTCTTCTTTAGTTCTACCCTTTTTTTCTAATCTACTGAGATATAAAGGAAAGATGGACGCAAAAATCATTTGGGCCACCTTTTCGTTTTTTTCTGGGGTTACTTTCATGTTTTTTTATTGTTGTAGGTAACGGTTTGGCTATGGTTAGTACGGGAATTAAAATCACTGAATTTCCGATTAAGCACTTAGCCAAAACTTTTTATTTTGTTTTATCTTTTCTTTTATAAGGCCAAATCAAAAGATTTGGCGGACTTTATAAAAAGCCCATAATCTTTGGATTATGCGCCAAAACCTGTATTAATTATAGCCATTGTTGGGCACAGTATTTATGAATATTTACTTTTGTATTTAAAATTGTCTTTTTTTCAAAATGCTCAAACTGTAATTTTTCCAATAATTTTCTTGAAGCAATATTTTCTTCTTCAAATATTCCATAAATCTCACGTAATTTTCTCTACTCAATTCCGTAACCTACAATCTCCTTCAATAATTCAGAAGCATATCCGTTATTCCAGAATTTTCTTTTTAAGTGACATCCGATTTGACTCATCGAAGTAGATGCGAATTGATTTAAGTTTACAGTTCCGATAAATTCGTTATTTTCTTTTTTACATACTGTCCAGAATCCGACTTCTTTGATATTAGATTCAATTTTCTTTTTCAGAAACTCTGTGTAGAAAACATCTGATTTTCCGGCAAACGGTTTAACGTACTTAAAAGAATCAGGTTCCTTATACATAATAATTACATTAGGAATATCCTTTTCAGTAAGAGGTTTAATTATAGTTCGCTTCGTAATTAGTGTCATTTTTAGTTCGTTCTCATATTGTGCCCAACTATGTAAATATACGCATTGCGTATATCCAATTTTTATAAGGTTCATATATCAATTTTAGGGGTGTTTTGCTATATTCTTATAAATCAATACAATAGCGTGTTTTTATAGCGTATATCGATTTTCCATAAGCGAAATATTTATAGTTTCCTATTGGATAAGACACAGAAAAACTTAAAAAGTCACATTTTTAAAGAAGAATTTTAAAAATGTAAAAAGAAGGTTTAAGACAGAGCTTTAAGTTCAGAAATAAAGCGGTCTGCCAATGCATCGGCTTGTTGTTGTGAGGGGGCTTCTGTATAAATTCTAATGATGGGTTCTGTATTGCTTTTACGAAGGTGTACCCATGAGTCCGCAAAATCAATTTTAACCCCATCAACAGTGGTTAAAGGTTCGTTTGCATATTTGTTTTCCATGGATTTTAAGAGAGCATCAACATCTAAAGTGGGGTTCAAATCAATTTTCTTTTTACTCATAAAATACAAAGGATATGTGTTTTTAAGAGCACTTACTGCAATTTGTTTTTCGGCCAATAAACTTAAAAACAAGGCAATACCCACCAAAGCGTCACGCCCATAATGCGCTTCTGGTAAAATAATACCACCGTTACCTTCTCCACCAATAACAGCCTTATTGGCTTTCATGGCATTAACCACATTCACCTCTCCTACTGCACTGGCAGTATAGGTTCCGCCATGTTTTTCGGTAACATCTCTAAGCGCTCGTGTGGAACTCAAATTGCTTACGGTATTGCCTTTGTTCTGGCTTAAAACAAAATCGGCACAAGCAACCAAAGTATATTCTTCGCCAAACAGCTCCCCTTTTTCATCCATAAACGCCAAACGATCAACATCAGGATCCACAGCAATTCCGAAATCTGCTCCGGTTTGTGTTACTTTTTCAGATAAATCGGTCAAATGGGCTTTAAGCGGTTCTGGATTATGAGGAAAATGTCCGTTGGGAATGCAATGCAATTTAATGGGTTCTACGCCCAAACGCTCAAGCAACAGCGGTACAGCAATACCTCCCGTAGAATTAACACCGTCTACAACGACTTTAAATTTACAGGACTTTATGGCTTCAACATCGATATAATCTAAGTCTAAAACTTCATCTATGTGTAAATCAAAATAGGCATCATTAACTGTAATTTTCCCCAAATCATCAACTTCTGCAAAGTTAACTTCCTCGCTTTCCGCCAAATCCAACACACGTTGGCTATGCGTTGCATTTAAAAACTCACCACTACTATCAAGCAATTTTAAGGCATTCCATTGTTTTGGGTTATGGCTTGCTGTTAAAATAATGCCACCATCGGCGTGTTCCATAGGCACTGCAACTTCTACGGTCGGAGTTGTGGAAAGCCCCAGATTGATGACATCTATACCCATCCCAATCAAGGTGTTCATCACTAAACTTTGAATCATTTCACCAGAAATTCGAGCATCTCTACCAATAACCACTCTATAATTGGTTTTTTTGCGTTGCTCCTTAATCCACATGCCATAAGCCGCAGCAAATTTAACCGCATCTATAGGTGTTAAATTATCAGAAACAGCACCGCCAATAGTACCACGAATTCCAGAAATTGATTTGATTAAAGTCATTTTAAAAAGTTTTTACAAATATAGGATTTCAATTCTAGTTTTATAAAATAGTATTCATAATTTTGACCCCATGAACTACCTCGCACATCTCTATCTTTCCGGAAAAAATGAAGACGTTTTAATCGGCAATTTTATCGCTGATAGTGTAAAAGGTTCAAAATATAAAAACTACCCAACTGAAATTCAACGTGGGGTAGTATTACATCGCCAAATTGATACCCACACCGATGCACACCCCAATTTTAGAACAAGCACAAAACGATTGCATAAAAATTACGGTCATTATTCTGGAGTGATTGTTGATATTTTTTTTGATCATTTTTTGGCTAAAAATTGGTCTAATTATTCCTCAATTTCATTGGCTAACTATGCTCAAGAATGTTATTCCATTTTAAATAAAAACATCCAAATAATGCCTGAAAAAGCACAATACATTTTGCCCTATATGACCAGAGGAAATTGGTTGTTGAGCTATGCCTCTACAAAGGGAATATCGAGTGTCTTATCAGGGATGAATAGACACACCAATGGGCGTTCTGGAATGGATAAAGCAACTATTGAGCTCCAACAGTACTATACAGAATTTGAAGCTGATTTTAAAATTGTGTTTAAAGATTTAAAACAGATGAGTGCTACTTTTCTAAATCAACATTAACTGATATAATTCCAAATGTTTTTGTACTTCCCCATTTGGACATAAGTCATATTTATGGGTAAATGCTTGGGTAAGCTAAGTTTTGGATCTTCTTTAAGTATATTTTTGGCCCAACTTCGAGCAAGAGATAATATCTCTTTATCTTGAATAATATTAGCAATTTTTAAACGCAAAACTCCACTTTGTTGTGTTCCCATGATATCTCCAGGTCCTCTAAGTTTTAAATCTACTTCAGCAATTTCAAAACCATCAGAAGAGCGTACCATCGTTTCCATTCGGGTTTTGCTATCATTTCCAAGTTTGTGGCTTGTCATTAAAATACAATAACTTTGATCTGCTCCTCTCCCAACTCGTCCTCGTAATTGATGCAATTGAGACAACCCAAAACGCTCGGCACTTTCAATAATCATTACAGAAGCATTTGGAACATTTACGCCTACTTCTATAACGGTTGTAGCTACCATAATTTGAGTTTCGCCTTTAAGAAAACGTTGCATTTCAAAATCCTTATCTGCGGGTTTCATTTGACCATGAACAATCGAAATTTGATAGTCAGGCAAAGGAAACTCACGAGCAATGCTTTCATAACCGTCCATTAAATCCTTAAAATCTAATTTTTGACTTTCATTAATAAGCGGGTAAACAATATAAATCTGCCGCCCTTTTTTTATTTCATCTCTAATAAACCCAAATACTTTTAAGCGGTTACTGTCAAAACGATGTACCGTTTTGATGGGTTTTCGTCCTGGCGGTAATTCATCGATTACCGAAATATCCAAATCGCCATAAACAGACATGGCAAGTGTTCTTGGAATTGGAGTTGCGGTCATCACGAGCACATGTGGTGGAGAGCTGTTTTTGTGCCATAATTTGCTACGCTGCGCGACCCCAAATCGATGTTGCTCATCAATAATGGCCAATCCTAAGTTTTTGAATTGAACTTTATCTTCTAATATGGCATGAGTACCTATCAAAATATGCAAGCTACCATCCTCTAAACTGGCATGAATTTCTTTTCGCAATGCGGTTTTAGACGACCCTGTAAGCAACGAAATTTTAATACCTAGAGCGTCGCACATGGGTTTTAATCCATTATAATGCTGTGTTGCTAAAATTTCAGTTGGTGCCATTAATGTGGCTTGAAAATCATTATCAATTGCAATCAACATTGAAAGAAATGCAACAATAGTCTTTCCAGAGCCAACATCACCCTGAAGCAAGCGATTCATCTGTGCATTGCTGCCCATATCGACACGAATTTCTTTTATAACTCGCTTTTGTGCTGCAGTTAAATCAAATGGTAAGTGGTGGTTGTAAAATTCATTAAAAAAAGTACCAACAGTTTCAAAAGGAAAACCTTTTATTTTTGATTTATGGATTAGGTTCTTATACACCAATTGCAACTGTATGTAAAATAATTCTTCAAATTTCAATCGAAACTGTGCACGGGCTAATAAATTTTGATTCTTTGGAAAATGAATATTAAGCAAAGCATCTTTCTTTGATATTAATGCTTGTTGCTCAATTATTTCATTTGAAAGAGATTCGGTAAATGTATTTCCCATTTGTAAAAATAAATGTTCCATAAGTTTACACAAGGCTCTGTTGGAGATGCCCCTGTTTGATAATTTTTCTGTTGAAGGATAAATGGGTTGAATGGCAGAACTTAAACTTTTATCAAAATCTGTTTTGAGTTCCATATCAGGATGAGGCATATTAAAAACACCATTGAATAGATTTGTTTTTCCAAAAATCACATAATCTGTATGTAATTTTAAACGCTCTCGAATCCACTTTTGACCTCGAAACCACACTAACTCCATTTTGCCTGTTTCATCTCTAAACGTAGCTACAAGACGCTTACCTCGCTTCTGTCCTACTTCTTTAATGTCAGTAATTTGACCAATAATTTGTACTTCAGCATTGTTGCGCTCCAGTGTATTGATTTTATAAAACTGTGTGCGATCTATATATCGGTTTGGAAATAAATGAACAAGATCTTGATAGGTATGAATTCCCAACTCCGAACGCAACAAAGATGCTCTGTTTGGCCCTACCCCTTTGAGGTAGTCTATTGGTGTTTGTAAAACATCCTGTGGCATTAAATTTATTTTAACAAAAGTCCAACTTCTTCTTTTAGAAATACCAACGCCATTTCAGGTGAAACTTTTGCTTGTGAAAGGGTTTCAAACAATGGAGCTCTCATATCTTGGGCCGTTTTAATTGATTCAGTGACTTCAAAATTTTGAATCCTCTGAATGCTACTGTTTTTGGCCGTTGTAAGCATTCGCCAACAGGTTTCTGAAACATAAATTTGTTGCGATAAATTATGCTCATATTCTTGTTCTATAGTTTGGATTAATAAATCCTTGTAAGCCTCAGGTTGTGGCGCAATTGGTGCAACTCTACGCATCAACTGCTGCGCACTAATGCGTTCCAAAAACAAAGTCAAACGCTCAAAAGCTTGAAGACGAACTGGAAAACTTTCCTTTTTATGCATTTGATGCAACAAAAAATTTCGTCTATTGTTTTCATTTGCAGTATGCTCTTTAAAAAACAAAAATGCAATGGCACCAGTCACTAATGCAGGTATACAGTAGACTAATAATCCCAAAAATTCTTCACCCATTTTAATTCATTTTAATGAGCACTAATTTAATAATTTCAGTTTAAACTTTATGAAATTGATGTTAAAGAAAAAAATGGAGCTAAAATTCAAATCTAATCCGCGAACAATTGTTTATAATTATTCGTTAAACTCGTATCAAAAAAGGATTACATTACTTAATTTCACAATTCTAATTTTTTAAGCTTGAAAACCTATCTAGAACAACTCAACGAGGCTCAACTTGCACCAACTTTACAGATGGAAGGACCAATGATTGTCATTGCTGGTGCTGGATCTGGCAAAACAAGAGTTTTGACGTTTCGTATCGCCTATTTGATGAGCAAGGGAATTGATCCGTTTAATATTTTAGCACTCACATTTACCAATAAAGCCGCTCGAGAAATGAAATCGAGAATTGCCTCAATTGTTGGCGATAGCGAAGCTAAAAATTTGTGGATGGGCACATTTCACTCTGTTTTTGCTAAGATTTTACGCTTTGAAGCAGAAAAATTGGGCTATCCCTCTAACTTTACAATTTACGACACACAAGACTCTCAACGTCTGATTTCTTCTATAATAAAAGAAATGAATTTGGATAAAGATGTATACAAATACAAGCAAATTTATTCACGAATATCATCGTACAAAAATAGTCTAATTACTGTTCGTGCCTATTTTCAAAACCCAGAACTTATTGAAGCTGACACCATGGCAAAACGCCCTCAAATGGGCGCTATCTACAAAGAATATGTCGATAGATGCTTTAAGGCTGGTGCTATGGATTTTGATGATTTATTATTGAAAACCAATGAATTACTCACAAGGTTTCCAGAAGTATTAGCCAAATACCAAGACCGTTTTAGATATATATTAGTAGATGAGTATCAAGATACAAATCACTCACAATATCTTATTGTGCGTGCACTCTCAGACCGCTTTCAAAATATTTGTGTGGTAGGCGATGATGCGCAAAGTATTTATGCATTTCGTGGGGCAAACATCAATAATATTTTAAATTTTCAAAAAGATTATGACGATGTTAAGCTCTACAGATTAGAACAAAATTACCGCTCAACAAAAAACATTGTCAATGCAGCAAATTCTATTATTGACAAGAATCAAACAAAATTGGATAAAGTCGTTTGGACCGCCAATGGAGTGGGTCAAAAAATCGTTGTCAATCGATCTCTAACAGATGGTGACGAAGGGCGTTATGTAGCGAGTTCTATTTTTGAAAACAAGATGAATAATCAGGCAAAAGATGCCGATTTTGCGGTGCTTTATAGAACAAATGCACAGTCGAGAGCTATAGAAGATGCGCTAAGAAAACGGGGCATTCCTTATAGGATATATGGTGGACTTTCGTTTTATCAACGTAAAGAGATTAAAGATGTCTTGGCCTATTTGCGACTTATCATCAACCCTGCTGATGAAGAAGCACTGAAACGTGTCATTAATTTTCCTGCTCGAGGTATTGGCCAAACCACTATAGAGCGCCTTATTGTGGCTGCAAATTCCGAAAACACTTCAATATTTGATATTCTAAAGCAAATACAAACCAACCAAATTAACTTAAACGCAGGGATCAAAACAAAACTTTCAAATTTTTGCACGATGATTGAAAGTTTTCAGGTCATGAATCAAACTGCAAATGCATTTGAACTTGCAGAGCATGTATGTCGTGTAAGTGGTTTAATCAAAGAATTAAAAAAAGATGGAACTCCAGAGGGTATCACCCGAATGGAAAATATTGAAGAATTGTTGAATGGTATCAAAGATTTTGTTGAAGGTCAACGAGAATTAGCTGATTCAACGGGAGCATTGGCAGAATTTTTAGAAGATGTGGCATTAGCGACTGACTTGGACAACGAACAAAGTGGAGATGATGATAAAGTAGCTTTAATGACGATTCATTTAGCTAAAGGTTTGGAATTTCCATATGTGTATATTGTTGGTTTAGAGGAAGATTTATTCCCAAGTGCAATGAGCATGAACACAAGAAGCGAATTGGAAGAAGAACGTCGTTTATTTTATGTAGCTGTTACACGTGCCGAAAAGCAAGTTTATCTTACTTATGCACTATCGCGCTACCGATGGGGTAAACTTATTGATGCAGAACCCAGTCGATTTATCGAAGAAATTGATGAACAATATCTTGAAATTACAACACCAAAAGAAGATCGACGCTTTAACCCAATGCTTAGCGCGGACATATTTGGCGATGTCGAACAATCACAAATACGCTACAAAAAACCTTCTTTTTCTAAACCAAAGCCAAAGAAAAAACCAATTCAACAACCACCAAGAGTAACCCCTAAAAATTTAAAAAAGATTACCAATACAAATAGTAACACAAATTTATTTGATAGTAAATTAACAGTGGGTAATGTTGTAAATCATCAACGATTTGGAACTGGAGAAGTAATTAATATAGAAGGCAAAGGCGCCGATTTAAAAGCAGAAATTAAGTTTTCTTCAGGAGTAAAAAAATTACTTTTACGTTTTGCAAAACTCGAAATTATCTCATAACAACATGGCAGAGTTTTTAAAGTTATATTCGGAAAATCCACATCCAAGAACATTGGATAAAGTTGTTAATGTCCTAAAACAAGGCGGATTGGTGATTTATCCAACTGATACTGTATATGCTCTTGGTTGTGATGTTAAAAACATCAAAGCTATGGAACGCATTTCTCGAATAAAGGGAGTCAAATTGGAACGAGCGCAATTTTCATTTATCTGTCATGATTTAAGTCATCTGAGTGATTATACCGCACAACTTGGTACTTCAACATTTAAACTTCTGAAGCGTTATTTTCCAGGGCCCTATACCTTTATTTTACCAAGTAATAAAGCCCTTCCCCATCCCTTTAAAAAAAGAAAAACTGTTGGAATTCGTGTGACAGATCATCCAATTGCTTTGGAACTTGTAAAACG
>Ga0233400_1001156_pt1 | contig 11213 bp, 9 predicted proteins | sample 46DmetaG_FD_182708 | JGI IMG/M metagenome (GOLD analysis project Ga0233400, IMG submission 182708) | Seawater microbial communities from Monterey Bay, California, United States - 46D | ecosystem: Environmental > Aquatic > Marine > Coastal | place: USA: California | collected 2016-10-21
AGAGACCGCCAATAACCAAGCCAATAGCGCCCTGTTGCGCGCCTCGGCAATCAGCCACCTCAACTCGCTGATACCCGCGCGCACCGCCTCCTATTTGAGCCTCTGGCTAAGCAGCTCGGATCCTCTCATTCGCCAAGCAGCCGTCGAGGCCGCCGGTCATTTGCCTCCCGAACAGCGTCTGCGCATACTTACGCCCGTGCTTGAGGACCCTGTACTGGGGGTTCGCATGACAACGGCGGAGCAGCTCGCAGATCTCACAGCTACAAAGCTAAGTACTCAAGCAGAGCGGGTCGCTGCGCTCAACAAGGAGTATCGCGAGGTTCAGTCACAACACCTTGATATGCCCTCGATATTGGCTCAATTCAGTCGATTTCAACTGGCGCAGGGAGAAACGCAGGCGGCCGAAACAGGGCTCTTATCGGCGCTCAAAAAAAATCCACAATCAAGTATCGCCAGAGTCAATTTAGCCGATCTGTATCGATCATTAGGTGATGACACTGCTGCCCGGGCGGTCCTCGAAGCAGGCCTAACACTCAGCGCAGACGATGGCGCGATCTGGTTCAGTAAAGGCCTCTTAGAAATTCGCGACGGCAACCTGCAGGCAGGACTCAAAGCACTGGAAACAGCCGCAGCCCTCGAGGGGACCCCCGGCTATTACCACTACGTGTTTGCGGTGGCACAAAACGACCAAGGCTATCCCGACAAGGCGCTAGCTACCCTTGAACAGCTCCATCGGCTAGCCCCTGGGCAACCCAATGTCCTGTCGGCGCTTATGCAGTACAGCAATATCGCGGGAGATAGGCCCGCTGCCGAGCGTTACCGAGAGGAACTACGCGCAACGCTCAAAGCAGCCGGTCTTCAATAGCCGCCATTTAGACGCTATTTAGACGCCATGCGGCCGCTCAGCGCTACTGACGCACCAGCTGAAGCCGCACTGTCACGGGGATCACGCGGCTGATTGCATCCAGACCAGCAATACTCTGTAACGCGGCGACCCCTGACTCCAAACCAAACTCGGATGCCGTTAATAGGATAGGTGCCACACTGACCACGCTAAGCCCTTTCTCGTTAGGTGCCACTTGCAATGTCGCGGTCCGGTTAACAACTTGCCCATGAAGATCAATTGCTAACGTCGTCTCAACGGTTTGATTTTGTGTCGCACTCACGACGCTGGGTGCCAACTGGGCCGTAATTTTCGCCTCTGGAAATAAACCCACCTCGAATAACAGTTCCTTCATGCGGTCATTGCGGATACCCACATTGGTCTCAACCGCATTGAGCGCCACGCGGATATCCACTTGACCCTCATCGCTTACTGTCCCAACAACGGACTCAAACTGATTCAGCTCTCCTACCGCATTATTCTTGATCGAAATAAATTGAACGACTGAGCCGCCGGCAACTTCCCAACTGCTCCAAGCGGGGAATGAAATCAGTAACAAAATCATCCAGCTCATTTTTCTGATATTGCATCTCATGATCAACACTCTCATTGTTTTGGGGCGCGACAAGGTGTGGATTTTTCAATCCGGGGTCACGCGGATTTATAAGGGTAACGGAATGTATTAGCGACTGCGAAATGAGGAATCATGAATTTGCTAATTAAACTCTTTTCACCACTGAGTGGTTGCAACTGCCAGCAAACAACTCGACACCGCCTTAGGCAAAATACTCCTAATCAACACGCCCTGTACTGCGTTGAGCCAACACTGGACTCAGAGTCAGCTGGCAATGTCGGCCAAATCACCTTTCTGCTCCAACCACATTTTTCGATCACCGGCCCGCTTCTTGGCAAGTAATAAATCGAACGTACTGTCGGTATCGGCCTGCTCATCCAGAACCAACTGCACCAGTCGGCGGGTGTCCGGAAACATCGTGGTCTCACGCAACTGAGGCGGGTTCATTTCTCCGAGTCCTTTGAAACGCTGCACCGAAGGTTTTGCGCGCTTGTTCTCCGACTCTAGCCGCTCAAGAATGCTGTTCTTCTCCCCTTCATCTAAGGCGTAGTACACCTCTTTACCGATATCGATTCGATAGAGCGGCGGCATCGCTACAAAGATATGGCCTGCGCGCACTAAAGGCCTAAAGTGGCGCAAAAACAAAGCGCAAATGAGTGTGGCAATATGCAGGCCGTCAGAATCGGCATCGGCAAGAATGCAGACCTTGTGATAACGAAGCTGGCTGAGATCGGTACTGCCTGGATCAATACCCAGCGCCACAGAAATATTATTGACTTCCTGAGAGGCGAGAATCTCCAGCGAGTCGACCTCCCAAGTGTTTAAAATTTTACCACGCAACGGCAGAATCGCTTGGTACTCTCGATCTCGCGCTTGCTTCGCAGACCCACCAGCGGAATCGCCTTCGACTAAAAATAATTCACTACGGCTCGGGTCCTCCGTCGAGCAATCCGCTAACTTACCCGGCAAGGCAGGTCCCGCAGTCACCTTTTTGCGCACCACTTTCTTCGCTGAGCGCAGCCGTGCCTGTGCTCGCTCGATACACAGTTCAGCCAAGCGCTCCGCATCAGACGTGTGTTGGTTTAACCACAGGCCAAACGCGTCCTTTGCCGCGCCAGAGACCAATCCAGCTGCCTCTCGCGAGGAGAGTCGCTCTTTTGTCTGCCCCGAAAACTGAGGATCTCGAAGCTTGCAAGACAAGACAAAACAGCAGCGATCCCAAACATCCTCGGCGGTCAGCTTCACGCCCCTCGGCAGCAGATTGCGAATCTCGCAAAACTCTCGCAAAGCATCTGCTAGGCCGGATCGCAATCCATTGACATGCGTGCCGCCTTGCGCGGTGGGGATCAGGTTCACATAAGACTCTGCGATCACCTCGCCGCCCTCAGGCAACCACTGTATCGCCCAATCTACCGCCTCCGAACTGCCTTCAAAATGGGTCGTAAACGGTTGCTCTGGAATCACCGGGCAATCGATTGTGGCATCAGCGAGGTAGTCTGCAATCCCGTCCTCGTAATACCACTCGGTCGTTTCTTTTTTCTTTTCGTCCGTCAGCGTCACCCTCAAACCTGGGCACAACACCGCCTTTGCGCGAAGCGCATGGCTCAGCTTGGGCACCGAAAAAGTCGCCGAGTCAAAATAACTGGCATCTGGTTTGAAACGAATGCCCGTTCCCGTATTGCGCTTGCCACAACTACCTGAAACGGTGAGATCGTCGGTCTTGTTACCCCCAGCAAACGCCATTGAATAAACATTACCGTCACGACGAATGGTGACCTCTAAGGCTTCTGAAAGTGCGTTGACGACTGACACGCCAACACCGTGCAAGCCCCCGCTGAATTGGTAGCTCTTATCAGAAAATTTTCCACCCGCATGTAAGGTCGACAGAATGACCTCGACCCCCGGTAACTTTTGCTCCGCATGCAAGTCAACCGGCATGCCGCGACCATCATCGGTAACACTCAACGCCCCGTCGCTATGCAACACCACATCGATTTGACTGCAATGCCCTGCGAGCGCTTCATCAACCGAATTATCGATCACCTCCTGAGCGAGATGATTCGGGCGAGTGGTATCCGTGTACATGCCAGGCCGCTTACGAACGGGATCCAGTCCGGTCAGTACCTCGATCGCATCAGCGTTATATTCGGTCATGATCTACCACTGTTGGTGTCTAGTTTGTCGTTAAGTTTGCGGTCATTGCGTTGGATGCAATCCGTTTATTGAGCGATCGACCCTTTGAACGCGTTCTGTTGAACGCCGCTCTATTAAAGCCGCTCTATTAAAGCCACTTCGTTTAAGCCGTCCTGTTTAAACCGTCCTGTTTAAGCATAGCCGCGCGAGGTCAGATCAACCGTAAAGGTCTCATCAACCACTCGCAACACGTCAGCTTCCCACTGCCCATCCTCGTGCAGCGCTAATAATCGACACCCCGGTGCCACATCATCAACCTGAAACTGAGCAGATCCTGGCGCGAACTGAACGCAGGTAGAGGGCGCTGTCAGGCATTGTACGCCGCGATGCGCCTGAACAGAATCCTGATGAACATGTCCCGATACCACCACTGCCCGGTTACCCAGCGGGATTAACAGGTCGAGCGCCTCCGACGCATTCCGCACGTTTTGTTCATCGAGCCAGGCGCACCCCACTGGCATCAACGGATGATGTGTCGCTACGAGCAGCGGTCTATCCGTCTTGATCGCTTGCTGAACCGCCTTGCTTAAAGCCAGTAATTCCGAGTCAGCCAGCAGCCCAGCTACTGCGCCGGGTTGTTGCGTATTCAGCATGACAATATCCCAGTGGGACAGTCCAATGTTGCGTCTAAAATAATGCGCCAACGGATGGCTCGCCTGCCAAATGGCATCATGGTTTCCCGGCAACCAAAAACTGGGGATGCCCAGCGGCTCAATCAACGTGCACAATCTTTCGTAGGCTTTTTCACTCTCGTCACCAGCCAAATCACCAGTTAATAACAGTGCGTCCACACGCTCTTGCCCAGCAATCAAACGACAAACGGCTGCCAGTGACTGATCGGTATCAATGCCTACGAGCCGCCCTCCGGATTCAGCCATGAGATGCGTATCTGATAGTTGGAGGATCCGCGCCGAGCCGGGCGTAATGAGCGCGGTCTCGCCGCTGAGCGGGGTCATGGCGCTGAGGTATCGGCGTCAGGCAATACCGTGTCGGCTGAACGCCCGTGGGTCAAGCAAAACGATAGCAGTTCGGATGCAAATCGATTTTGCTGATATTTTTCGTCCCGCTGCAGCATGTCAGGATTGGGATACCGATACCGGGCCTCAAAACGGCGTGACGTGCTGCAGTGCACTATCTCAGCCATTCTGGCGTCATGATAAAGCCTGAGATCAAAGTAACTGCCCGCCCACACTCTGGGGGTGGCACTGTGATAACGCAGCCGCATGTCAGTGGTGTAACGGCCACGGGCCGTGACCTCAAGTGCCACCGTGACATCACCAGCAGCAAAATCCCAGTCTGAACGCTGCTCGTAATCGGGAAACAACCGCATGAGACGATGGTAGTTAACCTCGCAGAGCGCATGCAGATCTGCCAGATCTATTTGATAACCGCGACGCTGTCGCCGGCGCAATGCCGTCCGGTTTTTCTTTTCAGTCATAGGCGCTAGTGTATCAAGGCCCTGCCCCCCCGCGAACAGCCAAAATCTTAACGGCTTTGGATGCTTAAAAACGCTGCTCGCAGTGGTAGACTCGCCTCCTTTATACCTGCTAGGTACTACGCCACATGATGAAGCTCCAACGCCGCTTTTGCGCTCCACTCACCCCCTTGGCCGCTTTTGTTCTCAGCTGGGTCAGTGTCACTGCCCAGGCCGATACGCTGGTTGATATTTATGAGTTGGCACTCGAGAACGACGCGCTACTCAGAACCAAGGTGGCACAGTATGGGGCCGATTTAGAGCTCGAGAACCTCGCGCGCGCACCCCTGCTACCTCAAGCGGTGGCGGGATATCAGGTGTCAGAAACTGAAACAGACACGACATCACCCACCATTATTCAGGACCCAAACCTGGGCTTTGTCGTCATTGATGGCAATTCGGTGAGAAATATCGACAACGAGGGTTACGACGTCAGTTTGTCGCAAACGCTGTTTAATCTGTCGGCCTGGTTTGGCTGGCGAGCGGGCAAAGAAACCTCACGCCAAGCAGAAGCGAACCTCGCTGCAGCGCAGCAGGACCTGATTGTACGCGTGGTACAGGCCTATTTTGCAGTTTTGAGAGCACAGGACAATCTACGCGCTTCGCAAGCTCAAGAGCGTGCCTTTGAACGCCAACTAGAGCAGACGCGCCAACGCTTTGAGGTAGGTCTCATTGCTATCACCGATGTGTATGAAGCAGAAGCGGCCAGAGACTTAGCCCAAGTAACCCGTATCGTCGACGAAAATAACGTTGCGGTAGCGAAAGAAAATCTGTCGGTGTTAACGGGTCAGGCCCCTGGCGCGCTTTACGTGTTGGGAGAGGAGTTTGACCCCAGACTTCCCGAGCCCAGTGATCGATCGGAATGGGTTGATTTTGCGCTATCCAATAACAGTGAGCTTGCGGCCGCGCGTTATGCCGAAGAAGCCGCGCGTCAAAATGCCACCTCTTCCAAGATGGAGCACGCACCGACGGTCACCGCGACTTATCGTTATCAAGATACCGAAACGACTGGCAGCATCGATCAAAACCCCCCTAGCCTGTTCAATCTGCCGCCAAACTCGGATCAAACCAATGAGACGTGGCAAGTCAGATTTGACATGCCCTTATTTTCTGGCGGCGCGGTCAGCGCTAACCGGCGACGCGCCGCAGAGCAATTCAATGTCGCCCGTGAATCACGCATCAACCTGACCCGCAATACCGTCACGCAAGCGCGATCCCTGCACATGACCGTCGTATCAGATGTTTCTAGAGTCAAAGCGAGACAGCAGTCAATCATCTCCAGCCAAAGTGCACTCGACGCGACGCAAGCTGGCTATGAGGTCGGCACGCGTAACATCGTAGACGTACTCAATGCGCAAAATAAGGTGTTTGCGGCGCAACGTGACTACGCCAACAGTCGCTATGACTTCATCATCAATTCACTGAGGCTCAAAGAGGTCGCGGGCACGCTATCTCCAGAGGATATCGCTCGGCTGGAGAGCTTTTTACTGCAGCCCGTCGCGCCGACAGCATCTGCTGCTGAGTAGGTCAGGGCAAGTGGGCTGATAACACCGCCCATTGTGCCTCTATCACACCGCTTTGCGCTGACTGGAACGCGCCAGCACGAGCTCCTATTTCAGTGGCTTGACGCCGATCTGAATCCGGCCCGATCAAACCCATCACAGCGTCGGTTAGCGTCGGAAGCTCAACTTGTATGGCGCCACCACATCGCACTAAGTCACGGTACATGGTCGCAAAGTTAAACGTGTGAGAGCCAGTAAGAATGGGCAACTGCCACACCGCCGCTTCTAATGGGTTGTGGCCGCCGTGAGGCACCAAACTCCCGCCGACAAATACCAAATCGGCAAAACCGGTGAGCGCGCCCAAAGACCCTAAGGTATCAATCAGCAATACGTCATCCGATCGTTGCATGTCGCGCTGCTCACTATGACGTATTACCTGTAAAGCCTGCATCGCCGGCAGTGCAAGAATGGAGTCTGCGCGCTCTGGGTGACGCGGTGCCAACATCAACAGCGCGTTCGGCGAGACGCCCTTCAAGGCTAAAAACGCGTTTAATACAGCCTCCTCCTCTCCGGGGTGTGTGCTGGCAGCCAACCAAACAGGTCTATCTTGAAGCGCCCCGCCCAGCCGCTGATGCTCAGCCTGATAAGCCGCCCGCAACGCCTGCGGATCCAACGCAAATTTTAAATTCCCCGTTACGACGACCTGATCAGGGCATGCACCCAGCGCAACCAGTCGCCTCGCGTCAGCGCGTTCCTGGGCGGCAATTGTCGAAAAAGAGGCAAGCGTCGGGCGGATCACGCTCGACACGCGCGCATACCCTCTGGCAGATCGTTTTGACAGACGAGCATTCAGCAGCACCACGGGTATGGCTTCCGCATGCGCCTGTACCACCATATTGGGCCAAATTTCAGTCTCAACAAATACGCCAACACGGGGCTGCCAATGAGTAAGAAAGCGACGCACCGCGCCTGGGGTATCAAAAGGAATCCAATCACTAAAAACCCGCTCACCAAAACGTTGTCGAACTTGAGCGGCGCCGGTTGGCGTCGTCGACGTAATGAGCAGGGAGAGGTCGTCCCGATCACCCAGCAAACGCTCAATGAGCGGCGAAATCGCTAAGGTCTCACCAACCGAGACCGCGTGAATCCATATCAGCTTGCGTGGCCGAGACGCCGGCACGCTGCCATACCAGCCCAGGCGACGCCATAAATGCGCTCGATAACCCGACTGATTTCGCCCGCGCCACCAAAGACGCGCCAGAAAGAGTGGCACTAAGAGCCGCATCACCCAAGAATAAACAAGGAGATTAATAGAAAGGGACCACCGGTTTCGAACGCTCAAGACAATCGTATACTCTCAAACTGATCAGAGGGAGCCTACCATGCCACAGCCACCCCACGCCGATGTCCGTGGATTTTTGCCGGACAATGAGGGCCTACAACTTTACGAGTGGGCGCTGGCCGCAACCGCTACTGGCCCTCTTTTGGAAATTGGAAGCTACTGCGGTCGCTCAACGATCTGGTTAGGTCAAGCCGCACAAGCGCGACAAACCGCCGTATTCGCAATAGACCATCATCGCGGCTCTGAGGAGCATCAAATAGGAGAGAGCCACCACGATGCTGAGTTAGTAAACGCCGAAGGATTATTCGATACCTTTGCGGCGTTTCGTCGCAATATTGTTCAGGCTGATCTCGAGCAAGTCGTCATTCCCATCGTTACCGGAAGTGCACAGTTCGCAGCTCATTGGGCGGGCCCATTAAGCGTCGTATTTATCGATGGTGGTCATAGCCTCGACGCGGCGCTCGCTGATTATCGCCACTGGGCCCCGCGTATCGAACCCGGCGGAATCCTCGCCATTCACGACGTTTTTCCAGACCCCGCTGACGGTGGTCAGGCGCCTTATACTATTTGGCGGTTGGCACAACAATCAGGGCTCTTTACCCCCGAGGGAACAGTGGGAAGCCTGCGCGCCCTGCGCCGACTGGCGGGCTGACGCACTCACTAGACCCCCGCCTCCAGCGGAGGCGCCTCTAAAGAGTCATTCAGAGTCGAGCCCATAAATAGGCGGCACGCTGCGGTGTGCTCAGTCAGTGCGTCCGCTGCCAATAGCACGGCCCCCGCGGTCCACGTGGGCTTTTCTAATGGCCATAGCGTCCGTTCAGCAAACTGATACCCAGTCCACCATGCGCCATCATTATCTCGCCACTGCGCCAACCAGCTGAATAATTCGGCTGCCTGCTCTCGCTGCCCCGCCGCCAATAACGCCAAGGTCAACTCGCAGGATTCTGCGACGGTGGCCCAGGGCTGGTGATTTTCACAGCGACAGCCGATCCCAGGCTCAACAAATTCTGACCAACGACTGCTCAACCGCTGTTGCGCCGCTTCGCCTTCTACCACTCCGGTTAAGATCGGGTAAAACCAGTCCATTGCATAGCGAGACTTGCTCTCCCAAGTGCGATCAAAGCGCGCCGGCTTATGTCGTAATGCCTCACCGAGTCGTGACCTCGCGTTTTCCCAATGATCTCGCTTTTGGCCTAGCTGATCGGCGATCAATATGCCGCACTCCAGCGATTTGTAGATAGAACTGCAGCCGGTCACCAATGCGTCACCGAGTGGCGCACCCACGCTGTCAACCGCCCAATCAATCTCGCCCTCTGGGCCCTGATAACGCAATACAAACTCTAGTGCGCGCACAACCACAGGAAACAACCGCTCGAGGAATAGGGCATCTTGTGCAATCAAAAAGTGATGCCATACCCCTGTCGCAATATAGGCTATGTAATTGGTCTCGCGTCGCTCCACTGATCGATCGGGTTGCCCCTCGCGATAACAGGCCCACCAGCTTCCATCGACAAGCTGCGTGTCTGACAGCCAGAGATAGGCGCGCTCTGCCGCATCGATTTCACCGGCAATACTCAGCGCCATCGCTGCCTCGGTGTGATCCCAGGGGTCAGTGTGCCCTCCCTCGAACCATGGTATTTCGCCAGATGGCCTTTGAGTCTTCAGGATAAAGTCGACCGTTGGCCGCAACCAGTTGTCAGGATACGAGCCGCCGCTCAGTCGCATGGTCTGCACAGATCGAGCCGTCATCATGCGGGCTTAGTAAAATACAAAATAATGCTTTTACCCATAAACGGATTGAGTAACACATCGATCGCACGGGTCAGCCATGGCTTTTTCATCAAGTCCCACACGAGGAGGCGGTGATAAGCTTTAACCAGCCAAGGCTCTCGGTCGAGGCGCCAAAAAAGGCACTTTAACCACCAGTAAGGCACGTGCAAGGCATGAGCGCTGCCCCGGCCAACACAGATAAAACCCAAACGCTCCACTTCACGACGGAGATGCGTGGCGTCAAAAATACGAATATGCCCACCAGGGGTCGTTCGATACCCCTCACTCAAACGCCAGCAAATCCACTCTGGCCATTGGCGCGGCACACTGATCCCCAGTTTGCCACCGGGTTTTAAAACCCGCATGGCCTCCTCCAGCACCAGGAGGTAGTTTGGAATGTGCTCTAGTATCTCACTGGCAATCACGACATCGGCGGTATTATCGGCGATGGGCAGAACAGTGGCATCACCCACTCCAAATCCAATCTCGCCCTGAGGCGAATGACACTGCATATCGCTCATTCTTTCAGTAGCAGTCGCTAGCGCCGTTTCAGAAAGATCGATACCCACTGCGTGAACATCGGGCAAACAATAAGCTGCCAAGGAATGTCGACCCTCTCCACAACCGATATCCAAGCACAGATCACCTGGTTTCAACGCCAATTCGTCTAAATCCAGCGTCAACATGAATCAATGCATCGCCGATACTGCTCGACCATCAGTCGTGCGCAGACCGACCAAGAGAAAGTGCGATGCGCGCGGTGTTGCCCTCGATTGATCAGCTCGGCAGCGACATCAGCCTCGGACAACACCACATCAACCGCCTCAGCAAGCGCTTTAGCATCGCCGGCAGGCACCAATAACCCGCCATCACCCACCACTTCTGCTAACGCACCACCATCACTCGATACCAGTGGAATACCCGACGCCATCGCTTCGACAGCCGGCAAGCCAAACCCCTCATAAAGTGATGGGACCACTGCGACCGTGCTCTCTGCGTACAAGCGAACAATATCAGCGTGGGAAGCGCCGCCTACAAAGTGAATGCGGTCACCGAGTTGTAGTTGACTGATCAGCGCCTCGGTGTCACCCCCGGGCTTCGGTGAGGCAATTAACACCAACTGCAATGCCGGTCGGTCAGCGCTGAGTAATTTAAACGCCTGCAACAATACAGCCAAGCCCTTTAAGGGCGCGTCAGCAGACGCTGTCGCGATCAACTGAGCGGGTTTTCGGGTGACATCGGGCAACGCTCGGAACAACTCAGTATCCACCCCATTGGGTATGACCTGGATCGCACTGGGCAGCACACCAAAGTCTGTGGCAATGTCAGCTGCTGAAGCTCTCGAGACGGTCACAATGTGATTCAGTTGCGCAGCCACTCGCGCCTGCATCGTTAAAAAAGAATGCCAGCGGCGAACCAATAATCGCGCACGCCAGCCTGATGCACCGGCCAACGACACGTTCAAATCGCGACTA
>Ga0233400_1001169_pt1 | contig 11150 bp, 10 predicted proteins | sample 46DmetaG_FD_182708 | JGI IMG/M metagenome (GOLD analysis project Ga0233400, IMG submission 182708) | Seawater microbial communities from Monterey Bay, California, United States - 46D | ecosystem: Environmental > Aquatic > Marine > Coastal | place: USA: California | collected 2016-10-21
GAGAAAGCAGGCTTTACAAATGTGGAAAGAATAGATACTGGACAAGCGCCTGGACTAGATATTCACGAAATGGGAGGTGCACGTATGGGCAAGGATCCCGAGACTTCAATACTCAATGCATACAATCAAGTACACACCGTCGACAATCTTTATGTATCGGATGGAGCATGTATGACGTCTACCTCTTATCAAAATCCTTCATTGACTTATATGGCATTGGCTGCACGTGCAGCTGATCATTATATGAAGAGAAAGGGATTATAGTTGTAAGTGAATGTGAAATAAATAATAATGCAAACAACTAACTACTACTTAAAGAATATCGATTCTATGGACATAGAAAACTTTGATCAAAGATTATCTGATCCTGAGTTTTCTAAATAATATGAGGTAGATTTTGCTACTCCGTAAAATTAATAGTTTATAACGATTATAAAAGTTTTACATCAAGCCTTTATTTTCATTGTAGACTATTGTCAATTCTTGAATCAGTCGCTCACCAAAGGCGAGTAGATTTTGAGTTTCATCTGTACGAGCTAATTTTATCTTAGAAAAAATAAGTAAATTTTTCCCATTACTCTCTACATGAAAGATCGATTCTTCTTCAAAGAATGTTATTAATCTCGGTGTAAAGAATACTCTGATCATTGCTTCATCATCTCCCATAAGTAGAAACTTATTAGAGAACTTAGTATACATCTTGAAATCAATATCCTTGTATCCAGTAAAGGCCATTACCCTGTCAAATAGCTTTTCTACAAAACCTTCTTTCTCCATCATAAACTTTGGTATCTCGTTATTGATTTTGATGGTCATGAGGGTAGAATAAAACACTTCGGCAGTAAATGATGCACCTTCATTAAATATTATATCAGCGATTTCCCAATTGTTTTCCGTACTTTCAAATCTTCCAGAGAGTACATTAGATTTTCTTTCTATTGGTCTAAGTTCAAAGAATTTGAATCGCCTTAATTCTTGCGTATCTTGATCAGGAAGAATATCGAAAGTGTATTTATTTTCTTGGGCAAGCGTTTGTAATCTGGTTTGCCTAGGTGACAATTGTACTTGTTTATTATCAAGAGAAATTTTTAGTGCCTTACGATGGTTGGAAGAGGAGACATGATTGTCTATTCCGCTGATAATCACCGTACCTCCTTCACTTCTATAGTTGTCTATATATTCAAATAGATTATCTTGATAGGTAAGACCTACAAGTCGAGTATCTGACAAATCAATATGTAGATTTCTGCCAGAAGGAATATCCTTTACTAAAGACATTAACTTGTGAATCGATAAGAAATTGGCCACTCCTTTAACTTTTATATGATGTGTCCCTTCTTTGTCTATCATCATATTAGTATCGGAGTTAGCTGATAAGGAAAAGAATTTAGAAATAGGCAGTCTAGCTAAAAGTATCTGTACCAATAAAGTGAATAGTGTTCCGGCTATAATTCCCCAAAGTAAATTAGTGTATAGAGTGATAATTAATGTCACTAGCATGAATAATAGCTGCTCAAGACCTTCATTGTAAATTTTCACAAAAACGGAGGGAGAAGCCAATCTAAATCCTATGTATACCAAAATAGCGGCTAACGCTGCATAAGGTATCATTTGTATGACGGGGGTGAGTAGAAACAGAAAAATGATTAATAGTATACCATGATAAAAGTTAGACCATTTAGTCTTTGCATGATTGGTGATATTAACAGTACTACGTACCACAACTGTTATGATAGGTAATCCACCAATGGCACCACAGACCATAGTACCGATTCCAATACCTATAAGATCTTTATTGAGTTGTGTCTTTCTTTTGTATGGATCTAATTTGTCCACAGCCTTAGCCATAGCCAAGGTTTGAATAGACGCAATAAGTGTAATCGATATCACTGCTATCCAAAACTCTAGAGTATGAGACATACTGAAATCTGGATACATAATCATATTAGAGAGATCGTCAGGCATTTTGATCAAAAACTCTGGTCCCACATGGAATGGTCTACCAAAGAAACTTAGATCATGAGATCTCAAAAAATTGAATAGATACACCAATGGAATAGATACAATCAATACCCATAGAGATGCAGGTAAGAAATGAAATAATCTAGACTGCATCTTGGGTAGAATGATCAACATCAAAATGCCAATTACAGATATTATCAAAATGAATGGGTTGAATTCTCCAATATGATCCAATATTCCAGTAAGCTTTTCTATTGTATTACCTTCTATTGATTTGATACCTGTAGCCACATAGATTTGGCTAGTGAAAATTATTACACCTATAGCTACCATAATACCAGTAATTACGGAAGATGGTATGCTCTCGGCAATAAATCCAAGACGAAAGATGCCTAAGAGAACTTGGATTCCTCCCGCAACTACCGTAGCTGCCAGTACATAATTAAAGGCATTGCCGCTGCCATCATCTAAGCTGGCTATGGCTGACAATATAACGGCTATCAAGCCTGCAGCGGGTCCATTAATCGCTAGATGGCTACCTCTGTATAATGTAACTACTATACCACCAATGATTGCTGAGATAAGACCTGCAATAGGTTCTACACCTGACGCCACAGCGACTCCCAAAGCTAATGGTAGAGCTACTAGGGATACGCTAATAGCCGCTAATAGATCTGCTCGCCAATTTTGGGTTAGGCCTTTTAAGCCTGTAGCAGGTATCTCGTGTCCAGTGGTTAGGTTAGTCATATATCTCTTCGATTATCACTTTTGTAGTTATATTGAAGTCGAATGTAAGATTACTTACAGAATTTGACAAATGGAACGAGTGAAAAGAATACTTATGATGGCAAGGAATATATAATTGGGAAAACCATTATTCTCTCATACCTATTTGATCCAAGTTCTTCATACTAACCTTAAGGGCGCGCATTACTTTCTTTTTTCGAAATATGTAATTCATATTCTGCGTCTTTAGTCACTAAATACTATAATTTTACACTTTAATTTTTCGTGATTAAATCGGATTTGCCAACATTAAAGACAGCAAAATGCCCTTGTATAATATAGACCCTACTACCACTCAAGCTTGGAAAAAACTCTCAGAGCGATATAATCAAACTAAAGATCGTCATATGAAGGCTCAATTTAGCAATGATGCTAATAGGGCTTCCGATTTTACTATACAATGGAAAGATTTTCTTGTCGACTACTCTAAGAATAGAATTGATCGAAAAACAATGCAATTATTATTACAGTTAACAAAAGAGGTTAATCTAAAGGATGCAATAGGTAAATTCTTTGGTGCTGAGGCGATTAATCAGACTGAAGGTCGCGCAGTGTTGCATACGGCATTGCGAGCGAAATACTCGGATACCTTAATGGTAAAAGGAGTAGACGTTGTTGATGAAGTATATGAGGTGAAACGACGTATTAAAGAATTTACGGACTCTGTTATTTCTGGTGAGTGCAAAGGATATTCAGGCAAATCATTTACCGATGTGGTGAATATCGGTATTGGAGGATCGGACTTGGGACCTGCCATGGTAACTGAAGCCTTAAAGTACTATAAGAATCACCTTAATGTTCATTTTGTATCTAATGTAGATGGTGATCATGTACAGGAGGTATTACGTGATTTGAATCCTGAAACTACTTTATTCGTAATCGTATCGAAGACGTTTACCACTCAAGAAACACTCAGCAATGCGACAACGATTAAAGAATGGTTTTTAAAATCAGCCACCGAAAAAGATGTGGCAAGGCATTTTGCTGCAGTATCTACCAATGCAGCAAAAATATCGGAGTTTGGAATTTTACCAGCAAATGTTTTTCCCATGTGGGATTGGATAGGAGGACGATTCTCTCTTTGGAGCGCCGTAGGTATTTCTATTGCTTTGGCAGTTGGTTTCGAAAATTTCGATGCGCTTCTAGAAGGAGCAAATAAAATGGACGAGCATTTCAAAAATGAAGACTTTGACAATAATATTCCTGTGGTGTTGGCTTTATTGAGCATTTGGTACAACAACTTTTATGGTGCAGAGACAGAAGCCGTCATTCCATATACTCAATATTTAAGCAGATTTTCCGCGTACCTCCAACAAAGTATTATGGAAAGTAATGGGAAAAGTGTCGATCGGTGTGGGAATCGAATAAATTATCAATCAGGCAGTATCGTTTGGGGTGAACCAGGCACCAATGCTCAACATGCTTTTTTTCAACTGATGCATCAAGGCACAAAGTTGATTCCTGCAAGTTTTATCGGATTTAAAAAATCACTGTTTGGCAATACAGATCATCATAATAAGTTGATGGCCAACTTCTTTGCGCAGACAGAAGCTTTGATGAATGGTAAAGCTGCTCAAGAAGTAAGAAACGAATTGGAAGAAAATAATTTGTCGGAAGTGGAAATCCAATCGTTACTTCCATTCAAAGTATTTGAGGGTAATAATCCAACTAATATAATTCTTATTGACAAACTCACACCAAGTAGTTTGGGAGCATTGATTTCTCTTTTCGAACATAAAATTTTCGTCGAAGGTATTATTTGGAATATTTTTAGTTTTGATCAATGGGGGGTTGAATTGGGAAAAAAACTAGCAGAGCAAACCTTAAAGGATATAGAAGGATCTGAAATAGCGCAGCATGATGCTTCGACAACTCAACTTCTCGAATATTTTAAGGATTAGGGATTATGAGTATTAATAGTTTTACAGAAATATTCTGTAAATGACCCTTCGTTATGATCTTATATGTTTATAACGAGAAAAGCTTTAGATTACAAGATGAATTTTATTCCATTCGATATTAATTGTTACAACCGCTTGTACGAGATGTTTTCTTATGATTTCGAACCTGAGCTGATTAATGAGATTTGTACTATTGGACAATTGAGTAAGTTTGAGGAAAATAAAATTCTAGTGGACATAGGTGCGACAATTACTCATCTACCGTTGGTTATCTCAGGGTCTGTCAAGATCATGACCGAAGATAAGGACGGGGCAGAGTTGCTTCTATATTACTTAGAATTAGGCGATACCTGTGCAGTGACACTGAATTGTTGTACTCGTGCTTCTAAATCGACAGTGAGAGCTATTTCAGAGACGGCTGCCGAAGTACTCTTTGTTCCGGTGATTTTCATGGATGAATGGATGGTTAAGTACAAATCTTGGAGAAACTTTATTCTAGATAGTTATAACTCCAGGCTCAATGAAATGGTCTCTGCCATTGATAATATTGTGTTCAATAGTTTAGAAGAAAGGCTTGGAAAATACCTTCGAGATAAGGCATGGATAACTAAGTCTGCTATACTTAATATTACTCATCAGGAAATCGCAAATGATTTGCATTCGTCTAGAGTAGTCATATCAAGATTAATGAAGAAACTAGAGAAAAGTGGGTTGATCGCTCAGTCAAGGCATCGTGTTGATTTTCTAGAATTTATGGATAAGTAATCATTGGGTAATGTGAGAGTATTATAAAAAAATAAAAATGGTAATATATTTAGTACTTGGAATCACCGTATTATTTCTCATCAGAAGAGTTTTAGATATTCGCAATTCGAAGGTAAAGTCGATAACAGGTAAAGACGCATTACAAGTGCATTCAGAAGGTGAAGCTACTTTAATCGATGTGCGCACTCCTGCAGAGACATCCCACGGAAAAATCCAGGGTGCTCTTGAAATGAATGTTACTTCCATGGATTTTAAAAATAATATCGCAAAACTAGATAGATCGAAACCTTATATAATATACTGTCGTAGTGGTATGCGTAGTACTAGAGCATGTAAGATTATGGAAAAAGAAGGCTTTACAGATCTCACCAATGTCTCTGAAGAATATATCGGCATGAAATATTGAGAATTGAATTAATTTAATAATGAAAAGAGAATTATAAAGTATATGAAAGTATTACATAGTATCATGACTATAGTAGTTGTAGGATTCACTATAGTAGCTTGTGGAAATCAATCAGATAAAAAATCTACAAGGGTAGTATCTTCTGAAATAGAAATTGAAGCAATTGGACAATCTGATGAACAGATTCGCTTAGCAAGAAGTCTTATTGCTTCCTCAGATGCAAGTAAGATAAAAGCTGTAAATGCAAAGAAAATGTTTAAAAATTATTGCGCTGTCTGTCACGGTCGTAAAGGAAATTTGGAATTAAATGGTGCAGAAAAATTATCTAAATCTAGTGCTTCACTTGAACAAAGAGTAGCACAGATATACTTTGGCAAAGGGACTATGGCGCCATTCAAAGGAATAATCAAAAATGAGGAAATTGTTGCTGTAGCGAAGTATTTAGATGAGTTAAAAAAATAGAATAAAAACTCTAATTATTGGGACTACACCTAACTAGCTTAGGGATAAGCCCTCTTCCTTCATTACTAATGAATAAATCTCCACTAGAATCGAAGCAGATGCCTTCTGGTTGGGTATAGACGCTAGAGTTAAGGAAATCGATATGAATCACTTCAGATGATCGGTTTACAACTATAAGAGTTTTTCCTTGTGAGGACACTAAGTAGAATAAGTCTTCACTTTCATTGTAAGCGATACCAGATGGTGAAAATTGCTTAAGCCTGTTCTTAAGTTTTTTCTGTCCGGACTTTGTTATTAGGTTGGTAGAAGAGTCTAATTCGTTTAGTAGTTCTTCATCTGTTATAACCAATAATGGTTCTTCGTTTAACTTATTAGTAGTAAGCGAATAGGAATAAATAGCCTTCCTACCTTTATTATCTTTAGTTTTTTTGCCTAAAGTGTCACTGCCTTTACAAGCTAGAGTAAGCATGTTTTCTGACGGAATATAGCCTAATCCTTCTACGTCGTTTTTAGTTTTTAGTTTGAGTTTGATCTTTTCTGCTTTTTCGGAATCCTTGTCAAATGCAAATATATTACCACTTGAGTTGACAACATATATAATATTACCTACTTGCTCTATACCTTCATAATCTCCATTTTTACCAAAATCATACGTAGATCGGACTTTCCCAGTTAATTTGTCCATGACGAATATGTAGCCCTTCTCATCATTGATACCTAATAATTCGCTCTGATTATTAGAACAACTCAGTCCGGATATTTCCATTAGCCTACGATCCATTGCATATACCTTAGCTGGCTGATTCAGAGTATATTTAAATTTGAACTCCGTCGTGTTTTTGGTATATGTAGATTCGATTGACATTGGTGCTTTATTGCCATCGCTCAATCCTGAATTCTCATTGTTCGGTAGATGAGCAATATCAATTGAATTTTTAGTGATGCTACTGATCGCTGATGCTTCACTTACTGATAGTTCTTTTGCTGATGTTTGTTTATCAGGTGTTTTGGATGGTTTCTGTATACAACTAGATATAGAGAATAGTATTAAGCTACCTGATAGGAGTAATGAGTTGTTCTTGAGTATTTTTTTACTTTCTATCATAAATGTGATTTTATTCTGACTGATGATATAATCTATTCAAATAAATTTATTTAAATAGATTATATACCTTAAAAACAATTTCAGTTTCAATCTAGATTTTAGATCAAAATCTGTTTGGATATCAACTATTTGTGTTTTTTCAAAATTATTAACTGGTTCTCTTTCATTGGTAGACATATTGTACAGACAGCTAGTAATTTATTTATATCCTAGAAAGATATCCTCTGTAATTAATTCACTAACTTCATTACGAAGTATTTCATCATAGTTTCTAGTTGACTTAGATCACCCTTTGGGACCTTGATATTAGTTAATTTAGGTAGATGTTGTGCAAAGTAAACTTGATTATTGGCCATCTCTAGCATATTACTGGCCAAACTGTGAGGGTAAGGAAATTTGGGATTGATGCCTAGTATTGCCTGTGCGATAACCTCTGCAAGCTCCTTATAGCTGGAAAATATTCCATGTTTATTCTCTTCATCTACATCGTGAGTATGGTAGGCTTTCGATCCTTCATTAATTATGATGTTGTGAAGAAGGTTTTCATTAATATACTCTGTAAGCGCATTTTCAGATGTAGCGTTTATGATTGACTTAATAATGATCTGTAGTCTACGTTTTGGGTCTTCTACATTGAGCGTATGGATACTGATCAAGTACTGCACCCATTGCCAATACCAGGAGGTTAGAAATAGCAACAATTGATGTTTATTATCAAAATATCGGTACATCGAAGCTTCAGTTGACTCTATTTCGGCGGCTAATTTCTTAAATGTAAAGTTTTCTAGACCTATCTCGTCTATAAGTATGATACTATATTTTAGTATCCTTTGACCCAACTCAGTGTCTTGAGGGTCACGACTGTATAGACTGTCGTTTAGAGAGAATTTGATGCCTGTTATCAAGGTGAATCATTTTTGATTAAATAAGAAATTCATACAATTTAGAAAAAATTTTAAACTTTTATGTGTGATAGTAAAACTATTATGTCTAAAAGTTATTTACATTTGTGATTCAAACAATGAAAATTATGCGATTATTGTTCTTCGTAACACTTTTCTCGGCTATACTCTTCAGCGAGGTAGCCTCTCATGTGGGTATATGGGAAGTTGATATTGCATGGGAATACGAAATGCCTAGTGACGAATCTAACGAAAGCGAAAATAGCGAGGAGAGCAAAGAAGATAAGATTGAAGAAGATAAACTCTTTGAAGACGTAGATTTCACTTCCTTTGAATCGTCATTGACTGTTTTGGAATTACCATGTTCCAATGTTACCCTGTTGTCTCAATCACTTAGAGAAATTCACTCGCCTCCACCAGACTTTAGATAAATATTCATTTGGTATATAAACTCTAATTTATTGTCTCAAGAAGTAGATGCTGATTTATCGGTCATTTCGTTTGTGATTCATAACTACTACAGTTATAGATTGTAGTATTTCGAAATACACAGAGAACATCTAGCTTTTCATCAATTTTTTAATTCTTCTGAGGGTATTCTATCCTTTGGTATAACTATTTACATTATGTATAAGTATATAATCATGATTGCATTACTAATGCCTTTTACAGCGGTGTCACAAGACAGTGATTTGGGAAATTGGCTGATTTATATTGGAAATAAGAAGTTAGACAATCAGTGGAATCTACATCATGAAGTGCAATATCGAAATTACAATGCCATCGGTGATCTTGAGCAACTTCTCCTAAGAACGGGGATAGGGAAGAATATAACCGATGGTAATAATAATCTACTAATGGGCTATGGCTTCATTAGGAGTGAGAACTATACATCTGGAGAAGATAAGATAGTAGTAAATGAGCATAGAATTTTTCAACAATTTATTACTAGACAATCGATTAGTAAAGTAAACGTCCAGCATAGATACAGGTTAGAGCAAAGATTTGTCGAAGAAGATTTTAAGATGCGATTTCGATACTTCTTGGGTCTAACATATCCAATAGATGATCAGTTTTATTTATCGTCATATAATGAAATATTCATCAATGCAGAACAGAATGCATTTGATCGGAATAGACTTTATGGTGGATTGGGTTATAAACTATTCGATAGTGCGAAAATTGAACTAGGATACATGAATCAATTTTTGACGAATAGTAATAGAGATCAAATCAACTTAATAGGATTTGTTAATTTTTAGAAATCGGTACAAATAAAAAGATCAAAAAATAATATAATATGAATACGAATAATAATTTCATGATTACAAATTTGAAGAGTGATATTCCTTCGAGTATTGTAGTCTTTTTTGTTGCATTGCCACTCTGCTTAGGAATTGCATTGGCGAGTGGAGCGCCATTATTTTCTGGCCTTATTGCTGGGATTGTAGGTGGTGTGGTAGTAGGTGCGATGAGTGGATCGCAAATAGGAGTGAGTGGTCCAGCAGCTGGTTTGGCAGCAATAGTTTTGACGGCAATTGGAAGTTTAGGTGGTTTCGAAAATTTTCTTTTGGCCGTAGTTCTTGGTGGTATTATACAGATCGTTTTTGGTATTCTCAAAGCAGGAGTGATTGGATATTATTTTCCTTCTTCTGTTATCAAAGGAATGCTTACAGGAATCGGTATTATCATTATACTTAAGCAGATACCTCATTTCTTTGGTTATGATGCTGACCCTGAAGGAGATTTTGCATTTAATCAAGTAGATGGACATAATACTTTCTCAGAGCTTGGCTATATATTGGAAAATATAAATATGGGTTCTACTCTTATAGCTATAGTGGGTCTGAGTATACTCTTGCTTTGGGACAAAGTTCTTTCTAAGAAAGGAAAGATATTTAAGATTATCCAGGGGCCATTAGTCACCGTAGTTTTAGGGATAGTATACTTTGCTGTGATGGGAAGTTCGGAGACACTAGGTATTTCTTCTGAGCACTTAGTTCAAGTGCCAGTTCCTACAAATTTTGATTCATTCTTAGGACAATTTAGTTTGCCAAACTTCGCGGCAATTACTAATCCTGCCATTTGGGTAACGGCATTTACTATCGCATTGGTTGCGAGTCTCGAAACACTATTATGTGTTGAGGCTACGGATAACTTAGATCCTGATAAAAGAGTGACACCAACAAACAGAGAACTCCTGGCACAAGGAACAGGAAATATCTTATCTGGTCTAATTGGAGGTCTTCCTATTACCCAAGTTATTGTTCGTAGTTCGGCAAATATTCAGTCTGGTGGTAAAACCAAAGCATCTGCGATTATTCATGGTATGTTGTTATTGATTTCGGTAATACTAATCCCCGGAATTTTGAATATGATTCCTCTTTCAGTCTTAGCGGCAATTCTTCTAATTGTTGGTTTCAAGTTGGCCAAACCTGGATTGTTTGCAACTATGTATAAATTGGGTTGGAAACAATTCATACCTTTTATTGTAACTGTATTAGGTATTATATTCACAGACCTTTTGATAGGAATTGGTCTTGGATTAATGGTAGGTATAGTTGTGATTTTGTTGAAGAGCTATCAAAATTCACATTTTCTACATATCCAAGATAAAAGTAATGGTAAGGTAAAATTTAAAATGACTTTGGCCGAAGAGGTTACCTTCTTTAATAAAGGTGCCATTCTGAAAGAGTTGGATGCACTTCCAGAAAATAGTTATCTTGAACTTGATGTTCGTCAAACAAGATATTTGGATTATGATATTATTGAAATTTTAGAAAGTTTTTCCGAAAAAAGGCGTAATAAGAATATCGACATTAAACTTATATCTGAACGAGGAGTTGAAGAAAATCCTGATA
>Ga0233400_1001192_pt1 | contig 10990 bp, 6 predicted proteins | sample 46DmetaG_FD_182708 | JGI IMG/M metagenome (GOLD analysis project Ga0233400, IMG submission 182708) | Seawater microbial communities from Monterey Bay, California, United States - 46D | ecosystem: Environmental > Aquatic > Marine > Coastal | place: USA: California | collected 2016-10-21
AGGCCTAAGGCACTTACTTTTTCCGAAAGGAGCGTATCGAAGTCTTGTTCAATCTTCCTATTACGACCGGTAAGTACACCGATGGCCGAAAATTGCTCGCTCGCTTCTATTGCCTCTTCAATAGTCCCGATTTTGGATTTCTTTAAATCCGCTAGTGCTTTTTGTTTAGACTCGACCACCGCGTTGTCCTGTGCTGTCTTTGCTTTACGCTCGCCTTTAAGACGATCGAAGAAGTGATTACAGGCTGCTCTGAAGGCTTCCCACAGTTTATCACCCTCTTTCTTTGGGACGTAACCTGTGTTTTTCCAGTCTGCTTGAGCTTGTTTTAGCTGCTGTGAAGCACCTGCAATATCATCAGAATCTTTCAAGCTTTCTGCTAGAGCGATCAACGCTTTTTTCTTTTCGAGACTTTCACGTTGGCGCAACTTTTCTTCTTTATAGAAATCATTCTTCGCTTTATTGAAGCCTCGCTGGGCAGCTTTATAAGTTTCCCAAACACTGTCGTTTTCGTCACTTTTTACAAATCCTATGGCCTTGAATTCTGCACGTAATGCTTCGAGTGCTTTACTGGATTTTTGCCAACCGCTGTGTTTTGTTGGTAGTTCCGCCGTTAACGCTTCAATTTTTTCTACGACTACTTTTTTTGCAGCAATCTTAGATGCATTTATCTCTAGCAGATTCTCGTTGTATTGGTCACGAAGCTCGTGGACCTTGGCTGTTGCAGCTTTTAATCGGTCCCACAGCGCGTCTTTGTGTTCTCTGGGAACGGGTCCAATTCTTTTCCACTTACTATGCGTCTGTTGCAAAGTCCTGAACAGGTCAGGGCTTGCGCCGTCCTGTATCTTATCCTCTAAGGCTTGGCATAAGGCAACTTTTTCATCGTAATTGTTTTGGTAATCTTTTTCGATGAGATCGTACGCCAATCTTAAAAAGTTGAAGAAGTTATCTACATGGTGGTTGTAGTTGGCCCAAACCGTTCGTGCATCTGATTTAGGAACCAAACCAGTCTGGTTCCAACGTTCGCGCAATCCTTTGAATGTTTCGTATTTATCTTTTGCTGAACCCTCAGCCATCGGAAGGGCTTTCACCTCTTCGATAATGGCAGTTTTCACAGCTAGGTTAGTGCTTAACTCAGCTTCCAGTTGTGTGTAGTGTGCACGCAATCTATCCCGATAACCTCCATAGAGGATGCCTAATGTTTTGCGTTGCGGTTGATCAAACTCAAAGTCAATGATATTGCCACCTTCTTCTAAATAAGTAGCCTTTGCAGCATCTCTTTCTGCGTTTAATTCTTGTAGAATTCTTGATCTTCCGCTTTCTACAATGCCTTTAATACGTTGTGGTTCGTATTCTTTGATGTGCTTCTCGATACTTTCCAAAGCTGCTTCGATGCTTAGGGCATCAAAATCTGGGATGGCCAATTTTTTGTCTTTTGGCGCTTCGTGATCTTCCTCTGCTTCGACAGCTTTTACTTCCTCGTTAGCCTCCGAAGTATTCTTCTCTTGAGCTGCATCAACAGCATCAGTAGATTCAATTTCTACTTCCGTTGAAGTTTCCGCAACCACCTCTGGTGTGGCAGTCTCGTTTGTTTCAGGTGTAGTCTGCTGTTCTTGATCTTCTTGCATCATCGTCTACAAATTTTTGTAGTAAGCGGCGCGGAACAAATTCCATGCTTTTTTCGCTTGCTCAGTTAACATTATTCTTCCATCTACGCTGCGCGCTTCTGCATCGATAGCAGCTTGCAGCAGTGGCGTTGGAAGCGGGTTGTAAATTAGGTCAAATATCGCGAATTCCGGGCTTAAAACCCCATCGGGAACAGGTAAATGCACATCCGTTAAATCCGGTCCACCCAGCGGTGTACAATTGATCCAAAGTTTATGCTTTTTAAAATCTTCAGCGGTCAATGCATCGTAATTATTGGGACCTGACTTTCGTGTTAGCATGGTAGAGGTAATGCCTCGTTGATTAAGGACATATTGAACAGCTTTCGCCGCGCCGCCCGTACCGAAAACAAGCGCACTCGGTGATTCTGAATTTAATTCGTCAAGCGCTTTTTCAATACCGGTACAGTCCGTGTTGTATCCAACCAAATCCCCGGATTCAAGGACGATAGTGTTCACTGCACCAATAGCCTTAGCGGTGGGGTCTAAACGGTCCAGTAAAGGCAGAACCGCTTCTTTTAGGGGAATAGTAACGTTACACCCTGTTAATTCATGTCTCGTAAAAAGATGTTTTAGTTCCTTTTGCGTGATGGAATTCATCGGGAATAAATTGTAAGAACCGTTTAATTCCGATACCTCCATAAAGCCATGATAAAGATCAGGACTGAGGCTGTGTTCGATGGGAAAACCTATGAGCCCTAGCTGCATCATTTATTGAATGGGTTTAGATTTTTTATTGCCCGTCCATTCTAAACCGAACACAAGCGCTGCACCGCATAATGCGAGTACTAATGCTACCAGCCACAATTCGTCTGGTGCTAAATTTTGAGTAACGATAGGAACGATTTCCTCTTCAGGTGTTCCTTCGTGCTTCGTGAATGTCACCAAAACTTGTTTCCAAGGCCAAATCTTATTCAAAGAACCGAGCAAAAAGCCACTAAGCAATGCTACTGTGAGATCATGGTATTTTTCAAAAACCCATTTTAAAAGTTTTGTGAAAGAGAGTAATCCCCCTAAAGCACCGATGCCTACCGCCGCAATAATCGCGAATTCCCGATCGGCTATGGCTTCTAAAACGGTAGCATAAGCGCCGAGCAGCAGCAAGATGAAGCTTCCACTAATCCCGGGCAGGATCATTGCACAAATGGCTAAGGCCCCGCACAAGACGAGGTAGGCATAGGAGTCTGAACCGGAAGAGGCAGGTAAGGTGGTTATCCAATACGCCAGTATAGCTCCAATAGCAAAGTTTAGAACTGTAGACCATTTCCACTGACTCACTTGCTTCCCAACGATGAAAATACTCGCGAAAACTAAACCGAAGAAAAAGCTCCAGAGATGGATGGGGTAGGTTTCAAGCGTATGCGAGAGCAGGGCCGCTAAACTCAGTACACTGGTAAAAATCCCAGCAAACAGTACCGCTAAAAAGGTACCGTTTATGTGAGACCAAAATTCCTTGAATTGGCCTTTGAGTAGTAAATGAATTGCACGAAGATTGAATTGACTCAAGGCGTGAATGAGCGTTTCATAAATGTTAGTTATGAATGCGATTGTGCCACCGCTTACTCCTGGGACAACGTCAGCTGCTCCCATAGCCATGCCCTTTAAAAATAAAAAGCCGTATTTCTTAGTCATGATTCTCCCTTTGAATGGATGCTAAAATAGCACCTACAGCAGGGATTTTTGGTAATTCCGGGAAGTATTCAGCAAAAAGTAGAAGGGTTTTTGGCTCTTTTTGCAACGTTTCGGCGAGGACCGTTTGTGCTGCAGCTAATTCATCGATCGCAATGAGGTAGCCTGAGAGTACTAAGCGCAGTTGTATTGCGGTAGGGAATTTCGCTATCCCATCGTAAAGAATGCGGATTGCTTCATCTAAATCGTCCAGTTCTATTAAACATTCTACGTAGTCCAGTACATCCTCTTCGCCATAGGCTTCTTCGAGCCATACGCGTTGAAAATCCTTTAAGGCATCAGCGTAGAGCTCTAGATCCATGAGCACCCCAGCACGCTCTAAATGGATATCGTCAATGTCGTTTTCCAGTTCAATAGCAGTATTGAATTGACGCAGTGCTTCTTTTGGCGCGTCTAATTCTAGCTCTAAAAGTCCTATCCTAAAATGAATATAACCGGATGGGACCTCGTCACTTATGCTTTGTCGGTACGCATTTAGTGCATCGTAAAGACGTTCGTTTCGCTCGTGAATTCGGCCTTGTTCGAAATGAGCGGGATGGTAGTTTTCATCTGCTAGTGTCGCCCATTCAAAAGCTTCTAATGCTTTTTTTTCTTGATTCTTGCGCAAATAAAAAGCACCAATCTGGTACCACAACAAAGGGTTGTACGGCTCACGAGTGGTAAAGGCGTGGAATAGCTTTAATGCTCTGTCGTATTCATTCGTGAAATCAAGACACATGGCTAATTGATACAAAGCACTTTCCTCAAAAGGTTCTTCGTCCATATTGCACCATTTTAATAGTGCGTTAATGGCGTGAGGATAGTTTCCTTGGCTTAGGTGTGCGTCTATAATAAGCTGCAATACATCAATAGGATCTTCAGCATTTTCTAGTGCTTTGTCTAAAATTTGAAGTCCGGCTGCATTATCTCCTTGATGGAGTAATATAGTAGCCCGCGCAATAAGCAGTTCCACCGAACGCATATTTAATCCCTCTAGGTGATTGAGTTTCGCTTGTGCTTTGGTATAATCTTTCATCGCAATATCAAGCTGCACTTCTTTCACCTTGAATACGAAAGCTAAGGGATGAATTTCTTGCGCCAATGCTAGTGCGCTACGCATCTGAGTAAAACCACCTGTTTCCAGATAATACTCCAGGATAAGTTCTAAATCTTCTACATCATAGTAGGGCTGACGGCCTTCGTTCAAGGCCTGTTCAAACTGAACTACTAAAGTGTACGTGTCCTGATCTTCGAATCGCATAGTAGAAATTTAAGCACAATTCAATGGCTTCACTAAGCCGGGGTAATAAATTCGTTTAAAGCTATCAACACTGTTATTAACAATGACCATTTTGACCGCACCTTCATTGGGCACCACATCAGCCTGCCTTATCTTCGCTAGAAATCTAACCAAACAAGATGACCTTAATTAAATCCATCTCAGGAATTCGCGGCACCATTGGCGGTACTGCCGGCAATAACTTAACACCACTTGATGCTGTAAAGTTTGCAGCAGGTTACGGAGCTTGGCTCAAAGAACGAAATAATCACTGCACAGTAGTGATCGGTAGGGACGCGCGTCCCTCCGGACAGATGATAGAAAATTTAGTCATTAGTACTTTACAAGGCTTAGGAATAGATGTGATTAATACCGGATTGAGCACTACGCCAACCGTAGAGATGTTAGTGCCACGTTTCAAGGCATCGGGTGGAATTATCCTTACTGCGTCTCACAATCCAAAAGAATGGAACGCCCTTAAGTTGCTAAACGAGGAGGGTGAATTTGTTTCTGGAGATGACGGCGCCGCTATTTTAAGATTAGCAGAAGATGCGGACTTAGCCTTCGCTGAGGTAGATGATTTAGGCCAAGTATCGAAATGCAATGACGGTATGGAGTGGCATATAGAACAAGTTTTAGCACTTCCATCGGTAGATGCAGCAGCAGTGCGTGCGGGAGGGTTTCATGTGGCAATAGATGCGGTACACAGTTCTGGTTCGGTAGCCATTCCTCTGCTTTTGGATGCGATGGGTGTTAGCTATGAAAACCTTTATCCTGAGCCTACGGGCCAATTCCCACATAACCCAGAGCCATTAGAAAAGCACCTTGGCGCCATTATCGATACGGTAAAATCCGGTTCGTTTTCAATGGGTATTGTTGTTGATCCCGATGTAGACCGCTTGGCATTTATTGATGAAAAAGGAGCCATGTTCGGTGAAGAATACACACTCGTTCTTGTTGCAGATTACTTATTGAGTTTACAGACAGGTGCTGTCGTGAGCAACATGAGCTCTTCTAAGGCGCTGCGAGATCTTGCAGAATCTAAAGGTGGAAGTTACACTGCCTCAGCGGTAGGTGAAGTTAATGTGGTGAATGAGATGAAACGCACGAATGCTGTGCTCGGAGGGGAAGGTAACGGCGGAATTATTCTACCGGCACTTCATTACGGCAGGGATGCACTCGTGGGAATAGCATTGGCATTAACGCATTTGGCTAAATCTGGAAAGACAATGAGCGAATTGCGTGCTGGATATCCGGAATACTACATGGCAAAACAAAAAATTGAGCTCGTACCTAGTCTAGACGTCGATGGTATTTTAGCCTCTATTGCGGAGCGTTATTCTAATGAGGAACTAAGTACAATAGATGGCGTAAAAATCACATGGTCAGACCGTTGGGTTCATTTACGTAAGTCAAATACAGAGCCCATTGTGCGCATTTATACGGAGGCGCCGTCTGTCGACGAAGCGACCCAATTGGGACAAGATTTCATGGATATTATCGCGTCTCTCGCGTAAGACTTCCATCAATCCTTTCTAACTCCTATCTTTGAGCAAACCTAATTGCACAGAGATGGGAGTTATTTTTTTGGATAATGCTGCTACCACACCCTTAGAACCTCGCGTCAAAGAGGAAATGATTCGCATGATGGATAATTTCGGCAATCCGTCGAGCACACACCTCAGTGGTCGCGGAGCAAAGGTTGAAGTTGAAGTCGTTCGTAAGCGTATAGCTCAATCCATAGGGGCGGAGCCTGGTGAGATTTTCTTCACCTCTGGTGGAACAGAAGCGGATAACATGGCGCTGTTTTGTAGCGTCCGAGATTTAGGTGTTGAACGTATCATTACTACGCATATAGAGCATCACGCTGTCGGGCATCCCGTAGAATTTATGGTCGAGCGCGGTGAAGTAAACGCGGCGTATTTGTCTGTTGATGCTCACGGCGATATCGATCTTGAAGAATTAGAAGCCTTACTTAAGAACGGACCAAAAACGTTGGTGAGTCTGATGTTTGCAAACAACGAAATAGGCAATTTGAATCCCGTCGCTGAAATCAGCGCGATGTGCAAGAAATACGGCGCCTTATTTCATTCGGATACAGTTCAAGCCATGGGTCATTTGCCTATTAATGTAAAGGAAGTTTCCTATGATTTTCTTACGTGCTCTGCGCATAAAATACACGGGCCCAAGGGCATTGGATTTGCCTATGTACGCAGCGGGTTGAAGATCAAGCCTTTGATTCAGGGTGGTGCGCAAGAACGCAACCTACGAGCTGGAACTGAAAATACTATTGGGATTTGTGCCTTAGGTAAAGCTTTCGCTATTGCCACAGAAGAAATGTCGGAAGATCAGAAGCACGTAGAAGCGTTGAAGAAGTATGTCATAGATGGCGTCAAAGAAATTGTTCCCGGAGTGAAGTTTTTTGGGCGCAGTGCGGAATTGGACCGCAGTCTTTATACCGTATTGAGTATTGCGATTCCGAAAACAGGTAACGATATGCTCACTTTTACCATGGATATGAAGGGCGTTAATGTGAGCGGCGGTTCTGCATGTACTTCTGGTTCGAACCAAGGCAGTCACGTGATTCGTGCTTTGGGGGAGTGGACCGCTGAGTACCAACCCGTTCGTGTATCGTTCAGTAAATTCAATACGAAAGATTGTGCCGAGGGCTTCTTGAATGTATTGAGAGAACTTTACACTGAATCTCCAGTACACGCCTAGCGTAGGAGAGTTACGGTTCCTATTCGGACTTCATCGCCTCCAGTGAAACGGTAGGTATATACATCTTGAGGTACAGGTTTATCATTAAAAGTACCGTCCCAAAATTCATTGAATGGATTTTCACTTCGGTAGACTTCATTTCCCCAACTATCGTAAATCCTAAAGGTTGGATCTTCTAAACAACTGTTTCCGTAAATCTTGAATTTTTCATTATCCTTATCCCCATTTGGAGTGAAAGCTGTTGGAATATAGACGCGTCCGTCAATGCGCTCAATAGTTGCCATGAAATCGAATTCATAGGCTCGATTACATAGGGTGTCGATAATAGTCAGTGTAACATCTTCAAGTCCTGATTCTGGGTACCGGAAAGTAGGTATCATACCAGTATCCGGATTGCCGCTGAAGTCCCATTCGAAGATCATGTTACTGTCCACGTTTTGGTAGATGACGTCAACGCCACCGTAACGGCAGCTGTCGGTGAATAGATTTACTGTAGGTACATTCGCATCGTCATCGAAGACAATGGTGAAGAATTGGTCGTATCCAACGTCACAGAAGCTGTCCCTAGCCGATACTGTCGCTGTATAGGTAGCGAAAGCAGGATAGGTATGGTTCACAACGGTATTGGTCGTCGTAAGCGTTGTACCATCCCCGAAATCCCATTCGTAATAATCGGCATCAACTAACTGGTCCGTCCATGTTACTTCGCGGAATAAATCACAGCTGGCATAATCTTCCATCCAATCAGAGGTAGGGAATGCTGCAGTATCGTGAACGATCTGTACAAAAGCCGTGTCATAACTGTCGCATATGGTATCTATGGCCACCAGCATCACATTGTAGGTGCCCAGGTTGGGGAAGGTGACAATGGGTTCTGTAAGATTGGAGGTGTCGCCTTGGCCAAAATCCCAGAAATAGGCATTGGCGTTTGTACTGTTATTCGCCAAACGAAGCGTCAATTCATAACAGCTGGTATCCGGTAGAAAATTCAGATCTACGGAAGCATCTGCTTCTATGGCCGTTTCGAAATCCAATTTTATCACGCCTAGGTTACAGTTGCTGCTGTTGTTGGTTTCGGAGAAGGCGCCTGGAGTCGTAGGGAGGTCATCGTTCCCTCCGCAACCGGCACAAACGGCTTGGTAAATTCGGCCACGGTCGTCAAATCTCGACGTACCTCCATCCACGTGTTCAGAACTGGTAGATCCTCCAAAATAACTTCCGTACGAGAACGAACCGAAATTTTTGCTGAGCACCATGAAATAGAAATCGGAGCCATTCGTACTGGATTGTAAGGCATCTGAAGAAACAGGTAATTGCTCTACTGTAGTATTGTAATAACCATTGTTCGTTACGCCACCCCAACCGGAGAGTAGTATGTTCAAACAGTCGTCAACATTGAAAGCCGTGGGCACTAGATTTTGCACTCCCTGCGGTGAACCAAACGCTGTTGATGCGGAGCTTGAAGTAAGATCATTGCTTAGTTTGTGAATGAACTGCTTTCTGTATTGTGGTGTGCCCCACGAGCCATTGGAAATAGGGTAGGCGCCCTGTGTTTGCCCGAAAGCATAAACGTTTCCTAGTTTATCCACATCGAGAATGAAACTTTGATCGTATGCACTTGTGCCGAGATAGGTTGATTGCTGCAGGGCACCTGTCGAAGCGTCAAATTTTGCGACATAACCATCGTGATTACCGCCGTATGCGCTTTTATATCCGCCGGTTGTGCTGGGAAGATTATTACCATCAGTACCGCCAGTTACAAAAACTGCATTGTTGTGAAACTTTAAACTGTACCCGGCATCGTCGCTGGTACTTCCGTAATAGTTGCTCCACAGGAGCGAAGTACCCGCGGGATTGAGTTTAAATACAACGGCATCTTGACCACCGGCTTTTGAACAACTACTGCAATTTGTAGAAGGGAAGTTGGTGCTGTTTGTAGAAGCGGTGATATAAATGTTGTTTGAACCGTCTACTACGACTTCACCGCGGGCTGCATCACCATAATTTTTAACGATGTTGGTATTGAGTCCGTCGTTTCCTGTTCCACCGATGTAGGTTGAACTGAGCAAAGCTGTACCGTTGGTATTGAAACGCGTGATGAACAGGTCTGCCTTTTTAAATTCATAGCCGTTAATACTTACAGAAGTTCCACCCGCGTTAGTGGATTGAATGGGATTCTGTGTCGGGAAATTGCTGCTCCCAGTGGTGCCCATAACAATTAAATGACCGCTGCTATTCACCACTAAACTGTGTGGATGATCGGGTGCTGTACCCCCTAGATACGTAGCGTAAAGCATCGTGTTTCCTTGCGGTTCAAACACGGTAATGGTTACATCAGGGTTGAAGCCTAAGTTAATTCCAGGAGGATCGTTATAGGTCGTTTGGAATGCGCCTGTCGATGCCACATAGCCCGTTGCGAAAGCAACACCTGCCCCGTATAATCTGCCTTGATCATCATAGGTGGCGCTGAAGCCCCAGTTGTCCGTTAATGAGCCGCTAAAAGAAGTGAAGATGAGTTGCGGATCCAAGACAAGTGAGTCTAAGGTCCTTGCAATAGCCTCCGTTTTAAACCGAATGATATTGTTGTCTTTTTTATACCACAGTCCGAAGTCGACGCGTTTACCGTCCTTCCAGCCCCAACCGACTGGTACACTTTCGAGAAAAGTACCGATAGACGTATGAATGATTAATGCGCCTTCCGGACTGATTTCGGTTTTAGTAGCGCCTTCATAGATCCATTGAATAGCATCTACAGTTGATGCATCTGTTAAGTGCCATTGGTATTTCACATGGTTTCCAGTTTGTCCAAATGCCAAAGTAGAGTTTGGATATAGTCCTTCGTATGTTAAGCCACGTGCGGGTCGTACGCCACCGCGCCAAAATGTTGAATCTTCTCCGATAAAGTAATTGTGGTAAAACTCTGTGGGTTTTTGCTCTTGCGCTAACGTGGGTGTAGCATTTAAAAACTTGAGCCGTACCGCATGACACTTAAGGACATCCGCTTCGTGACTAAGTCCTGCCTCGTGCATGTTATGACCGTGGAGGTCTTCTAAATGACGTGCGTCCCGAAGGACAATTTGCACCGCATCTTTTTCGAAAAACAATCCACCATATTTCAAAGGCATTTTGTGCGAAAAGTTACCGGACCACTGTCCTTCGTTGGGCACAAAAAGCGCTTCCTGTCCCGAGACGGTGGGGAAGAGCGTAAGCACGAGGAACAAGGAAAGTAAGCTTTTGCGCATAGAATAAAGATACATCAAAAAGGATGCCTCATTCCAAACGCTTAACAAGGACCATTAGTTTATCCTTACCCTGTTTAACAGCGAATAATTTGTTTTCTCGCCCTTCTTTCCAACCCAATTTTTTTCTTATTACATCGGGATGTTCCGGGTAGCCGATGCGCTCGATAGCGCCACCCTCTGAAGGAAGCTTTAGTTTGTAAGGTTTTGCAACTTCAATGACTTTGTAGCGCTTGTAAAAAGAAGAGGCGGGGAGAAGCTCGTCTGTTGTGTAGAGGTTGCCCACGGTCCATTTTTTCCAATGTTGTTTTGTGGCCAAACCTTCGTGCAATTTACTTTTTGCCAGTGCCGGACCGGGTTGAATTAGGAATTGGTCCAATTCATTGACAAATGACAACGCTGTTGCTTTGTGTGTATTACTA
>Ga0233400_1001193_pt1 | contig 10990 bp, 6 predicted proteins | sample 46DmetaG_FD_182708 | JGI IMG/M metagenome (GOLD analysis project Ga0233400, IMG submission 182708) | Seawater microbial communities from Monterey Bay, California, United States - 46D | ecosystem: Environmental > Aquatic > Marine > Coastal | place: USA: California | collected 2016-10-21
CGGGAATACCCAGGCATAGAAGTCGGGTGACAACTTTCCTTGATACCAGACCTCGCAGCGCTCGGGGTCGTAATTTTGTGTCGCGGTACTCGGTGCTTCGACAATCTCGTGGTAGGCCAAAACCCACGGAATATCGGCGTACTTTGGCACGCCTTGTCTAGCAACTTTGGAGCGAGCACCGTCGGCACCGAGCACACAACGCGCGGTGGCTGTGCACACTTCCGATTCCTCATCTTTAGAGACGTAGGTAACTTCGATTGTGTTGTCATCGAGGTATTTGAGTGATTTGAACGCAGCAAGCTCTAGCTCTGCGCCAGCACGTTGGGCGCGTAGTCTCAACCATGGGTCGAATTCATCCCGATCTACCATTCCCACAAAGGTCCCTTCGATCGGCATATCCACCTTTTGGGCTTTCGGCGAGATCATTCGCGCCGATTGAATTTCAGCTTTTAGCAGAGACCTCGGGATATCGAATTCACCCAATATGCAGGGTGGAATGGCACCTCCACATGGCTTGATTCGGAACGCACGCTCAAGAAGAAGAACGCGATGTCCTGCAAGCGCGATCTCGTGGGCTGCTGTGGCGCCGGATGGCCCTCCACCTACGACAATGACATCAAAATCGGACTTTGCGTCGGTCATGGGTTGATACCCCCTAATGGATTTTCTAGTGGAAACCGTTCTGTGGTTACTGCGTTTTCCCGGTCTGTGTTCTGAACTTGTTGATCAATGTCAAAAATAAGGCTGGCGGCCCAAACGAATAGGGCTGCTTCAGCAAAAAATACCAGTCCGTAGGCGGCTGGGTTGTCTAGCCATAGACTTGCAACGTCAACAGCGACAGTTCCTAGGAAGCCTCCCAAAGCAAAAGAGATGGCCTGAGCTGCGCCCCAGAGCCCCATTCTTAGTCCATCTCGTTGCGAGCGACCTTGACTCGCCAGCATCATCATTCCGCCAATGGCTGCAACGGCAAAGCTTCCGTTAGCAACCCCTAGAATGAAGACATTCAGTTTGATGGGCCAAGAGGCACCACCTATGAGACCGCCAAGCGCCAGTAGGGCCAGAGACACTGCTGATATCAGGCATCCGCCTCTGATCCATAAATGTAGGATGTGGCGTGTTCTGGACTTGAAAGCATAGGTCGAAAAAGCCATGGCGAACATGCCGAGCAACATACCCGCATGTTGCATGCCTGCCAGTGCAGTCGTTTCGCCCACAGTCCAGCCAAATGTCAGGCCTACGAAGGGCTCCAAAATGAGATCTTGTGCGCTATAGGCGAGCATGGAGGCAAAAACAAAAATGGTGAAGCGCCGAGCGTGATCCTCGCCCCATACCTCTTTAATCGCCACACTGAAAGGCGGCTTCTTTTCGGCACCTCCGGCTGCGTCAGGAGTCGAGTTGTGCTGTGTTTTCTCAATGCCGATCACAGCAATAAAGCTCATGACGAGGGCGATTGCGGCTGTGCCAGAAACCACCCATAGCAGCCTCATTTCTGAGAACGGATCAAGCAATTGCCCGGTTACGCCGCCGGTAATAGCAAAGCCCATGATCATCATAAACCACACTAAAGACGCAGCAGCGGGTTTGCGGTCATCACTTACTTGTTTGGACAGAAGTACGAGCAGAGAAGTACCTGCCGCGCCCGACCCGACACCAATGAGAAGGTAGCCGAGTGCGGCAATTAGGTGACCTCCAATGCCGAGAGAGGGAATCAGTGTTGCACCTAGCGTGGCGGTGAAACTCCCCGTGGCCAGGATGATCATCCCACCAACGATCCAAGGGGTTCTTCGACTCCCGCCGTCGCTGCCATAACCTATGTACGGCCGCGCGAGTTGCACCACATGGTGCAGCGTAATTAAGAATCCTGGTATTGATGCGGCGAGCGCGTACTCGACGACCATGATTCGATTCAGGGTGTTGGTCGGTAAAAAGACGAGTGCACCGAGCGCTGTTTGAATCAGGCCCAACCGGAAAATGGCAAACCACGACAGCGTCTGAAAGTTAGACAAGGTAGCCCCCCATTGCACTGGCTGTAACCATCATTCCAGCGACGTATTGGGTAACGCCAATACCGTTGTACCACGGCGCGAGTGATTTTGGGTCGCGAAGAAAGCGTGACATGGCCCATATTTGGCCGACAACTAATACGCCAACCAGCGCGGCGGCGAGGGTATGCCCCCAGTGTTGCATTAGGGCCAAGACGATAAGTTGCGGCGTTAGCATCACCCCGCAGGCGAGCCGAGCAGCGCGTTCGGGGCCAAGTTGGACGGGCAGCGTTCGGATACCAATGGCAAGGTCGCCTTCAATGGCTTTGAAGTCGTTGAGCGTCATGATGCCGTGAGCGCCTAAACTGTAAAGAAAGGCAATCATTAAAATACTGTGGCTAGGGAGATCACCGCCGATGGCGATGGCCGCGCCTGTCACCCATGCGAGGCCCTCATAGCTGAGCGCTACGGATAAGTTGCCCCACCATCCGTTTTGCTTCAGCCGAAGCGGTGGTGCGCTGTAAGCCCAAGCGAGAATGAGGCCGACGGCGGTAGCGCAAGCCACCCAGATTCCAAGACTAAAGCTCCATATCTGAGCGATGAGCGACCAGAGAAAAGCGAACTGCAGGGCGCGTCTCTCGTGGACTCGTCCAGAGGGGATGGGTCTGTCGGGTTCATTGATGGCGTCGACTTCCCTGTCGCACCAGTCATTGATGATTTGACTCGCACCACAGACCAAGGGCCCAGTAAGTATAATTCCGAATGCAAATAACCAGGGATCACTGATCGGTGTGACACCGGCAGAGACAAGGCCGCACATGAGTGCCCACATGGGAGGAAACCATGTGATGGGTTTAAGGAGCTGAATATAGTCGCTGATCGATGATCCGGACGTCGCCCCCGCTGTAACCGTCGTCGAATTTGCCATCTCAGCATGGTGTACATGCCGAGAGAAACAGTCAACAAATCATTACAAATTCTAAGTAATTATTTATTTACACCGCTTCGCGGTCAATGTCGACCTCGGCATCGCCCAAGTCAAAACGTCGAAGCTTTGTGTACAGACTCTGGCGGCTCAGGCCCAAAAGTTCAGCGGCTGAAGCACGGTTACCACTCGTTAGTTTTAGCGCCGCTTCGATGCAGAGCGCTTCGATAACATCCGTGGATTCGCGCACAAGTTCTTTCAATGGTACTCGCCCCACACGATCCGTAATTTGTTCAATCGACCTCGGCAGGTGATCGTCTACGGACTGGTCTGGTGTGATTCGTCGACTGATATCCCGGATAAATAAGAGAACGCGAGTGGAGCCATTTTTACCGACGCGCGCAACCGAGAGCTCTATGTCGACCGATGATTCGGTTTCAGTTCGGAGGGTTGTGGAATAAAGCCGAACCGATCCCTCTTGCTTTGAGTGGTCGAGTACAATATTCAGGTCCACTGCGGATCTTCCGATCCAGCGGTCCGCTCGTCTACCTTCTATGAGCTCAATAGACGCCAGTCCGGCCATTTCGAGGAACGAGCCATTGGCCGCGGTTACAATTCCCTGCTCGTCGAGCTCCAAAATACCGTCCGGTGCGTCGTTGAAGAAGGGTTGGAATTCAGCACCAGCGACATCTCGCTCACTGTCATCTCTGAGCCTTACGAGTAATCTACCTTCGCCAGATTGCCGGAGATAGGTCATCGCTATATTGAGCTCAAGACCCCCGTCATTCTTCAACATACCGTCTACGGTGGTAGTGACACTCCGCGCTTCGCGGGTGAGTCGCTCGACAATACTGCGAGCGGCGTCGTCCAGACCCACAGGGAATGCTTTTCCGACTAAGTTGGCGCCGGGCGCCGCGAGTAACATCGCAGCGACCGGATTGGCTTCAAGAATTCGGCCGCTGTTGTCATCCACAACAACAAACCCATCGGAAACCATATCGAGTAGCCTCCTGTATCGTGCTTCTAGTCTGCGCTTGGACCAATAGTCACGTTCCATAGCATGCTGCGCGTTAAGTAATTGATGGCGGAGGCTCGCCTCGGGCAGTAAATCTAGCGCGGCCACTCGAACGTCGTCATTATTGCTCTCGCAGCACAGCCAGCAAAGTAGGGGTACGGAATTGCCGCTACGGGGTGTTAGGGTGATATCGCACCGTACCGCGGTGCCCTTGCTTCGGCGCGCTTCAGTGAGTTTGGTGTTTAACGCCGGCGCTGACTCGGCAGCAATTACTTCGCTGATCGACCTTCCAACCAGATCGTCGGGCTGCAGCGTGCTGGAGGGATTGTTCACATCTGTATCGACGATGAAGCCCGTCCCACTGATGGTGAATTGAATGCTAGCGAGATGCTGAAGCAAAAGTTCAGAAGAGGGCGCTGATACGGTATTCACTGCGTGCGTAACTCCGAGACTGCTTTAAGCGGCTGTGCCGGCTTTATTGTCTTGTAAATCCAAATGTTACACAGCGTTTGGCGGGTCGTCATCAGTCTCTTTACACTTCAATAGCAATATCTTTAATACGTCAAATCTTTAGTTCAGGATCACTGTAATATTTAGTTGACACTGTTTGGGCCGAACACTACTCTGCAAATTCATAAGATGACGCGAAATCTGCGCGCGATGCGCCGGTAAACGTGTCACGTGCATAGCGGGGTTAATGCCGTGAGTGACAATGCGAGAGACTCGATAAGTGGTGGCCTGTATACGCCCGAGCAAAAGAAGCGTCGCGATGAGACGGTGTGGACGCTTGTCCAGGGTGTACTAGCTCCGCTTCAGTTCTTGGTGTTCGCCATTAGTACCGTTTTCGTTGTGAACTTTTTGCTCAACGGCACCGGTCTTATCGCTGCTACGGCATCGGTCATATTAAAAACACTCATTCTGTACTCGATCATGGTCACAGGCGCTATCTGGGAGAAGGTGGTGTTTGGACGTTACCTATTTGCGCCGGCGTTCTTTTGGGAGGACATGGTGAGTATGGGTGTGATCGCACTGCATACACTTTATTTGCTGATGTGGCTCACGAGCTTCGGGACGCCACAAGAGCAAATGATGGTCGCACTCGCGGCCTACGTGGCTTATTTGATCAACGCAATTCAGTTCCTAATGAAGTTTCAGCAAGCGCGGTCGGCCTCGACCGATGTGCCAAGCCAGCCTGCTTATGCAGGACTCGATTTAAATGATGGAGCTAAGTCATGAGTGGTGTGATCGCAAGTTCGGTTGAAGAGCACCATCCGGGCCCACAAACCCAAGAGCGCGGGCAACGCGCGGTATTTTGTGGCCTTACCTCGATTATCTGGCTTCATCGCAGAATACAGGACGCCTTTTTCCTCGTCGTTGGATCAAGAACATGCGCCCATCTCATTCAGTCGGCTGCAGGCGTTATGATTTTTGCTGAGCCCCGGTTTGCAACCGCCATTCTTGGTGAGCGTGACTTAGCAGGTATGGCTGACTGTCACGAAGAGCTAGATCGCGTCGTATCAGAGTTGATTGCTCGCCGATCGGGCATCAACCGCCTATTTTTGGTTGGCTCTTGCCCATCTGAGGTCATCAAATTGGACTTGGAAACCGCGGCGGTGAAGTTGCAAGCCAAGCATGAAAACAAAGTTCGCATTTCAGCTTTTAGCGGCAGTGGTATTGAGACAACTTTCACGCAAGGGGAAGACCAATGCCTAAAGAGCACGGTGGCTGAGTTGCCCTCGTTGGCGAGCACTGAGGAGAATTTAATCGTTCTCGGCACAGTCTCTGACATCGTTGAAGATCAATTTAGACGACTGTTCGATGATCTGGGTATCGCCAATGTGCACTTCTACCCTGGTCGTAAAGCCGGTGATTTGCCGGCAGTTGGAAAAGGTACACGACTTGTTGCGGCACAACCGTTCGTTGGAGAGACGGCTCGGGCGTTAATTGAGCGTGGCGCAGATCTTATAGAGGCACCTTTTCCACTGGGTGCCGAGGGCTCAAAGTCCTGGTTTGAGGCGATTGCAAAAACACACGGTGTCGATGATTCCCGCACACAGCAAGTCCTCGAGTTACCTTATCAGCGGGCTAAGCGCGCGGTCGCCTCGCACGCATCGAAGCTTGAGGGCAAGCGCGTACATTTTTTACCCGACTCCCAGCTTGAAATTCCCATGGCGCGCTTTTTAAGCGAGGAGTGTGGTCTGAGCATCAACGAGATCGGGACACCCTTCCACGATCAATTGATCATGCGAGGTGAGCTACGCCGCCTATCTCCCGATGTTCGCATTGTTGAGGGCCAAGATTTAGATCCGGCGCTCAACCGTGTTCGCGAGGCAAGGCCTGACCTCACTATCTGTGGAATGGGGATTGCGAACGCGCTGGAGTCAGAAGGACTGCGAACAAAGTGGTCGATTGAGCTCGTATTTTCGCCGGTGCAGGGGTTCGACCAGGCAGGTGATCTTGCTGGGCTCTTCGCTAAGCCTCTCGTTCGGGAAGCGATTCTGGAGGTCGGCTCATGGAGCTAACACTCTGGACATACGAGGGGCCGCCTCATGTGGGGGCCATCCGAATCGCGGCGTCTATGCGCGATGTGCACCTTATGCTGCACTCGCCGCAGGGCGATACCTATGCCGATCTCTTGTTTACGATGATCGAGCGCGATGGGCAACGACCGCCCGTGACCTACACGACATTCCAGGCTCGTGATCTTGGGGCCTCCACCGCGGAGATGGTTATTCAGTCGCTTCGCGAGTCTGCTGAGCGATTTAAGCCGCAGGTTCTGATGGTGGCTGACTCTTGCACTGCAGAGCTCATTCAAGATCAGCCAGGCGCGTTGGCCCTTGGTGCGGATTTGCCGGTCCCGGTTATTCCGTTGGAAATGGCGGCGTACACACGTAAAGAAAACTGGGGCGCATCAGAAACGTTTTATCAGCTCGTGCGCGGACTGCTATCTCGGCAGGCACCCGCGCCCGGCACAGAGCGACCAAAACGAGACCCGGCTGTCCGCCCAAGCGTTAACCTGCTGGGCCCCACTAAGCTGGGCTTTAGATGTCGTGATGATGTGGTGGAAATTGAGAGACTGCTCGCCTCAATGGGAGTTGACGTAAATGTTGTAGCACCACTGGGTGCTTCGCCACGGGACCTGCAATCGATACCGACTGCCGATGCCAATGTTAACTTGTGTCCCGAGGTTTCTGATCTCACTTGCAGCTGGTTGGCACGAACGTTCGGCATGCCAACGATCCAAACGATGCCAATGGGATGGGGTGCAACCCGCGATTTCATTGCTGAAGTAGCTCAAGTGTTGGACCTGACTATCAATATCGATTCAGTGGGTGACTCGCGGCTTCCGTGGTACTCACGGTCTATCGACTCGACTTATCTCACGGGCAAGCGTGTCTTTGTTTTTGCTGATGGTAGTCACGCGATAGCCGCTGCGCGAATAGCGCGCGATGAGATGGGTTTCGAAGTGGTGGGCTTGGGTACTTACAGCCGCGAGCGGGCTCGTGATGTGAGAGCAGCAGCCAAAGAGTACGGCCTTGAAGCACTTATTACCGACAACTATTTGGAAGTGGAAGCCAGAGTTCAGGAGCTTCAACCTGAGATGGTTCTAGGTACGCAGATGGAGCGGCACATTGCCAAACGCCTGGGCATACCGTGTGCCGTTATTTCAACGCCAGCGCATGTCCAGGATTACCCCGCTCGGTACTCGCCGCAAATGGGTTTTGAAGGGGCAAATGTACTGTTCGACACCTGGGTGCATCCACTGATCATGGGCCTTGAAGAGCATCTACTGCACATGTTTCGTGACGATTTTGAGTTCAATGACAGTGTGGGTCCCTCTCACTTGGGAAGTGAGGGAGAGGGCGCTCGTTCAAAGAACGAGAGTGGTGAAGTAATTAACGAGGGCAATATTGTTTGGGCCTTCGAAGCGGAAAAGGAGTTGCGAAAAATTCCGTTCTTCGTAAGAGGTAAGGCGCGTCGAAATACAGAGCGTTTTGCGGAAGAGCAGGGCATTTCAACGATTCAAGTAGATACGCTATATGACGCGAAAGCACACTTTAGCAGCTGACGCCGCGACGCCTATCAACGTCGTTCTCGTCACACTTGATAACCATGTTAATGGCGCGATCACGCGCGCCGAAAAACGCCTTGTTTGCGACCTACCTGCCGTAAATTTCAAAAGCTTTGCCGCCACAGAGTGGGAGGCGGATGCCTCAGCGTTAAAGCACTGTAAGGATGCGATCGCCTCAGGCGACATCATTATTGTGACGATGCTGTTTATGGAACCCCATATCAAAGCGATTTCTGACGCACTTGCTGCGCGCCGAGATAGCTGCGATGCCATGGTCTGCTGCATGTCCGCACCTGAGATCATGCAATTTACTCGTATGGGTCGATTCACCATGGATGGGGAGCCCTCGGGTCCCGTAGCACTTCTCAAGCGTCTTCGTGGTGCCCCAAAAGATGGAAAGCCCGGCGCATCCGGTGAGCGCCAGCTCGCTATGTTGAGGCGTTTACCTCGTATTCTTCGATTTATTCCCGGAACGGCACAGGACGTTCGAGCTTACTTCCTAACACTGCAATATTGGCTGGCGGGTTCCGAGGACAACTTAACCCGGCTGGTGAGTTTTCTGATTCATCGCTATGCAGCGGGACCCCGCGAAGTACTGAGAAAAGTGGCTCGCGAGGAGCCGCCTATTGAGTATCCCGATGTGGGTGTCTACCACGTAGACGGCAGGCAACGTATTAGCGACACGGTGGCACCTGTGGATGATGCGGCGCAAACGCAAGGGACGGTAGGTTTGCTGTTGATGCGCTCGTATGCGCTGGCGGGGAATACGCGTCACTATGATGCGGTTATTCGCGCCATCGAAGCGCGCGGGCTGCGTGTAATACCTGCCTTTGCGTCTGGCTTGGACGCACGTCCTGCCGTTAAACGATTTTTCATGAGCGAGGGCGAGTCCATTGTTGATGCGGTGGTCTCGCTTACCGGTTTTTCACTTGTTGGTGGGCCAGCCTACAACGATACGGATGCCGCACAAGAAATGCTGGCTCAGCTGAATGTGCCGTATTTGGCCGTTCAGGCGCTAGAGTTTCAGAGTATTAACCAGTGGCGAGAATCGCCAATGGGGCTTATGCCTGTTGAGGCAACCATCATGGTGGCGATACCCGAGCTGGATGGGGCCACGGGACCGATGGTGTTTAGTGGTCGTGACCGAGACGACCCCAAGCGCTCGTTCGATATGAGCCCCGAGCACGAGCGTATTGATCGCCTAGCGAGTCGGGTTTCGAAGCTCGTTGCGTTACGACGCAAGCAAAGATCAGAGAGAAAGATCGCGATCACGCTGTTTAATTTCCCGCCCAATAGCGGTGCAATGGGGACGGCGGCGCACCTGAGTGTCTTTGAGTCGCTCTACAATAGCTTGAAGGCCTTGAGCCGCGCGGGTTACGACGTCGAGCTCCCAGAGAGTGTTGAGGTGCTTCGAGATTCTCTCTTAAAGGGTAATGCCGAGCTTTATGGCGCTGAGGCAAATGTCCACACGACCATTTCCGTGGATGATCACGTGGCCCGCGAGCCTTACCTCGAAGAGATTGAAAAACAGTGGGGGCCCGCCCCGGGTAAGCATTGGACTGATGGACGACGTTTATTTGTTTTAGGTCAATCCTTTGGAAATGTATTTGTCGGGGTTCAGCCTGCCATGGGGTACGAGGGAGACCCTATGCGACTGCTCTTTGAGGGCGGTTTGGCGCCGACGCACGTTTTCTCCGCCTATTATCGCTGGTTACGGGAAGATTACGCGGCGGATGCTGTTCTTCACTTTGGTACCCACGGTGCGCTTGAATTTATGCCGGGGAAGCAGGTGGGACTGTCGAGCAAATGCTGGCCAGACAGGCTCATAGCGGATCTACCCAACTTTTATCTCTATGCGGCCAATAATCCGTCAGAGGGTTTGATTGCCAAACGCCGGTCTGCTGCCACTCTAATTAGCTATCTGACGCCACCGGTTACCAAGGCTGACTTGCACAAAGAGTTTCAAGAACTGCGTTCAATGATTGATCTGTGGCGGGGTCGTGAGCCGGGTGCCACTCAGATCCATCTTCAGCAACTGTTGGAAGCCATTTCCGCCCAAGCTGACCGCTGCGAGCTGGTTCATGATGCATTTGAGGCCTCTGCACTTGACGCGGACCTTTGGATTTCAAAACTCAGGTCACAGCTAGATGAAATAGAACAATCACTCATCCCATTTGGTATGCACGTCATTGGTGGATCCCTTCTCTCGTCAGAGCGTGCGGAAACCATTGCGGCCATTGCAGAGGCAGGTGGTGCCCGCGAGATTGATGCGGCCCGATTGGATGGCTATCTGCAGTCTAACGACTTGGGGGGGCTGAAAGGGCTTCTGGCTGAGCACCAGGTCCCGTCGGATGATATTGATGAACTCGCCAATCGATTGCTAACAGCCGCGGAGAATTTAGGTGCCGAGCACGAATTACCCGCCCTCATTAGCGCACTTGACGGTCACTTTATCTCGCCGGTATCGGGCGGTGATCTAATCAGAAACCCAGAGAGCCTCCCGACGGGGCGCAACATCCATGGTTTCGATCCGTTTCGCTTGCCTAGTGCATTCGCTGTGATTGAAGGCCGTCGTCAGGCTGAGCAGTTAACGCAGAGACATTTTGACGATGCTGGCGTAATGCCGACCTCTATCGCGTTGGTTCTCTGGGGTACAGATAACCTAAAGAGCGAGGGTATCGCCATTGGACAGGCCCTTGCGCTCATTGGTGCAAGACCGCGGTTCGATAGCTATGGACGTCTGAGTGGCGCGGAGTTAATCGATCTCGCAGAATTGGGCAGACCGCGTGTTGATGTCGTTGTGACACTCTCGGGGATCTTCAGAGACCTCCTTCCTATGCAAACTCGGCTCCTGGCTGAGGCGGCGTATTTAGCGGCTGAGGCCGACGAACCACTTGACTTAAACCCAATACGACGGAATGCGCTCGCTTATCAAGCGGCAAATAACTGCGATCTTGAAACAGCAGCATTGCGGGTTTTCAGCAACTCAGAGGGCG
>Ga0233400_1001225_pt1 | contig 10769 bp, 7 predicted proteins | sample 46DmetaG_FD_182708 | JGI IMG/M metagenome (GOLD analysis project Ga0233400, IMG submission 182708) | Seawater microbial communities from Monterey Bay, California, United States - 46D | ecosystem: Environmental > Aquatic > Marine > Coastal | place: USA: California | collected 2016-10-21
TACACGTAGGAGACAAAGAAGAGTTTTCTTACAGCAACTACGTAGATGGAGACCAATGGATTGACCACTCTGGTGGATTTGTATTAGGATGGAAACTCGGTAAAAACTGGGGCGTATTCACGGAGTCAGAGTATATGAGATACTGGGACAAAAACATATTTAGTGTAAGGGCAGGTTTGAATTATCAGTTTAGATAATTACTACCTTAGCAGTTCGTTTTTTTTACTAACCCTTACAACAAATAATATGAGCGACAGTTTCGCAGATTTCGTCAACGAATTAGAGACAGCAGAACAGCCAACCTGTTCAATGGAAAACCCCGAAGATTGTGAAGCCTGTGGCAGTTAAATAGAGACTATGAGTAGCGCTAAAAAATCAAACCCAGCAAAATGGAAACGCATTGTAGCAGCAGTAAAGGCTGGAAGCAAAGGTGGTAGACCAGGTCAATGGTCTGCACGAAAAGCACAGATTGCTGTAGCTCGTTACAAAAAATCTGGTGGTGGTTACAGCGGAGCTAAGAAGAAGTCTAATAGTCTAAGCAAATGGAGTAAGCAAAAATGGAGAACTTCAGACGGTAAAAAGTCTGGAGGCAAGAAACGCTACTTACCAGATGCGGCATGGAAAGCCCTTAGTCCAGCAGAAAAAAGAGCTACAAATAGAGCTAAAGCAGCAGGTAACAAAAAGGGTAAACAGTTTGTTAAGCAACCTAAGCGAATTGCAAAAAAAGTAAGGCGCTATAGAAAGTAACTTAACGGTTTGATTATTAGAGGGGTATACGAAAGTGTATCCCTTTTTTATTTAATTTTGTAACATTAATTGAATTTATATAGAAATGAGTGATTTAAACAAAGATTTAGAAAGCTTGGTAGGAGATATGGGATTGTCCGTATCTGACCAAGCTCCAGAACAGTTAGAGCAACAAGAACAACAGACTGAGGAAACTCCTGTTGAGTCTGTACAAGATGAGCCGCAACCAGAAGTTGAATTAGCTCAAGAAGAACAACAGCAAGAGGCGGCTGTAGAAGAACAGCCACAAAGTACTTTACAAGAAGAAGAAGTTTCTGACGAAGAAATTGAAGCTGTAATGTTTGAATATCTTAGCGAAAGGCTAGGTCGACAAATCAACAGTCTTGACGAAATCAAAGAAACTCAAAATACGCCTGTAAAACTTGATGAAAGAGTAGAGTCTCTGAATAAGTTTATCAAAGAAACTGGTCGTGGTGTTGAAGATTGGATAGCATATCAAACACTTAATCCATCCGAAATGGATGACATGAGTGTTATAAAAACGCAACTAAAAAATCAATACGGCGGAGAAGTTAGCGATGAAGATATTCAGCTCCTGATTGAAAACAAATACAGTCTTGACGAAGACTTATATGATGAATCAGAAGTCAGACTCGCGCAACTCCAACTAAAGGTTGACGCAGGTAAAGCTAGACAAGAGATTGAAGGCTTGCGCTCTCAGTATTCTGTACCCGTTAAACAACAGGAACAACAAACTGAAGAGTTTCAAGGTATTGTAAATGAAGAATGGTTAGGCGATATGTCTGCTGAAGTTGATGCCTTAGACGGTATTGAGTTTCAAGTGTCAAAAGACAGCTCGTTTACATTTGGACTAGAAGATTCCTACAAGTCTGAACTCAAGTCTAAAAACGAGAACATTGAAGATTTTTTCTCTTCTTACGTAGGAAACGAAGGTCAGTGGGACTTTGAAAAGTGGAACATGCACCAAGCGGTTTTAGATAATATCGAAACGATAGTAAAAACTGCTTATCAGCAAGGACTTGGAGAAGGTCAAAGAGGCTTAGTTGACAAAGCTGCTAATGTGCAGTATCAGTCAAACAAAGTTGCAAATACTGGTCAAAGTAATACTCCAAGCGTAGAAGACCAAGTTCGTCAAGCTCTCGGAATGAATGATAACGGATTAACTTTTAAGATTTAAAAAAATAAATTATGGCTACTCAAGGTAACGTAACTTATGGATTAGACGGCTCAAACCCAGCCGCTAACCAATTTGGTCTCCAGAAATTGGATGCCGCTAAGTACATCTCACTGTATGACTTAGTAAACAAACCAGATAACCGTGATGCTCTTATTAAGACATACGGAAATCAAGGTATCACAGGATTCCTTCAGTTAGTAGGAGCGACTAAAGCTGTTGCTGCAAATGACGAAGTACAGTACTGGGAAGAAGAGCGCTTGCACCAACTACAAGCTGGTACAATGGCTACTATCGCTGCTGACGCTGCAACTGCTGCATTAACTGCTGCTACAAAAGCAGCTACAATCGTACGTTTAAATGATGTCGTTTTAGTAAACGGTTCTGAGCGTGCAATGGTAACTGGTATTTCATCTGCAAGCTCGCCTGTAATCACTCTTACAGCACTTAGCGCTGATGGTTTCTCTGCTGCTGCTTCTGGTGCTAAAAGCTTACCAATCATTGGTAACTTGTACAAGCAAGGCTCTGACCAACCTAGCGAATTCATTGAAAGCGGTATTACTCGTCGCGTAAACCCATTCATGATTATGAAAGAGGTATACAGCGTAACAGGTTCTCAAGCTACCAACATCGGTTGGATTAACTTGGGTAACGGAGACTACCGTTGGTACTTGAAGTCTGAAGGAGACACACGTCAGCGTTTCATGGACAAGCGTGAAATGATGATGTTGTTAGGTGAGAAAACAGCAGAATTAACTGGTATCTCAGGTTCTGAAGGTTACTTCGCGGCAATCGAAGACCGTGGTATCGTACAGTCTGGTCTTATCAACACTATCGCTGAGGTTGATGATATCGTTAAAGTATTTGACAAAGAAGGTGGTGCTTCAGAGTACGCTCTCTACGTAAACCGTGCGCAAGACTTAGCTATCGATGATATGCTAGCTGCTGGTCAATTAGCTTCTGGTACTTCTGCAACAACTGTCGGTGCTGCTGCATTCGGTAGCTTTAGCAATAGTGCAGATACTGCATTGAACTTAGGCTTCCGTTCGTTTGCTCGTGGTGGTTATACTTTCCACAAGCATGACTGGAAATTGTTGAACGACCCAACATTGTTGGCTGATTCAGGATTCATCGGTGTAGGTGTACCAATGTCTCAAGTAGCAGATGCTAAAACTGGTGAGAAAGCACCAGCTTTGGAGATGAACTACAAGGCAGCTAACGGCTACAGCCGTGAGATGGAACACTGGATGATTGGTTCTGTATTAGGAGCGTCTAACGCAACTAAGGACAACGTGGAATTCCACTACCGTTCTGAGTGTAACTTAATTACTCGTGCGGCTAACCGTCACATGTTGATTAAGTCGTAAGCATAGCTTATGTCGGAGAGGGGCTAACGCCTCTCTCCTTTTTTTAATTCTATTTAATACATAATAAAATGGCAAATACTGCTAAGAAAGCAGCTCCTAAAGCTGCGCCTAAAGCTGCACCTAAAGCAGCTCCCCTGTCTACTGTTTCTTCTTCTACAACTAATATCAAAAGAAAAGAACTAGACGATTCAAAAAAAGATAAAGTGTACACCATCTCTAGAGGAGGCGGTATCTGGTACAAATTAAAACAACAGAACATTACTGTATTTGACGAAGAAAGCAAATCTGTTCGGCAACTTCGATACTCTCCAAATGAAATGTCTATATGGGCTGATGAGCAAGGAGAGAATATTATTCGTGAGCAAGTAATATTTATTCAGAAAAACCTTCTAGTACCATATACTAGACCAAACCTACAGAATTACTTAGACTTACATCCAGATAACACTGCTAATGGCGGCAAAGTATACAGTTTAGTAGACACTGAAAAGAAAGCCACAGTAGAGCTTGATAAAGAGTTTGAGATTCTTGATGCTATCGGAATGGTCAGAGATAAGTCAATCGAAGAACTACTACCTGTTGCAATGTATCTAGCTATAGATACAAATCAAAGAAACATGGAGATTAAACGTGAGCTTCTTATTCAAGCAAAGTCTAATCCTAAGCGATTCATAGAGATGTTTGACAACCCTGTAGTAAAGGTTAAAAGCACTATTATGACTGCGATAGACTTTCAAATACTTAAGGAAAGCCCTGATGGTTTGAAATGGTTTGATAGCAACGCCTTAATTGTAGCAACACCTGCGGGTCAAAATACTGTTGATATAGCAACTCGATTCTGCTTATCAGAAAAAGGAGCTTTGGTTTTAGAAGAGATAGAGACACAGCTTTCTAAAATCTAAGACAACATATAAGTTACTATTAATGAAGGGGTTGCAAAAATGCAGCCCCTTCTTTTTTGTATCTTTGTAGCAGAACAGAATTATTATGGCATCTGTAAACGAAGTTTATTCAGCATTAAAGAATCTGGCAAATAAAGATGAGCGTGGTTTTATAACACCAAAGGTGTTTAACACGTTTGCTACAATTGCTCAGAATAAAATATTTAACGACTTATTCAACGAAATGAGCAAGGCTAAAACATTGCGTATGCGTAATGTTGATGCTAAAGCGCATCTCTCTTTTAATAAGCGACTACAAGAAGACTTAGCATACTTTTCAAAAGAGTCTGCTATTAGTCAATCAAATGGGGTTTTTTCCAAGCCAGAAGATTTAGCACGTATTATATCAATGAAAACACACGGAGCTTATGTTTTTGGTAGCTCTACATCAACTCCTATTGATGTTGTCTATGATGAATCTAAGATTGAGTATATACTACAGTCTGACTTATCTGCACCTTCAGCAATACATCCTGTTGCTATTTTATCAGAGGAAATTGAAGTGTTCCCTACAAGTATTAAAAAGATTAAGGTGAGATACTATAAGTATCCAGAAGGTCGTAATGTAAGCACAGGAGCAAGAAGCGCTTTGTCGCCTAGATACAACGCAACAAGTTTAGGAGCTTCTAATGAGGTTTTTGACCCTAATACATCTATAGACTTTGAGCTTCCAGACCACTACGTTCCAACTCTTGTTCTTGAAATTGGCAAAATGATAGGAATAAATCTTCGAGACAATGATGTGTTTGCCTACACTAGCGGAGAAGAGCAAAAACAAAAGCAATAACAGATGGCAAGAGATACAGTTTCAGTAGACCAGATAATCAATGACTTTATGTTAACTCTAGATGGTGATGATTACGTAAACAATGCCAATGGCATGCTTATACGTAACTATGCGCTAAGAGGTATACGTGAAATGAGCTTTGATATTCAAAAAAGAATTAAGTCTCTTAAATTAGCTGTAAACGCCTCAAACGATACTGTTGAGCTTCCAGATGATTTTGTAGACTACACTAAGATAGGAATCATAGGAGGAGACGGTCTTATATATGTATTTGCAGAAAATAAAAATCAGTCTGCACCCATGAAATACAAAACAGACTCTGCGGGAAATAACATCGATTCAGATAGTGACGGTGTCTTTGACAGGGTTGATGCAAAAACCGAAGGCAGTACAAGAGCATCTTTGTCAGACTACGAAAGCTATAGCTTTAGAAACTTTCTTTACGAAGGGAACATAGGTAGGGCTTATGGTATAGGTGGCGGACAATACTCTGGTGAGTTTAGAATTAACAATGAGCAAAACAGAATAGAGTTATACAGTACGGCAGGGTATTCAGAAGTAGTTATAGAATACATAGCTGACGAAGCTCGAAGCAGTAATCCATCTATTCATGTGTACGCTGAAAATGCTTTACGCTCTTATATATATTACAGACTTATTGAACGCAAGGCAAACGTTCCTAATGTTGAAAAGTCTAGAGCTAGACAAGAATATTACAATGAAAGAAGACTTGCTAACGCGCGTTTAAAATCATTTACAAAAGAAGAGGCTTTTAAGACAATTAGAAAGAATTTCAAGCAAAGCCCTAAAGGTTAATCTATGGCTATTGATAAACTTATACCTCAGTACCTAAATTCAGATACTGACCAGAAACTTGTAAAGTCTGTTGAAATGACAGACAACCTAAACGTTCGTGTATCTAATGATGCTGAAGGTACTTCGGGGGTAATAAAAAACATAAAGGGAAACGAAGTTGTTGCAGCTAAAACATCTAGTGATGCATTTCCTTCTGGAAATAATAGGGTTATAGGTTCTATAGCTAACGAAAAAAACAAAGAGATTTTATTTCTTGTTTGGAACAATCTTTTTAATCATGGCATCTACAGGTTTGACATGACTGATGGAAAGTATTCAAAGCTGTATCAAGACAGTGTTTTGAACTTTAAAAAATTTAGCTATGCGGATTGTGATGTTGTAATAAATGAAAATGGTGAAACCTTGTTTTATTGGACGGACAATATCAACCCGCCAATGAAGGTTAATGTTCAAAGATTGATTAACGGAGGGTATCCAACAAGTTTAAACAGCGGCACAGATGAAGAAAAGCTTTTAAGTCTCACTGTTGCAAAACAACCCCCTTTAAAAGCACCTAGCTACAACATAGTAAACAATCCTTTAGTATCTGGTGATAGCAGAATAAAATCAGAAAACTATCAGTTTGCTTACAGGTACATTTATGAAGATGGAGAGTCTACAGCACTATCTCCTTATTCTTCTTTATCTGTAGCTAATTCTCAATTAGTTGATGGATTCAATACAAACAACCAAAAGAATTTTTTTAATCAAATAAACGTATCTGTAAAAAATACAGTAGCCGATGTAAGCAAAATAATTGTTTACGCTAAAAGAATAAATGGTCAGTTTTTTGAAATAAAAGAACTTGATAATTTAAACAATACTTCTTCAACTGTAGTGGAGTTTACAGACAATGTTATTGGAAGTTTTTTACCTGACACAGACAGAAAAAAAATATACGACAATGTCCCTCAATTAGCCCGTTCTCAAAGTATAGCAGGCAACAGACTGATGTATGGCAACTATACTGAGGGATACGAAAATACAGATACTGATACTGAAATTATTCCTAATTATCATGCTGCTCCTGAGGTTTACAACCTTGAGGTAGAGTTAAACGATTCTATATCTGCTAGGTTTAAAGACTTTACGATAGACTATACGAACATACCTTCTGTTATTCCGTCTGGGGCAAAAATCGCTATAAACGTTTTTTTTGATATTGAAAACGTAATGATAGGCGGGGGCAGTGTTGAGCATGTTAGTCTCTCTGGTAATGAGCTTGAAATATTTTTTAAACACAAGTCAGACGATACAGACCAAAGAATAGGACACTATGTTATTAGCTCAATAAGAGGAATTGGCTCAGTATCTAATTTTTTTAACAATATTTGGTCAAGTTTTCTAGGTGTTCCTTCAACCTTTGACCCAGGACTGACTTTTTCTTCTGAAGGTATTCAAATAAAAGAAATTATAGACATACCACCTGGTAGCTCTAAAGTCGATGTTCAAAATTTAGTTTCAAACAAAATAATATCTAAAGAATATTCTACTTTTTTAAATCCTGCTGATAACGAAAGAAGATTTTCTACTTTAAATACTGGTGGGTCTACTCCTTTTAACACTGAGTCAGCTTCGTTTAAAGGAACTATGTTGTCTTCAATTGTCTATCAAGGAATAACCAATGAAGTTCAAGAATTTAGAATATATCCAGAAACAGCAGAACTACAGATTTATGAATTTACAGATGGTGCAGGTCGTGTAACTGAGATAGTAAGAACCAAAAAGTTTAAGCTTCATCAAACTGGGCGAAACGGAGTTGTTACTGGAGAAAATATTTACCTTGTAAAAGCATCATTGCTAAATGGAACTTGCGGTCTTTTTACAAATTTGATAGGAGGTACTTCTTTTAAGTCTGGGGCTTCTCATAAATTAGGTATGGTGTATTATGACGACAGAGGAAGAAGTTCAGGTGTCCAAGAGTTAGGTAGTTTTTATGCTAATCATTTAAACAACAGGCTTTCAGAAAACAACCTAGACGGAAAAATTTCTGCTGTATTAAAGGTAAAACACGATGCTCCTAGTTGGGCTAAAAGATGGTCTCCCGTTTATGTAGGTAAGGGGAATATTGACCTTAAATTTCAATACGGAGTTAAAGGAGCTTTCGTTCCAACAAATAACATTGAAAGGTCGACTGTTTTTTCAAGCGATGAAAACATATACATATCTTTAAACTCTTTATTTAATAAAGATTCTAGCTATACAAAATCTTCAAAAGCCTTAATAAACTACAACTTTGAAGAAGGGGATAAGCTTAGAATTATTAAATATGGAGACAACCAAAGAACTAGAGAGGAGTTTTTAATTGTTGACTACGTCACTTTAACAGATGACGAAAGCGTTAATCCAATTTTAGAAAAAATAACAGAAAAATCTACAGATGCAACAACAGGGGATTTTTTAATTCTAAAAGACAATCCTAATGCCTCTTTGTTTAACTACTCAGCAATAACGGAAAATCAAAGTAAATGGTTTCAAAACTGTGTTATTGAGGTTTACAGAGACTCAAAAGAAGTAGAGGAAAACGTTTATTACGAAATAGGAAAGTCTTACGGTATAACAAACGGGTTGCACGACAACGAAAGAACAGCTAATAGTTTTGGCGGCACTTTAGCAACTGTCAATGGTGTAAGAACAATAACAAGCACGGTTCAAGCTTTTAAGGGAGATACAATAAATAACGGCTCTAGCTTTTTGCTGGTAGGAAATGTTTACAAAAAAGACTCTAACTACATTATTCATGTTACTGATAGCAGTGCTATATCTTTATCAGACGGTGTACATGTATTTACCGTGGTAAGACCAGAGCCTGTTGTGAATATTTCTTTAGGAGATGTTTACTACAGGGTTCGAGGATGTGTAGTTTCTAGTGACCAAATAAATACACTAACATATAACAACTTACATAGTCAAAACACTTTAATAGAGTTTATAGAAGATTACTCTGTAAGCGATTTCTTTAAGTCTAAATCTGCTTCTTTGGGAAGACCATTTGCATATATACCAGAGGCAAAAAATATTCGCAGAAGAGCTAGTATTACGTATTCAGACCCTTACGTTGCAGATACTGATAGACTAGGTCTTGCATCGTTTAATTTATCTTTAGCAAACTGGACAGACTTAGAACTTGCAAATGGTTCTATTCAGTCTATGAAAAATAGAAACGAAGCTATTACTGTTATTCAAGAAAGCAAAGCCTGTCAAGTTCCAATAAACAGAAATCTTGTTCAGTTTTCTAACGGTGATTCAAATATTACGGCTTCTGCCAACGTGCTGTCTACACCAAATTATTATGCTGGTGATTTTGGAACTTCTAACCCAGAGTCTGTAGTTGAAAGATTTGGAGTTATTTACTATGTGGACTCTAAGGCTGGGAAAATAATAAGACTTTCTGCTGACGGGATTACTCCAGTTAGTGAAAAAGGAATGGATAGCTTCTTTGAAGATAAATTTAGATTTTTAATTTCTGCTTCGGAAAAAGTAAAGGTAATTGGCGGTTTTGACCCCGACAACAAAGAATACCTTGTTACTGTAGAGCCTGTTTTTAACTCAAGTCTTAGTGTTGGCTCTGACAATTATGATGTGCCTGTTGATGCGAATGCGGAATTTACCGTACAGGGAATAACATATACTTCTAATACTGTTCTTTGGAACACTTTTGGAAGTCTGTGGAATGTCTTTTGTGGTGACTGGGAGGATATAGGGAATGGAATTATTTTCGTAGACTCTATATTCCAGACTCAAAGCATTCTTGTAGACTCGATTTTCCTAGGTAGTAACGCAACAATAAAAGTTATAGTTACTGATTCGTCTTATAGCTTTACCGCTATAGCAGATTTAAATTTAAGCACTGGTAAAATAACTTTCCCTTCTACAACATGTGAGGGAGATAATATCTCAGTGGGAGAAGCCTCAGAGCAAGGCTCTGGATTCACTATTGCATATAAGCATAAAGAAGGAAGATGGGGCAGCAAATACAGCTTTAAACCCTCTATGTATGTAAACATAAATAATGAGCTTTACAGTTTCTTTGAAAATAGCTCTGGTCTTATGTGGAAGCATAACACCAACAACACAAGAAATAATTTCTACGGTGTAGGATACAACTCTGTAGTTGAAGTTGTCTCTAATCCAAATCCATCCATGGTTAAACTTTACGAGGCTATTGGAATAGAAGGAAGTGGGAACTGGTCTGCTACATTTGAAAATGAAGACCAATCAACAACGCTACAGACTTCAGACTTTGAAGCTAAAGAGGGTCATAAGTATGCTATGATTCCAAGAAACGAATCTGGCTCTACTGGTCATCAAATTTATCTAGGGAAAGTTGAGTCTATATCGGGTGATAAAATTACATTTACCTCACCTGTGAATAAACTTCCTTTTGTAATTGGAGACATATTAAAAACAGCAGTAAATTCAAATCTTACTGGAACTGGAATGGAAATAAGCGGTATTACCGACAGAAAAACAATTCAGTGTACAACAACCGTATCAAACATATCCGTTGGAAACAATGTGTTTGTAGAACATTCTGCAAAAATAGACGGAGACACAATGAGAGGTGTTTATTTAAAAACAAAAATTACGAGTTCAGACACTGAACCGTTTGAAGTTCATGCTTTATCTTTCAGTTATGACAGGTCAAGACTGCACAACGATAGAGTCAACTAAAAAGATTAAATTTGCATTATGAAGGTAAAGAAGTTCAATGAAGGCGGTGATATGGCAGAGCTACTAAAACAAGGTGGCGCAGGTGCTGATATTATTACTGGAGGTTTATCAGCTATTTACGGAGCTACTCAGTTAAGAAAAGCAAACAGAGAGTTTGAGGCTGCTAAATCAGCTGCACCTTCTTTAGAGACTCCCTCTCAGTA
>Ga0233400_1001230_pt1 | contig 10731 bp, 12 predicted proteins | sample 46DmetaG_FD_182708 | JGI IMG/M metagenome (GOLD analysis project Ga0233400, IMG submission 182708) | Seawater microbial communities from Monterey Bay, California, United States - 46D | ecosystem: Environmental > Aquatic > Marine > Coastal | place: USA: California | collected 2016-10-21
TTTCAATAGGATCAGCTGTAATCTCATACAATACATGTTCTATGAGGTTTTGTGTTTATTTTGACTTGACGATCTCGGCAGGTGCCAATGTAAGGCTGCTCAAACAACAACTTTAATTTTTTTATTATACTCAAACATTTCCTATGGATAGCGATTTGCAGCTATTCATTTTTATGGCGCTGTTCTCTCCAGAGGATAGTCAGGCCAGAAAATATTATTAAGAAAACTCCAGGGAATAGGGTGTCGATTGGAAATTCTCCAAAAATGAACCAGCCAAAGCAAAAAGCAGTTATAATGCCGAAATAACTAAATGGAGCAAGAACTGCTGCTGGTGCATTACGAAAAGCGTACATTAAGAAGATAACGCCAAAGCCACCAGATATTGCCATACTGCAAATTAACAGTCCGTCTTTAAATGATTGAATCGGACTGAAATCAACAGATGTAGCGGCTAATAAAATGGCTCCAACAGCCGCAGCTGAAGCTGAGTACAAGTACAAAATGGCACTTGAAATTGATTTATCGAAACTTCTTAACGTGACCATAGACGCCGCATAACAAAACGCTGCTCCAATCGGCATTACAGCAGTCCAAGTAAATACGTCAGAGCCGGGTCGAACAATCAAAAGAGCACCAGTGAAACCGACTGCAATTGCTCCCCACCTCCAAACACCAACTTTTTCGTGGTAAAAAATTATCGCGATTAATACGATAAATACTGCATTTGTTTGGCCCAACGCAGATACTGTTGCTAATTCCATATTAGCTAATGCTGTGTAAAAAAGGAGTTGTGCTAGAGCTACAAAAAGGCCCCTCCCAATAGCTAATTTCCACTGTTTTATTTTATATGCTCTGAGATTAAAGCTGAGCTCACGGTTGTAGGCCAATAGAGCAATAGTAGGAAGAATTCCTACAACATTTCTGTAAACTGAGAGTTCCTGCGGGGAATAGCGGACCGAGAGAAAGCGGACATGTACAGCCATTAGGTCGAAACAAACATAGGCTAGCAAACAAACAAGTATCGCACGAATATTAGATGTCACTTGGCTCCAAACCCAAAAGCAAATGAGCCTTTGTTATACAACCACTCTGCCTTAAAGCGAATAAAGTCAAGCGTGCCAATTCATGTGTACTTGGTATCATAAAGGGATTTTCTACAGAGAACCATTTTTGAAACGGTTTTCTGCAAAAGTTGATAAATAAACATATAGGCAAAAACAAAGGCTGAATAAGGCAAAGTAAACGAGATCAAGATTGGCGCGTCGATTATAATTGCGCTGTGGTGATGTACTTTGAAAACGTCAGCATAAATCGAACTGCCCGTTGTTCGTCTTCTTTGCACTACCCTGCTGCTGGCAGGATGCCTTAAACGCGCATATCACAAAATTGGTGACGACGTTTGCAAAGTCGTAATGGTTGAGAAGGAACGCCTTCTAAAAGTGAGACGGAAGACAACTCCGCAAGGGATCCGTCACTGCACAGGGGTGCCTGACCGTATGGGTCCTGTGTAGGCGTGTGATACGCCAGTAATAGAGATGATCGCAAAACCTGCTCTTCCCTGCAAAGGGTTTGGTGATACGGGCTGACAAGCGATGTGCAATAGAGGCATTGAGCAGTTTTAGATTGATGCCTTTACAGGCGTTGATCTGACTGCTCTTTGCAATCTCGAATAAAAGAAAAGAACTCAATTGACCTTAATTAGTTAAAACGAAGTATCTGAGTTCGGCGATAGCTGAACGCTCGTAGATGCGAAGCAGATGCGATTGACGATAAAGATATTCAAACAGTTAGAACTACACCTAATATTCTTCTCCAAGCATAATCGTGAGCACACGTCTGGTCACATGTGGATCACTTGGATCAGGGCTGTGGTTCATCAGATCAAGGTCAAAGTAATCGATCTTCCAAAAGACAGTATTGTCCTCATACTCAATTGCCCCAAAGTCGTGTTCGCCAAATGGATCATTGCGCTCAGAGAAGTCATCAAAGCTCATAACCAAATCTAAGATGCAATCCACAGCGTCGTTACCCAGTAAATCTATGCCTCGTGTGATGATGAGTTTGCAATTGGTGAGGGTGGTGCGAGCTTGATCGTTTAGAAGGGCAATGGATTGGGCTGTTCTGTCAACGTCGGGCTGCAAGCCTAGCTCCTTTTACAAAAGCATATGCTCAACGGTAAGTTTGGACGACCGGATAATATAGAAAGAGCCACCCAAAAAATGAGCGGCTCTTCAGTAAGCTAGTAAGAAGCTTTAGGATCTAGTGCGGGCTTCAAGAAGCTGATCAAACTCAGACTTGTCCGAGGTAAAATCCAAAATTGTATCTTCCAACCAATCCATCATTTTACGTCCACTGCCTTCAAACCCTTTTAGCAATAGCTGGGTTTGAACTTCGGTTAAAAAGATACCGTTAGTATCTAATATGGCTTTGGCTCGGGGAAGCCATTGATCTACGGTTGGATAGGTAAACTCTAGGCATCGACAACGATCTTGGAGTGGCTGATCAATCCGGTGCAGGTTATTTGTGGTGCAGATGATAATGCCAAAAGTATGCTCATCGACGATTGCGCGCAATGTTTGCTGCATGCCGGGCTTTAGTTGATCCACTTCTTCTATGACCAAACATCCGTTCAACATGCCAAAGGCGCGTTGGTAGTTCCAATTACCGGTGAGAATATCCAAACTCTTATCTTCTAACGCGCTTGCATGCACTGAGCATTTGGCGATGTTCACGTCTTCTTCTGTGTATCTACTCTTCATGATCAGGTTTGCGGTCTCGCTCTTACCAGCGCCGCGTGGTCCGTGCAGAATAAGATGCTTGTGCCTTTTGTTGGCGGCAGTTTCTTTGACGATACGTTCGACATAAGCGTCCACAAAGATAATATCGTCCAAAGTTTTGGGGCGATGCTTTTCTTCAAACTTCATTTAATTGTTCCTTTCGAACAGAAATAGTGAGCAGTGCAAAGACTGCTCACTTATCAAGGCTGATTATTCCGCAGGGATAGCTGCGCCATTTAACTCAGTGACATCGACATGTAAGGCAGGTTGAAACGACTGCGGCTCCATTTCTTGGCTCAAACTTTTTAGATTGGCTTTGCGCTGCTCTTCATTGCGCTTTGCAACGCCCGCTTGCTCTGTTTGACTTGCCTGCTCTTTAAGTTGACTGCCTGCCAATGTGAGAACAGTTTTTATTGGAACCAATTTATCTGTGCCAAACACAATAGTGCCGGTTCCATCCGTATTTTTGCGAATAAGGGCCAGGCTGAATTGTTCACCATCTGCGGGCTGCAGCTCGTCTTTCATCTCGATCTGCATAATACCATTTGCATCGCTTAATACGGTTTCTGCATAGTCTTTGTTCTGCTTGGCTTTATCCGCTTCGCTCAGCCCTTCTTTATTGGCGCGACGGATCTCATCAATACCGTGATTATCAGTAATGAACGTCTCAAGCGTATCGCCGGTTTGTCCTGTGTCAGAAGCGACTTTAAGAACGCGCGCATATGAGAATGCGCGGCTTGCAATTGTTTGCTCCATATTAGGCCCAACAAATACAAGGCGGATGATCTTCAAAGCTAGGCTGGTTGAGCTGTTATATCCAATACCGCGCTCTTCCAATTGCTCCGTAATGGCTTTGGCTAAACCAGTTTTGGCGTCTTTGGCTTTGTTAAAAAGCTCCAAGCAGTTGCCTAGAATTGCATAGAGCTCTGCATTGCTTGCTGCATAGGTGCCGTTTTGCCATTTGATGCGGTTTGCAATCATCTCATCGATAACAGACGTTAGGCTTGGCGCTACATTTGTGTTTTGAGTTACGTTTGTCATTTTTAGTTCTCCAAAGTTTAAAACTGCGACTGGCGTGATTGCCGTGTCGATGAAACAAACGTAATTCAAAGTTTGATGCCGATATAAAAAGCATTAATATAAATTATAATTGGCATCATTTTGGATTGATTTTATGGAAGAGTTTAAAGATCGCCCATTGCACTTTGCCTATGCGTGGCCCGTAAAAGATCCCAAACGCAGCAAAAGAGTGCTGCCACCGCCGCCTTTTCCAGAGGCAGAGCCTTGGCAATGTTCGGTCTATTACTACTGGTGGGAGTATCTAAGGCGCCATGAGGGGTACAAACGTACCTGTGCGCAGGGTGGGCGAGGGCGCTATGCCAAGCTCTATGCAGACTTTGGCAATGTGCACGAAGGCGAATTCTGGGATTGGTGGCGCGCGCATAACTGGATCTTTGCTGAGCCACCCATAAGACAGGTAAGCACAGCTGAAGCAGGAGAGCAGGGGGACGATCACACGCTGATCCTAAAGGTGCCCCTTGAAACATCACTGGCGATCACAACGCGCCAGTTCAAGCGTTTGGTGCGTCCTCAAATTATAAAGGCAGCGCGCCAGAAGTTGCCCAGCCGGGCGAAGTATCCAGTGGCAACGAAGCCTATACTCTCAGCATTACATGAACATCTTCTCGTTTGGGATGCAAAGCAGAGGCATCCAAACTTCAAAGATGCAGAGCTGGCCGATCTAGTGGGTCTTCGCATCAATCACGTTGTGGATGGTGAAACTCTTCAATCCAGACGCAGTCTCAACCTTTCAACAGACAAAATTGAAAAGAAGATTTATCGGCGCAAGCAGTTGTCCGTGCAGCGTCACCTGCGGATTGCAGAGCAGTATATAGAGAATGTGGGCAAGGGGCAGTTTCCCCAGAGAGATAAGAGATAATTCCACTATGGGGCAAACACAGTCGGGTGACCTTCTATGGGCCAACATTGTGTCTCCCGAGTCTTGGCCGGTTTTGGTGTGCCCAGGGTCTCCCGTTGTACACAGCGCAATGAGATAAATAACTGTGTAAGTTATTTAGGGAGTTAATTATGAGCATAAGATTATTGGAACATATACGCGATGAGTTGAGAGGTTCTGGTGCAATTCAAAACACACCAGAGTTTTGCACAAGCTGGCTGGGAAGAAGTGAGGGTTATATCAGAACACTGCGTTTTCACCGACTAGAACCCAGTGTGGAAGCGCTAAGTGTGTGTTCCCACAAACTTGGACATTATGCAAACAAGTTGAGGGGCAGTGATAAGGACACTCATAAAACCTGGGTCGCTACATTTGATCGCCTGAAAGACCTCTGTGAGCATGCAATCGCCAAGCAGTCCCATGCCATCTGGAAGCAACCAGAGCGTATGGGTGCATGAGGAGGAAACAACATGGATGATGCAAGAGAGGAGATGCGCAAGCTCATTGATGTGATTGAGAATGGCGCAAAAAGCACCAGTCTTGAGCAAGCTGTGGATGACATCAAACTTTTTGCAAACACCACAAGCTTCCTCGCGAATGCTTTAGACACGCGCCTCAAGTCCAAGGATGCCAAACCAAAGAAGAGGTCAAAACTGGCAAAGACTGTGGGGCAACCAAAACCACCAATGCCTAGTATCCCAAAACCCTCAAAACCACCAAAGTCGCAAGTCACCAAAACCGGCATGCCCAGTGCAATCAGCGCGGCGATCTCACAGGCAGATTATGACAGGCTCAAGCCAAAGGCCGCACAAGCACCTCTCAGATCCAGTTAGACACCAACATTCGTTAAAAACTACGTCGCGAATTCCGCTGAAACACTACAGTTTGAGGCGTCAATAAGTGAATTTATCATCCGTTGCTTTATGTCTAGCGATGCATAGTTAAATAACCGCGCTAAACCTACTTCTTTTTAATCTAGTGAAAAAGTAGTGCCATATGGAACTAGCCCAGTGACTGCTTCAAGAAATTCTGGAGTTCCGCAGGCAAAACGTAGCTTGTCATTAAGATCAGTTTTCGTCCAATCTACTGTGCATCCGACTCCAACCTGTTCTAATATCGCAATCGCTGCCATCAGATCCCAGGTAGAGTCACCTGTTCCCAGATAGCCATCAACTTGCCCTTGTGCGACCTCAATCAAAGACAAGGTGGCCGAGCCGCAAGTTCGAAACGACATTTGCGCATTTTCTAAGACGAAACGAAGAGTGTTTAGTCGTAGATTAATTGATGTTGCGGGGTGAAAACCAATACAACAGGCTGCCTGTTCTGGTTTCATTCCTTTACGCTGATCCATGAGCTTTCCATTAAAAGTACTGGGAAGACCTTTTCCGCCAACGAATGTTTGCATTTTAACTGGAACATGAAGCACGCCTAATATGGGATATCCATTTTCATATAGTCCGATGGACACGGCCCATTGATCGCCGCCGCGAACAAAATTGAATGTCCCATCAATCGGATCAACAACCCATGTTCGTCCAGATTGACTTTTTCGCGATGCACCTTCCTCTCCAAATACTCCATCATTTGGAAAGGTTGCAATTAGTTCACGCGTAATAAAGGCTTCGACTTCTTTGTCTGCAACTGTCACCAGATCGAGGTGGCCTTTGGCTTCGACGGGTAAAGAGCTAAGCTCAAAGAAATGTGAGAGAGCAAGATCACCAGCTTTGCGGGCGATGGTCTCAATAATATTTGCACATTTTGGAATTAGTGGGAGGGTCACAGCCTAACATACCTTACATGATTAATAAATTTTTCTGACCCCTTGAAACTTAAGATATGATAGGAGTACGGCTCTGAAACTCCGCCGGGATCTATCGAATGTGCTCTAAGGTCTAAACCGTGTTGAAAAGCAGAACCACCACTTACCTGGCAAAAAGCACCATGCCAAAGTGCTTGAAATGGGCGATGTATGTGCCCTGCCAAAATTATTAGTTGAGTTTTATACTCCGCAATTATTTTTCCAAGTCTCTCTTTTCCTGCTTTTAAACCTATTTTGTCATAAGCAGTGACGCCGGACGGGAATGGCGGATGATGCATTGCAATTATGGTGGGACCGGAATGTTGATCTTGAAGTTTTCTTTGTAACCAATCAAGCTGATCTGAATTTAGTGCTCCGTGGATCGCGCCGTCAACTAGGGTATCTAGAGCGAGAATTCTCAGTTCATTCACAATTGCTTCATAGTTCAAATTTGGGCTTGGTTCGAAAGGGGTGGTAGCTTTAAACGCACGGTACATGTTCTCACGATTATCGTGATTACCTGGCATTACAAAGACTGGTATTGAAAGTGGTGATAAAATTTCTTTTAAGAGATCGTAGTCTTCCGGTGAACCACCATCTGCTAAGTCGCCTGTGAAAATCACAACGTCCAAAGCCGGTATATGGTCTTTAATGTCTGCAATGACCTTTCGTGCTACATCGGCAGCATCTTTACGCACTAGCATAGACTCGGGATTATCAGCAAAAATATGAAAATCAGAAATATGCGCAATTAACATTTAGGCCTCCGAGTAGCTATTTGATGCCAGCGCGCATAAAGTTGGCGACAAATTGGCGTTGAAAAAGTACAAAAGCAATTATCAATGGCGCAGTTGTCATTAAGGTTGCGGCATTTACTAGAGACCATTCCACGCCGCTTTCGACAGTTGCAAATACACTCAAACCGACTGTGACAGGTCTCACTTCAGGTGAATTAGTCACAATCAGAGGCCACAAAAAGTTGTTCCAGTGAAAGCTAACCGACACAAGTGCATAGGCCAAATAGACAGGTTTTGCCAACGGCACATAGATGTCCCATAGGATACGCCATGCACTAGCCCCTTCAATTTGTGCTGCCTCATCCAGAGATATTGGTACTGTCATAAAAGTTTGTCGGAGCAAGAATATACCAAAAGCAGAAGTCAGATAAGGCAAAGCAATACCTAAGATTGTGTCGATCATTCCTAATCGTGACAGGGTAAGGTAGTTCTCAACAATTAGGATTTCGGGTGAAATTAAAAGTTGAACCATGATCAACGCAAATAGGAATCCCGACCATCTAAATTTGTACCGAACGAAAGCATAAGCCACTAGTGTGCAGAGAATAAGGTTTGCGATAAGAACGATCGTGATCATGAGGAAAGTGTTCATGAAATACAAAGCAAATGGCGCCGCCTTCCAAGCTTCAAAGAAATTACTTATAGTAAGGGGAGCATTCCAAACGAAATTAGCGGAATAAACTTCGTCATGGAAAGCAGTCCACACTGAATATACAAAAGGAAGTCCCCAGAGTGCCGCAAGCACTATGCCCAATGTCGACCACATAATTCTGTTTAATCCATGTGTCATTGATAATGTGCCTTCCGATTCAGCAGCCAGTATTGAACCGCAGCAAGAACTCCTAAAAGACAGACCATCACAACAGTCAGGGTCGCGCCGTACGCAAAGTCACGCTGCGAAAACGTCACTTCATAAATGTAGTAAAGAAGTAGGGCACTTGAATTGTTAGGCCCTCCGTGTGTCATAACAATTACATGGTCTACCAAACGAAAAGCGTTAATGAGTGCATTGACGGCGACAAAGATAGTAGTTGGGCGTAAAAGAGGAAAAACTATCGTCAAAAAAACATGCGTGTTACTTGCCCCCTCTAACTTTGCTGCGTCTTTAAGGTTTTCTGGTACGGCTTGAAGCGCGGCGAGATAGAAAATCATGAACAACCCTGCTTCTTTCCAGACGGCGACGAACATCATTGAAAGTAACGATGTTTCGGTACTACCTAAAAAATTTATGGGGGGTAGACCAAACAAACTTAATATTTGAGAAGCTAGCCCGATCCCGGGCGCGTAAAAAAACAGCCAGATATTTGCAACCGCAATCATTGGCAACATTGTTGGCATGAAGAAGGATAAGCGCATTAGCCAAGTTCCAGGAAGCCTTGCGTTTACTAAAAGTGCCATACCAATCGCCATACCAATCGCCACAGGTATTGTTCCAAGAGCATAAATGGTGCTGTTAAACATTACCTGAGCAAGGCGATCATCTTCGAATAGGGTTTGATAATTTTCAATACCAACAAATTTTGATGGTCTTCGCGAACTAGCGTTGTTCCAAAAAGAGTTTATCAGAGCTCGTACCGCAGGGTAGTGTGTAAAAGCGATCAATAATAGGCAGGGTAGGATGAGCATAATTATCGCTAAATTAAATGGTATTTTTTTATTCATTTTTAACTACGCTCATTTGTGATCGCCTTTAAGCCCCGCGCGACGGGAGAAGCGCGCGGGGCTTTTGCTGGTTTTAGATTACTGGTAATCGCTCAACACAGCATCAGCACCTTCTTGTGCAATTTTCAACGCGGCGGCAGGTTCAGAATTTCCTGTAACTACGCTTTCAATTGCATCAACAAGATATTGGGTCACCTTCGCCCTTTGAAAAGTCGCGAACTCGCGCTCAGCGTATTGCAATTGATCCAAAGCGACTAACGCTTGAGGCAAACGCTCCGAATAAGCTTTCATCTCAGGTGTTTCCCAAGCATCAGGGCGCGGTGCAACGTAACCTGTCGCTATACTCCAAGTTGCTGCATTCTCTGGTGCTGTCATGAATTTTATAAAATCTAAGGCAGCTTCGCGCTCCTCATCAGTCGTGTCAGAGAAAATATAGAAGTTGCCACCTCCAATAGGTGCGCCTGGGCCATCACCACCGGGAAGAAAACCGACACCCCAATCAAAAGTTGCGTTCTTTTCTATGAAAGCTAAGTTCCCTGTCGAAGTCCACATTGAAGCAGTTTGTCCTTCGAGGAAGGCCTTTGGCGTGTCTCCCCATGAAATGCCGCCGGGTGCCATGACTCCTTGTTCGGATAGATCAAGTAGAAATTCCAAAGAAGCGATAGTTGCAGGCGTGTCTATTCTTGCTTCGATACCAGTTTCCGTAGTCAGCACATCACCTTTTGACACTACCAGACCACCAAACAACCAAGCACCACCAAGACCCAAAGTTGGAATTCTAGTACCCCATTGGGTTACGTTTCCATTGTCGTCTTTGACTGTCAATGCTTTCCCAATTTTGATCATTTCATCCCAGGTTTTAGGTGGAGATTCTGGATCGAGTCCTGCAGCGCGGAATGCATCTTTGTTGTAGTAATATACGGGTGTAGAGCGCTGGAACGGAATAGCATAAGTTTTTCCTTCGAATTCGGCGTCCTTCATGAAACCATCGTAGAATCCATCAATCCATTTCTGATCTTCGGGTGTGTTAGCTATATCTGAAATTGGAAGTATTACGTCTTCTTCGATCAATGTGAAAAGATCAATTGACAATAAAACGGCAACTTGAGGCGGCTTGCCTGCATTCGCCGCTGTTAGCGCCTTTGTTGTCGTTTCCACATAATTTCCTGCATATATTGCTTTAACGGTATGTTGTGGATTCTGTGCTGCCCATTCATCAGTGAGCGCTTGAATCGTCTCTACCGCTGGTGCGTTTACCCCGACTGGAAAGTAAAATTCCAGTTCTGCGGCGTAAGTGCTAGCAGCAGAGAGTCCTATAATAGCTGCAGCGTAGCAAGAGGTAGTAAGATATTTCAAAGTCTTCATTTTGGGTGTCCTCCCAGTTGGTGAAAATTGTCAGCAATTTTTGCCATTATTATTGTTTGCTCGAAATTCGTTCACCTGTTCGTCTTGAGAACAAGTGCGTCTCTTCATTACCCCAGTTTACAATGATGTTATCTCCGGGAGATGGCGCATCAGGCCCGCGATGGGCAAGGATGCAGGGCGCACCGGATTTAGTGCGCAGCTGAACAAGAAAAATATTCCCTTCGTATTCAACACTTTTGACGAAGCAAGCTGCAGTGAAGCCTTTGTTCGGAGTATTTATTTCCATTAATTCGGGGCGTACACCGACGATAAGGTCCGTTTGCCGCGCGCCACTAGTCGCGGAAACCCAGTCTGGATACTCTAAATCTTCAGCCG
>Ga0233400_1001231_pt1 | contig 10725 bp, 10 predicted proteins | sample 46DmetaG_FD_182708 | JGI IMG/M metagenome (GOLD analysis project Ga0233400, IMG submission 182708) | Seawater microbial communities from Monterey Bay, California, United States - 46D | ecosystem: Environmental > Aquatic > Marine > Coastal | place: USA: California | collected 2016-10-21
TTCCCCAAGACGACACGGCGACACACCCCCGTCCAGATTTTGCACGGATAGAACCTGCGCCTCGATTCTTACCACACTGTGCAGAACCGCGCATTGTCGCAATGGGTCTGTCATCGATGCAGGGGAGCTGGATCGACGCTGATCCGTCGCATTCATGGCGGGCGCACAAACTCAAAATGCGGGAGCGCTATGGTGACCGTGTGTATCAGGTCCTGGAGGAAAGCACCCAAGCGGCCAGTGAATTCGCCTCGCTCGTCGCGCTTGAAACGGGTAAAGAGGTATCAAACACCGGTTGCGAAGCGTTATGGGAGGCGTCACTCAACGTCGCCGATGACTTGGTGGTGATGTTGCCAGATGAACACGGGGTTTATCGTTTAATGGGGGCGTCATTGTGTAGCCCAAGTGATTGGCGGCTTGAGGAAAAGCTTGGTCTGACAATGGTGCAAGTCCATGGTCCTATTCCGCGACTCAATAGTGAAATCGGTGCTCAGATTGATCGATTTTTTACGCGCCTACCCAGTGATCGCGCCGTGCAACGGTTTAACTGGTCAGTGACACCGCACCCACACTTTTTGTCGCGTGACCACTGGGACGTCTCCGACGAGAGCAGTGAACTCTGGTACCGCGCAGAGCGTCAGTCATTGCGTCGACTGCCTCAGTCCGGTGCTATTGCCTTTACGATCCGTGTTCACCTTTGTTCGCTCGAGGCGTTAGCGCCAATTGAGGGGGCTCTGGAGTCGCTGTGGAGGGCAATCGATGACGCACCGCGGGACCTGCAGAAGTACAAAGGTCTGGATGTATTGGCACCGGTGATAGCCCGTTGGCGAGCAAAAAACCAACTTTAGTTTTACCGCGTAATTATGTGCTCTAAAGAACTGCCTCGTGAGATGCCCGGTGAAACTCAAACTCAAAGAGATTAAGCGCAAGTCCAACATCGATCGTTTTGTGATTGAGTCGGTGGATCTCAGTCTTTACATTGCCTTCGTACAAATTGATGGCGAGGAGCACCTCATCGCCGACAACACGGGTAAACCGCTCAAAACAACAAACTTGCTCTCGATGCAGCGCCAGATAAAGCAATTCGGTCAGATCGAGGCGGTACTTCGGCAGCGCAGTGCTTACGATGAAATGGTGGGGCGCGGGGCGCAGCAAGTAGGAGATAACACGATGGAGTTGTCGCTGGGCAATCAGCCGCTCCCTGAGTGGCTTAACTGACAGCAGGCACCGTCGTACACCTGAGTACTCCCTCCCAAATGTTGGCTGCAGATCAGGTCAGCCTCAACCTGTTAGGCAGGCGTATTGCCTAGTTCATAACCGCAGGCTGCTGTTGCGTTATACAGTGGATGCCGCCTCCCATGGCGAAAATGACGCGGGCATCTAGACTCTCAACATGCCGATCGGGATACAGATCTTTCAATATCTCGACCGCATGCTCATCGGTGCGGTCTGCGAAGCCTGGGACCAGGACAAAACCATTTCCAACGTAGTGGTTGATATAGCTGTAATCGACCCAGCTTGTATTGTCGCGAGTGACTCGAGGTGCAGGCATAGCGCGCACCCTGAATCCCGCAGCCTCGAGCACACTGCAGTGTTCGTCCCATAGGGCGTTGTCAGGGTGGCTTGTATCAAACTGCCGATGGAGGAGGACAGAACCATCTGGCGCAAAGGCTGCAACCATGTCGACATGTCCACGCGTACCGTGGTCTTGATAATCTCGCCACAAGCCACGCTCAAACCAGGTCGCTCGCGTGGTGCCGAGGTGTTTGTGTATCTCTTCCTCAATCCAGTGCGCACTCCGAGAGGGATTGCGACCGGGATCAAGTTGCACGGTCTTGGTCAGAATGACATCACCCGTCCCGTTTACGGTTATACCCCCGCCCTCGTTGACGAGCTCAGAGTCCACACGCGAAGCGCCCACGAGTTCGATAATATGATTCGCTACTAAGGCGTCGTTTCGCCAATCGAAGGCGGTGTGATCCCCCCAACCATTGAAGACCCAATTAATGCCAGCAAGTTTTCCACCTCCGGTCACAAAGGTTGGGCCAGAGTCCCTCAACCAGGCGTCATCAATCATGAACGGATGAAGAGTGACGGCCGACGACAAGGCCCGCTTGGCAATGCTTATCTGGTCTGGATGGCACAACATGCTCACGGGCTCATGTTCTGAGATACGGTTTGCCACCGACGACCACGCACCAAAGGCATCGTCATCAGTAATGCCGGATGTGTCATAAGCGCCTGTTGGAAAGCCCATCCAGGTTGCTGTGTGCTCTGCCCACTCTGGCGGCATCTGCCAATCGGTCATAGGTGTAGGTCCATTTTTAGCGCCACGCAAGGCCTGGTATTGGGCCCATTTCACCCTCACCACCCTCTTTGCGCGGGTTAACGCGGGGATTGGTTAGCGCAGCATAGGTATCGGGGCGTCGCGTGCCAAAAAACGGAAAAAGTTGCAGCCAATCCTGCCGATGCGCAATATCGATTTCCGCTACCAGCGCCACTTCTTCATCCTCGGGCGCCTCCGCCAAAATACGACCAAAGGGGTCAACAATAAAACTACCGCCGTAGAAAGTGATGAGACCCTCAGTACCCGTTCGGTTGGGGACGGCAATGAATAGACCGTTTGCAATAGCATGTCCCGTAATCACTTTTTGCCACAAGGGGCGCGTGTTGAAGCTTGGGTGGTCGGGCTCTGAACCAATGGCGGTTGGGTAGGAAAGGATGTCCGCACCCTGAAGACCGTAGCTTCGTGCAACTTCTGGAAACCACTCGTCCCAGCAGGTAGGTAAACCGACGTTGATGAGGGTGTCGCCACGGCGGATTGTGTGAACTGGATAGGGGGACTCACTCGGCCCCTCTGCGAAGTAGTGATCCTCGAAGTACCCCTCGGTGACGGGAATGTGGAGCTTTCGAGTCTTTGCAACTAAATCCCCCTGGGCGTTAACCAAAATGGCGGTGTTAAACCCGAGACCATCTCCCCTGTCCACCGCTTCGTAAAGTGATGCTTGGACGAAGACACCATTGTCAATCGCGGCCTTTTTCGCGAAGGCCATGGTGGGACCGTCAACAAGCGATTCTGGCTCGCGGTCTGAAGGTGTTTCAGGGCGAGTATCGGCGGGATACCGGCTAAGCGTGAGCTCAGGTAGAAAGACGATGTCGGCGCCAGCCTTTGCACAGGCTTCAATACCGGCAGCGAGCCGCTCACGATGCGTATCGGGATCGTCGTACCATTTCATCTGATATAGACCGATGGATAAGGTCCGCGGTACCCGCGCTGCTGCCGGACATTGACTGGGCTCAAGTGACGAAGAAATAAGCTTGACCATGGATAACCTTGCTTCGGACTCCGAGTGTTATAAGCAGTGAAATATATCAGAGCTTGGCCACGCGCGAGTCCCTCGAAAAGGGTATCTAGCAGTTGTCGAGCGCTGCCTGAATAATGCTCACGTGTTGCCGAGGAGCTGAAAAAAGGGCGTCCAACTGCACGTCTCTCGCTGCAGCCCATGACAGGTAAGGATCAGGCAGCGCCGTCGTCAGGGCGGCTTCCATCTCGATGATCGGCGAATTGATCTCGTAATGACGCTGCGCGACAGCGGAGGACCACGCCTGCACATCACCGGCAAAATATTTCGCGACAACGGTCTTCGATATCGTGCCAGCTTCCGATAGCTTTCCCTGTGAGCAATACATCCCGGCTTCGCTCGCCTGTCTAAGTATGCCATTAGCTTTCGTTAACCCCCGCTCTTGAATCATAGCGGCGCGCAGTAATTGTCCACCGGCGTTGACGCGGACTTTGGCAAGTAGAGGTTCTAAATTTTCATCTGACGGTGACCACGTGCCGTTTAAAAAGCGTTTTACTCGCTGTGATAGCTCCCACAATGACTGGGCTGCGTCACCACTGCTGTGTAAGGGGTACTCACCGAGTGATTCTGGCATGCGCCAAAACTCCCTCCACTCCGTGCCGCCTAAGACGCCACGAGCAAGGGTATGGACGAGATTTTCAGTACGGGAGACAAGGCTTGCTTCCAAGAGGTCTGCAATCTCGTTGTCTTCGTCAGACCGGAGCTTGCTGATACATGCTGGCGCCAATCGTATGAACTCAAGGTCAAAAATAAGGCGTTGCGAAACAGAGGCATTACGCCCCATCGTTGTATTGCGTTTGGCAATGTTAGCTTGGAGTTTGCAACCACTAAGCGCTAAGAAGTCGATGAGCGTGAGTGTATCTGCATCGTCTTTCCTGTGGAGCTCATTGATGACAGGCGGCTTAGTCATGCGAGCGGATGCCACGTCGGAGACAGGCGTCTTTGCGGCGGTACTCAATCGCTCCACATAGTTGTCGAGTTTACTGACGCCTACCTCAGTGGGTGAGCAACTCGCGAGAACCCCCGAGGCCATCAAAGCTATGAAGGCGCTCGAGGTAATCTTGCGTAGCGAGAATTTCACCCGCTAGCACATCCTTTCTCAAACGCTGATGTTGCGCGTGCGTGCCATTCGTGAAGGTCTTTCTGACCCTCATCCGGGGTGATCTTTGCCGCCCATCCAGCAAACTTAATCACGGCAAGTAAGTCGATATCAGCCATGGTGAATGCGTCGCCGGCGACAAAAGGTCGTGTTCCTAACTCTCGATTGAGCGTCTCAAAGGCGTGAAGAAGTTGCGCTTTGCCACGGTCGGCGAGTTCGGGTATCTGCTGAGTATCAAGAGTGCCGGGCAAAGCACGACCCGCAAACGCAGGATTTGAGTTTCTCAGCGCATCGCCTGTCGGGCGAAAGACGTCGTTAAACAGTCTGTGATTCCAATCCAGAACAACAGCGCGTTCTTCATTTGACCCACCGAGCAAGGGCTTTTGTGGATGAATTGCTTCCAAATACTGTGTGATGGCAAACACCGAAGTAAGCACCTGCCCGTCGTCGAGTATGAGAGCTGGTACGGTTCCGCTTGGAACAAGGGCCTTGTAGGTGTCGGTGCGTTGTTCGCCCTCTGGGAAGTTGACTTGCTGTGTATCGATGTCGATTCCCTTAAAGTCCATGAACATTTTTAAGCGCTGGGGGTTAGGTGCAGGGTCGAAGGTATAGAGCTTCATTATTTTTGCCTCTTCACTGTGGGCTGATTCTCGGGTGGGTCTTGTCATTTTTGGTCTGCACAATCAGGCGTGATACGTCCGATTGGCGTTAAAATTCGCAACTAACGGTAATGTTATATGCATTATCTGGACAACCGAGTTTTTTCGGGGTCGGTTTAGTCTGTATACTCCGCGCTCCAGAAAAACTGTCAACCGAGTCTATTGAGTCATGCGATATATATTAGTCACCATATTAGCGCTTTCTGCTTCTGCATTCGCGCAAACCGACGAACAGCGTGCAGCCATTGCTGATCGTATTAAGTCTTTCTCAACCGTTTGTGTGTCGGGTGAAGATTGTGGCGCAGCCACTGGCGCGGATGTAGCCGAAGTCGCTGCATTGCCGGGTGAAGCGAAGTACGCCGGATGTGCGGCATGCCATGGCCCAAATGGTGGTGGCGGTATTGGTCCTCAACTTGCGGGCCGAGATGCGGACTACATAATCGGACGGCTTACAGCCTACAAAGCCAACGAGACAGTCGGTGCACAAAGCGCACTCATGTGGGGGCAGGCGGCGATGCTTAGTGAGGACGATATGCAACAACTGGCGGAGTACATCACGACATTCTAAAGGGCGTTTCGCCCGGCAGGACGTCGGCGAACCCCATTCATGATGCGAGGTCACTGTCCTTTCGATAGGCCAAGGCCTCGCTCAAGTCACCCTCGGTTACCTCTGTGCGCCCATCGATGTCGGCTATGGTCCTACCGACCCGCAGACATCGATGTAAACTGCGTCCCGAGAGTTTTAACTTCTCCCCCGTCAATACCAGCCATTGCCGCGTCTTTCGGTTAAGTGCGCAAAGATCGATGAGATCGGCGGCGTCAATGCGCGCGTTGCTGCAGCCTTGCCGCAAAATTTGCCGTTCATGGGCGGCGTTAACGATGGTCTTCAAGTTGATCAGCTGATCTTGATGCTCCCTCGTTTGTTTCATGATATCGACTAGCTTTGAGCGCGAGACGTTAACGAAAAGATCAATTCTATCGAGCAAGGGGCCCGACAACTTCGCGTCGTAGCGTGCTAGCGCTGCACTAGAGCAGCGACATGCCTTAGATCGCGAGTCTCGATAGCCACAAGGGCAGGGGTTCATGGCGGCAATGAGCTGGAATCGCGCCGGATAGGTTTGTGTTATTTCGGCTCGGCTGATCCGAACTTCGCCCGACTCCATCGGTTGTCGCAAATTTTCAATGGTGGCGAGTGAAAATTCGGGAAACTCATCGAGGAACAAAACGCCGGTATGTGCGAGGCTCATTTCACCCGGGGTCGCGTAGCGAGTTCCGCCGACCAGTCCTGCTGAGCTGATCGTGTGATGCGGTGCGCGCAGTGGTCGATAACCGCCAAACGCCTGACCCGCCACATCATAAATCAAGGCGGCTTCCAGCTGATCTTGCTTTGATGGTTCTGGAAGCAACTCGCCGATCAAGGTTGCTGTCATGGTTTTCCCGGCACCGGGTTCTCCGGATATCAGCAAGTGGTGGCCGCCTGATGCACAGAGTGTGGCCGCTCGCCACAGCTCAGGCTGCCCCGCGGGTAAATTATGTTTGCTATCAGGGCGTGGCGCTGTGATGCGCTGTGGGTGCGTCACGGTCTCGAGCCGATGCGGCTCTCTGAACGCATTGAGGTTGTCGACAGCCATAACATGCTGGGCAAGGGACGCCATTTGAGGCGCATTAGCTCTCGGCGCGAATAATCGCGTGGCTGAGTTGCGATTGCTCCAGGCCGCGGCGAGAAGACCGGATGTAGGTAATACATCGCCACTCAGACTGAGCTCTCCGTAAAACTCGGCCGACTCTGCAAGTTTTGAAGATAGCTGCCCCGAGGCAATAAGTACGGCTATCGCAATAGGGAGGTCAAAACTCGCGCCCGATTTAGGTGTGCTGGCAGGCGAAATATTAATAGTGAGTCGGCTGTCTGGCCACCGAAACCCCGATGAGATCACAGCGCTGCGAACCCGCTCTTTCGCCTCACGCATGACGGACTCTGACATACCTACCATCGCAATGGCGGGCAGTCCGGGGCTTAGATGCACTTCAACCTGAACCGAAACGGCGTTTAAGCCAAGGCGCGATCGCGTCGCGACGCGAGAAAGCGGCATAAGACATCCTTGTCATACACGGGACCTCTTGTCCCGATGGGTGTTACTTATTTTTTTCTAATTCGTCTAGCTTCGTCAGGAGTGTTTCGATTTCTGCTTCGAGCTGCTCCACCCGAGCTCGGGTTCGTAGCAGCACCGCTTTTTGGGCGTCAAACTCGTCTCGACTGACGACATCGAGATTACCTAGCGCCGATTTGGCCACTGCCTTGGCATTGCCTGAGACCTCGTCAGCGAGCGTCTTGCCCTCTTTGAGAATCGAGCCAAAAAGGTTTTTAGCCGCTTCTGTAGGGTCCGGAATTCGGTCGTTGTTTGCCATTTAAAACATCTCTCTGCCAAGAGTGAAAAGACTACCGGAATTGCATCGGAATGTACTGCATCAATTACGTGCAGATTTCATCAAGACCTGCACTATTGTGGTGCGTTGATGGTCCTATGGTTGCCTGTACAGAACCTGCATTCGCACAAAATAAATCTTAAGCGTCTGTTTTTAAACAAATTAATCTTGTTGGCGCGTTGCTCGCAATGCATTGAGCGTCCCAAGCTGCGTGGTCTCACGCTCAGCGAGAGGTCAAACACAGGAGTCGAGTAATGCGAATCAAAAGCGCCCGCAAAAATGCCCCCGCGGCACCCAGCAAGGTCATCGTTGAGTCGCGTGGATCGTTGGCAACCATTTAAAAGGAGATTACCCAATGAAAATGGTCACCGCAGTAATCAAACCCTTCAAGTTAGATGATGTGCGAGAAGCACTCTCTACGATTGGGGTGCAAGGAATCACCGTGAGTGAGGTAAAGGGTTTCGGTAGACAAAAAGGTCACACCGAGCTTTATCGAGGCGCTGAATACGTGGTCGATTTTTTACCGAAAACGAAGGTAGAGGTCGCTGTGTCAGAGGAGTTGCTCGATCAGACGATTGAAGCAATTTCCAGTGCAGCTCAAACCGGAAACATCGGTGACGGCAAAATTTTTGTCACGTCGCTTGAACAGTCCATTCGTATCCGCACCGGTGAGACCGGTGTCGACGCGCTTTAAGCGAGCAGGAGAAGCATCATGGAAGTTACAGCTGAATTGAGTTACGCGTTAAACACCTTTTATTTCTTGGTGTGTGGCGCACTAGTTATGTGGATGGCAGCAGGTTTTGCCATGCTCGAGGCCGGTCTTGTTCGTAGCAAGAATACGACCGAGATTTTGACAAAGAACATCGTACTATTTGCGGTGGCGTGTACGATGTACATGCTTGTTGGATACGAGATTATGTATCCCGCGCTTTCTAACTTTATGTTGGACGGCATCACTGCGGAGAACCTCGACAATGGGTACGCGCCCTCTGCCGATTTCTTCTTCCAGGTTGTATTTGTGGCGACGGCCATGTCGATCGTGTCGGGTGCAGTGGCAGAACGCATGAAGTTACTGGCATTCCTCATTTTCGCAGTCGTCATGACGGGTTTTATCTATCCAATGGAAGGTAATTGGACATGGGGTGGTGATCCTGTCTTCGGGTTGTACACGCTTGGCGACCTGGGTTTCTCGGACTTTGCTGGATCAGGCATTGTTCACATGGCAGGCGCCGCTGCAGGTGTTGCCGGTGTCCTCGTTATCGGCGCTCGTAAGGGTAAGTACACCGCGGATGGCAAAGTGAATGCGATCCCCGGCGCGAACATGCCACTTGCGACACTGGGTACGTTCATCCTGTGGATGGGCTGGTTCGGATTCAACGGTGGTTCGGTACTGGCTACCGCAACTGTTTCCGACGCAACAGCAGTGGCCAATGTCTTCATGAACACAAACGCGGCCGCAGCGGGTGGTTGTATTGCCGCGCTAACCGTCGCTAAGTTGATGTTCGGCAAGTTTGACCTGACCATGGCGCTCAACGGCTGTCTTGCTGGCCTCGTGGCTATTACGGCTGAGCCTTCTACCCCAACTGCGCTACAGGCGACTCTCTTTGGTGCCTTGGGCGGTGCGTTGGTTGTGTTCTCAATCGTCACACTGGACAAGATGAAGTTCGACGACCCCGTAGGTGCTGTATCAGTCCACGGCGTAGTCGGACTCTTAGGCCTTTTACTCGTGCCCATCACGAACTCCGAAGCGGCGTCCTTCTCAGGTCAGTTGATTGGTGCGGCGACGATTTTTGGTTGGGTTTTCGTTGCTTCCTTCGTGACGTTCAAGGTCATTGGTTTCATCACACCAGTCCGCGTCTCTGAGGAAGAAGAGTACGAAGGTTCCGACATCTCTGAGTGTGGTCTGGAAGCGTATCCAGAGTTTACTACCGGCCGATAGTGGTTTGAGTGAGACCTTGGGGGAGCTCTGCTCCCCCTTTTTTTGTCTGTCATTCCTATAAGCGACGGCTTTTCTTATCTCTGAAATAGTTAATCTGTGCGTGCCAATGACTACCACGGCGGCTTTGTCTCCTTGCCCTCAGGGCTCGACCCACTCCCATTAACGAGGCCGTCATCAAGATTTCCGATGACCTCTGCTAATTTATTCGATTTGCCCGTTTGATCATGAGGGACTAGCTTAGGACTGTGGGTCTTCGTCTGTGCGAAGGCTCTACCCATAATTAATCTTACTTTGAGGTGTTAACCATGAAAGCTATGAAGTTTGCCTTAGCAGGGTTCGCAGTACTCACAGCGCTGTCTGCCTCCGTGCAGGCAGAAAATACCTTTGCAAAACCGCCTAAGTTTTGGTGGCCGGAGCGTATCGATTTGACGCCATTGCGTCAGCATTCACCCGAGTCAAATCCCTATGGTCCTGACTTTAACTATGCAGCAGAGTTTGCAACCGTCGATTTGAATGCGTTAAAGGCCGATATTCGAGCGACGCTGACGGATTCTCAGGACTGGTGGCCAGCGGATTATGGTCACTACGGACCTTTATTTATTCGCATGGCTTGGCACAGTGCGGGTACTTATCGCGTTGCCGATGGTCGCGGCGGAGCGGGAGGTGGGCAGCAACGTTTTGAACCGCTTAATAGTTGGCCCGATAACGGAAACCTCGACAAAGCGCGGCGTCTTTTGTGGCCCGTCAAAAAGGCGTACGGGGCCAGTGTTAGCTGGGCCGATCTTATGATTCTTGCTGGCAACGTTGCCATGGAGGATATGGGCTTTAAGACCTTTGGATTTGCTGGCGGTCGCACGGACGACTGGGAGCCGGATCTTGTTTATTGGGGGCCCGAGAAAGTGATGCTCGCTGATGAGCGTTACACAGGCGATCGCAAATTGGATAACCCGCTTGCTGCCGTACAGATGGGACTGATCTATGTGAATCCTGAGGGACCAAACGGAAACCCTGATCCGGCCCTTGCCGCACATGATATTCGTGAGACCTTTGGTCGAATGGCCATGAATGACGCCGAGACGGTCGCGCTTATTGCGGGAGGTCACACCTTTGGTAAAGGTCACGGCGCACACAAACCCGACGAGTGTGTGGGCGTCGAGCCCGCGGATGAAGCACTCCAAGAGCAAGGCTTTGGCTGGAATAATAAGTGTGGCAAAGGGCATTCTGAGGACACGGTAACCTCAGGGT
>Ga0233400_1001251_pt1 | contig 10613 bp, 10 predicted proteins | sample 46DmetaG_FD_182708 | JGI IMG/M metagenome (GOLD analysis project Ga0233400, IMG submission 182708) | Seawater microbial communities from Monterey Bay, California, United States - 46D | ecosystem: Environmental > Aquatic > Marine > Coastal | place: USA: California | collected 2016-10-21
TCTTAAGAAAGAAAGGACAAAAAGTAGCTGCTAAAAGAGCAGATAGAGAGTCTACTGAAGGTGCTGCTATTGCTAAAGTTAATGATAATAAAACTGTTGGAGTATCAATTGTTTTAGGATGTGAAACTGATTTTGTTGGTAAAAATGACAGTTTCGTAAGCCTTGCTAACGAATTTGCAGAATTGGCATTAAATTGCTCTTCTAAAGAAGAGTTGCTAGCTGCAGACTTTAATGGAATGACCGTTGCTGACAAATTGATTGAACAAACAGGGGTTATTGGAGAAAAACTTCAAATCAATTCTTTTGAAAAAGTAGAAGCAGCATTTGTTGGTTCTTACATACATGCTGGTAACAAAATAGCTACTATTGTAGGTTTATCAGCTGCTTCTGAAGGAGCTGAAGTTGTTGCTAAAGATGTTGCAATGCAAGCTGCTGCAATGAATCCAATTGCTTTAAACGAAAATGAAGTTGATGCTTCTATTATTGAAAAAGAAATTGAAATTGCAAAAGATCAATTAAGAGCAGAAGGTAAACCTGAGGCTATGTTAGAAAATATTGCAAAAGGAAAAATAAAACGTTTCTTTAAAGACAATACCCTAGTAAATCAAGCATTCATTAAAGATAGTAAGCAAAGTGTTGCTGATTATGTAAAAACTATTGGAGATGTAAGTGTAACAGGATTCAAACGTGTTGCCTTAGGATAATATGTTTTTTTAGTATCCTGGAGTCACTTCAGTATATTAAAAAATATAACCCACAAACCTCGTTAGTGACTGATTTAATTTCAGGATACTAACGAGGTTTTTTCATGCAAACAAGCATTCTAGAAAAGAAAAAAAATGCTTAATTTTGTGTAACTTTCAAAATATGCAATACAAAAGAGTACTTTTAAAACTAAGTGGTGAAGCACTTATGGGGGATAGACAATATGGAATAGACCCTAATCGTCTAAAAGAATACGCAAAAGAAATTAAAGAAGTAACTGATAAAGGCATTGAACTAGCTATAGTTATTGGTGGAGGAAATATTTTTAGAGGTGTTTCGGGAGCTAGTAATGGAATGGATCGTGTTCAAGGTGATCATATGGGAATGTTAGCAACCTGTATAAATGGATTAGCGCTTCAAAGCGCCCTAGAAGACGAGGGGATATACACAAGACTTCAAACCGCCATTCAGATTAAAGAAATTGCAGAACCTTATATTAAAAGAAAAGCAATTCGTCATCTTGAAAAAGGAAGAGTTGTTATTTTTGGAGCAGGTACAGGAAATCCCTACTTTACAACAGATACAGCAGCCGTTTTAAGAGCTATTGAAATTAATGCTGATGCAATTTTAAAAGGAACACGTGTAGACGGCATCTATAATGTAGATCCTGAGAAAGATAAAAATGCTATTAAATTTGAAACAATCACATTTAAAGATGTGATAAGCAAAGGGTTAAAGGTGATGGATATGACAGCATTTACTTTAAGTGAAGAAAATAAACTCCCAATTATTGTTTTTGACATGAATACAAGTGGAAACCTCTTAAAATTAGTTTCTGGTAAACAAATTGGAACTATTGTTAATCATTAACAAAACATCATACTTATGAACGAAGAAATTGAATTTATCGTAGATTCTGCAAAAGAACAAATGCAAGGAACTATAGATTTTTTAATCAAAGAATTAAGAAGTATTAGAGCGGGGAAAGCATCACCATCTATGTTGGCAAATATCATGGTAGATTATTATGGTTCTCAAACTCCCTTAGGGCAAGTTGCAAATGTAAATACACCTGACGCTAGAACTATTAGCATTCAACCATGGGAAAAACAAATGCTTACAGAGATTGAAAAAGCTATAATGAAGGCTAATATTGGTTTTAATCCAATGAATAATGGTGAAAATATAATTATTAATGTACCTCCTTTAACAGAGGAAAGAAGGCGAGGCCTTGCAAAACAAGCAAAGGCAGAAGCTGAACATGCGAAGGTTGGTATAAGAAATGCTCGAAAAGAAGCTAACAACGAAATAAAAAAATTAGACATATCTGATGATATGAAGAAGAATGTAGAGACAGATATTCAACAACTTACAGACAGTTTTGTTAAAAAAACTGATGAACTATTTGACCTTAAAGAAAAAGAAATTATGACTGTTTAAAAGCCTCATAAAAACTTAGTTAATAACAACCCAAAAACTTAATATAAATAAGAATGAATTTCTGGACTAGAGTATCAAGAATTATCTTAAAAAACAGATACTTAATTCTTATTCTTATTGCCATAGCTACAACTTTCCTTGTTTCTCAAATGAAACATATGAGGTTTTCATATACTGAGGCAAACCTATTACCTGAAGACCATGAGGTAAATGTTCAATACAATCAATTTTTAGATATTTTTGGAGAAGAAGGAAATTTAATATTACTTGCAATTAAAGACTCCACAGTCTTTAGTCCTACTAAATTTAATCTATGGAATTCACTAGCTAAATCATTTGACTCTTTAAATGAAGTTGAATTTACATTGTCTATTGCTGACATTAAAAAGTTAAAAAAAGATACAAAAAATAAAAAGTTTTTACTGGAGTCTATTTATACAGAAAAACTCACCTCTCAAAAAACAGTTGATGCTGTAAAAAAAGAATTATTTGAAAAGCTTCCCTTTTACGATAATTTACTTTACAATAAAGAAACAGGGACCATACAAACCGCAATCTATATAAATAAAGAAATTGTAAATACACCTGTGAGAAAAGCATTTGTATTTAAAAAACTTATTCCTATCATAGAAGCTTTTGAAAAAGAAACAAATCTAGATGTTCGTGTTTCAGGAATGCCATACATAAGAACCATAAATGCTCAGAATATTATTGATGAAATTCAATTGTTTGTTTTAGGTGCACTTCTTATAACTGGGGTTATTTTCTTTTTCTTTTTTCGTTCCTACAGAGCAACATTCATAACTCTTTTAGTCGTTACCATTGGCGTTACTTGGGCTTTTGGTTTTATTGGGCTCTTTGGGTATGAGATCACTGTTTTAACTGCGCTAATACCCCCTTTAATTATCGTTATTGGTGTTCCTAACGCTGTGTTCCTTATTAATAAGTATCAACAAGAAATAAAGTTACACGGCCAGCAGGCTAAAGCATTACAACGTGTCATTTCTAAAATAGGTAATGCTACTTTAATGACTAATATTACAACTGCATCAGGTTTCGCTACTTTTGTTTTTGTTAAAAGTCAATTACTTAGAGAATTTGGTATTCTTGCCTCTATAAATATATTAAGCATTTTTGTTTTAGCACTTTTAATTATCCCAATTCTTTACAGCTTTATGAAGCCTCCAAAGAAGAAACATCTCAATCATTTAGAAAAAAAATGGATTGAAAATGTTGTGAATTGGATGGAGAATATGGTGCGCAAACGTAGAATAACAATATATATAACTACAGTTATTATTATAATTTTAGGAATTATTGGATTGTATCAAATACGTGTTTCAGGAAGTTTAATTGAAGACATGCCAAAAACCAAAGGTTTCTACAAGGATATTAAATTCTTTGAAAAAGAATTTGGAGGTATTATGCCGCTAGAAATTTTAATTGACACAAAAAAGGATAAAGGTGTTATGAAGCTTTCTACCCTGAAAAGGATGGATAAACTTAATGAAGTTATAGAGTCTTTCCCCGAATTATCTAAACCAGTATCTGTTGTTAACTTGGTTAAATATTCTAAACAAGCCTATTATAAAGGCAATCCAAAATATTACCAACTTCCAACATCTCAAGAACAAAACTATATTTTTGAATACACGAAAAACTCTGATGGAAATTCAGATTTACTAAATAATTTTTTAGATTCTACAGGTCAATATGGTCGAATAACCACCTTCATGAAAGATGTAGGAACTGACAAAATGAATGATATTCAGCAGCGACTTCAACAGGTAGTAAATAAAGAATTTCCAAAAGAACGTTATGATGTCTCTTTTACCGGAAAGGCTTTGGTATTTTTAAGAGGAACTAATTATTTAATTAGTAACCTTGTCTTTTCACTGTCTTTAGCTATTTTTTTAATTGCATTATTTATGGCTTGGATGTTTAGATCTTTTAAAATGATTTTAATTTCCATAATTCCAAACATGTTACCATTACTTATTACAGCAGGGTTAATGGGCTTCTTTGGAATTCCTATCAAACCCTCTACTATCTTAGTGTTTAGTATTGCTTTTGGGATTTCTGTAGATGACACGATTCACTTCCTAGCCAAGTATAGACAGGAATTAATTGCTAATAATTGGAAGATTAGAAAATCTGTTTACGCTGCTCTTAGAGAAACGGGAATCAGCATGTTTTACACTTCAATAGTACTTTTCTTTGGCTTCTTAGTATTTACAGTATCGAGCTTTGGTGGAACTATTGCATTAGGTGGGCTGGTATCTGTTACCTTATTACTTGCAATGGTTTCAAACTTACTATTATTGCCTTCCTTATTACTTACTTTTGAAGACAAAATTGCCAATAAAAAAGTTTTAAAAGAACCTTCTATAAAAATTATTCCTCAAGAAGAAAAGAAAAAATCCAAATAAACCAAAAGGATTACCAAAGTATTCATTGGTCAATGTTTTTCAAAAAAGTATCTTTGCTTTAATGTGCTTAATATAACATAAATTAATGTTTAAATAATGAAAACAAGTAGTGTAGCCGAATTATTACAATCAGATATAACTTTACAAGAAGTTACATTAAAAGGGTGGGTAAGAACATTTAGAAGTAATCGTTTTATTGCCTTAAATGATGGCTCTACAATTCACAATATACAATGTGTTGTTGATTTTGAAAACACAAAAGAAGAAACTCTTAAAAGGATTACTACTGGTGCATCTATTTGCATTATTGGAACACTTGTGAAAAGTCAAGGGAAAGGACAAAATGTAGAAATACAGGTTTCCTCATTACAGATATTAGGCGATTCAAATCCTGATGAATACCCAATTCAACCCAAAAAACATAGCTTAGAATTTTTAAGAGAAAATGCTCACTTAAGAGTAAGAACAAATACATTTAGTGCAGTAATGAGAGTACGCTCTAAATTATCTTTTGCTGTTCATAAATATTTCCAAGAAAATGGTTTTCACTACGTTAATACACCAATTATAACGGGTTCGGATGCTGAAGGTGCTGGAGAGATGTTTGGGGTTTCAAATTTCGAAATAAATAAAGCCCCTTTAAACGAAGATGGAAGTATTGATTACAAACAAGATTTCTTTGGAAAAGAAACAAACCTAACAGTTTCTGGACAACTTGAAGCTGAAACTTATGCAATGGCTTTAGGTAAAGTATATACTTTTGGACCTACATTCAGAGCAGAGAATTCAAATACAACACGTCATTTAGCTGAATTTTGGATGATTGAACCAGAAGTTGCTTTTATGGATTTAGACGGCAACATGGATTTATCAGAGGGTTTTATTAAATCTGTACTTGGATATGTTATAGAACATTGTAAAGATGATTTAGCTTTTTTGGATAAGCGATTCGCTGATGAAGAAAAGACAAAACCACAATTACAGAGAAGTGAAATGTCATTACTAGAGAAATTAAACTTCGTAGTAGAAAATAACTTCAAACGGGTTAGTTATTCAGAAGCAATTGATATTTTACGCAATTGCAAGCCCAACAAAAAGAAAAAATTTCAATTTCCAATACATGAATGGGGAGCAGATTTACAATCTGAACATGAACGTTTCTTGGTTGAAAAACATTTTAAATGTCCTGTAATTTTATTTGATTATCCAGCCAACATTAAAGCATTTTACATGCGTTTGAATGAAGATGGAAAAACGGTAAGAGCCATGGATGTTTTGTTTCCCGGGATTGGGGAAATTGTAGGAGGAGCACAACGTGAGGAACGTCTAGATGTTTTAAAAGAAAAAATGGCTGCTTTAGATATTGATGAAAAAGAATTGTGGTGGTATTTAGACACTAGGAAATTTGGAACTGCTGTACATTCTGGTTTTGGATTAGGGTTTGAAAGGTTAGTTCAGTTTGCTACTGGCATGAGTAACATTAGAGATGTTATACCATTCCCAAGGACTCCGCAAAATGCAGAGTTTTAATTCAGTTCTTTTTGTACCTTTAGAACATGCTAAAACAAAGTCTAAACTTTAAGCTTTCCCAAAAGCTTTCACCCCAGCAAATTCAATTAATGAAGATGATTCAATTGCCAACACAGGCTTTTGAAGAGCGTTTAAAGCAAGAAATAGAGGAAAACCCAGCCCTTGATACTGGGAAAGAAGAAACAGATGATTTTGAAGGAGATTTAGAGAATGAATTTGATGATGATGGAACAGAAAAAATAGATACTGAAGACATCAACATTGATGATTATCTTAGTGATGATGAAATCCCTAACTATAAAACACAAGCAAATAATTATTCTTCAGATGATGAAGAAAAACAGGTGCCCTATGCGGCTGGAAAAACCTTTCACCAATCTTTACGAGAACAATTAAATACTTTTAGTCTTAACGATGAAGAAAATGCTATTGCTGAATTTTTAGTAGGAAGTATAGATGACAGTGGTTATCTCCGAAGAGATCTTGATGATTTAGTAGATGATTTAGCCTTCACGCAAAACCTCTTTACTACTGTAGATAAAATAGAGAAAGTTTTAGTTAAGGTTGTTCAAACATTAGACCCAATAGGAGTTGGTGCCAGAGACCTGAAAGAATGTTTAATCATACAATTAAAGTCTAAGTCTTCGACTGATGTTAGAGTTTTGGCAATTAATATTTTGGAAACTGCATTTGATAAATTTGTCAAAAAACATTATAATAAATTATTAGAAAAATTTGACATTAATGAAGAAGTGCTTAAAAATACAATAACTGAGATCTCAAAATTAAACCCAAAACCTGGAAGTTCTTATGCTGGAAATAACAAAATAGCAGAACAAATTGTTCCAGACTTTTCTATTCGAATTTTAGATGGAGAACTAGACCTAACGTTAAACTCTAGAAATGCCCCAGAATTACATGTTTCCAGAGAATATAACAATATGCTTAAAGGCTATCAAGAATCTACTGAAAAAAGTAAATCTCAAAAAGATGCTGTAATTTTTATCAAACAAAAACTAGATGCAGCGAAGTGGTTTATTGATGCTATAAAACAACGCCAACAAACCTTAATGGTAACCATGAATTCTATCATGCATCACCAATATGATTATTTTTTAACTGGTGATGAACGAAAGTTAAAACCCATGATTTTAAAAGATATTGCAGATAAAATACAAATGGATGTTTCTACCATTTCTAGAGTTGCAAATAGTAAATATGTATCCACACCTTACGGTACAAAATTAATAAAAGAATTCTTTTCTGAATCGATGAAAAATGATCAAGGTGAAGATGTATCTACTAGAGAAATTAAAAAAATATTAGAAACTGTTATCAGCGAAGAAAACAAAAGAAAACCTCATACTGATGATAAACTTTCGTTACTTCTAAAAGAAGAAGGGTACCCAATAGCTAGAAGAACAGTAGCCAAATACAGAGAGCAGTTAGATATCCCTGTTGCTCGATTGAGAAAGGAATTCTAATGAAATTACACAAAGTCATATCTACAATATTACATCCTACTGTATTACCAACTGTTGGTGCTTTTCTGTATTTTATTTTTGTAACACAATCATTTGAAAAGAGGCTTCAATTAATAGTACTAGGACTAATATTTATATTAACCTATATAGTCCCTATACTTCTTCTATTTTTTTTGAAAAATTTTGGATTTATTAAAGACTTTCAGGTTTCTACCATAAAAGAAAGGCGGGTTCCAGTTATATTTATGATTCTTATTTTATATTTTTTAGGAAATACAATTCTACAAATTCCTGTGATCAGAAATTTAGGAATTCTGTTTTATGGTACATCACTAAGTTTAATTTGTATTTATATCCTTTTTAGTGCAAAATTAAAATCTAGTTTACACCTTGTTTCAATGGGTAATATGCTTGGTTTTTTTTTAATTATGACCAATGTCAATAATTTATCTATTTTATTTATAATTATACTCTTGATATTTTTATCAGGAATATTGGCAAGCTCTAGATTATATTTAAAGGCGCATACGCCTATCGAACTTCTTATTGGTTTTTTTTTAGGATTTACATCTCAATTTCTACTATTTATTTCATTACAATAGATAAAAGATTAAACCAATTCTCATAATTTTTGAGGAAATATTTACGGTATCAAGTGAAGAGTTTTTTAAAATTGGATTTAATCCATAATATATATGGGCTGTAAAAACATCATAACCTGCCGAAAGGGTTAGCCCATATTGCCATCTATTATAACTAGAAACATTACGATAAGAAAATGAATTATCTTGGTCAGAAAATTTAAAGTTATTTGACAAATTATAACTTGCTTTGACTCCTGCATAAACTCGCCAAAATTTGTAGGTTTGTGCATCTGAACCCCTCCATCTTAACTCGAAAGGAAATTCTAAATTATGAACTAAAAGTTCATTTATAATTCCAGAATTATCTGCACTAAAAATAATATCGTTGTTGTCCTGAGTAATGGTTAATCCATGATTTAACAGATCAAAATTATACCCAAAGCCAACAGCCATAGAAATGTTTCCTTGTTTATTTAAAATCTGGTCTTTCATAAACCCAGCAGACAAACCATATGAGAAACCGCTACCTTTTGCCATAGCAGGTTGATTAAACAAATGGTTGTAGGAAATCATAAAATACACCTGATCTTCAGCATACTTATTTCCTAGACTTAAGGAATCTTTTTGTGCTAAAGAGGTTAATGAATACAGAATAAAAAATAAAAGATGAAGTTTTTTCACATGTAATAAATTATAATTTTTAAAATTATAACATAAAAAAGGGAATACAAAAAATTTGTATTCCCTTTTTTATGTTTAATAATATATTACGTTTAATTATCAGCTCCTGTTTGAGTAGAATAACTTAATTTTAAAGCATTGACATCTCTTAATTTGATTCTAATGTCTGTAATAGTTCCTACACTAGATTCTTTATCTGCTTTAATTGAAGTTGTCATGAAAGGGATTTCACCTTCAGAAACCTCTTCTCTAGCTCTTAAAATGAAAGACGGTACATCCTCTGGCGTAGCTATCTTATCATTTAACTGAATTCTATTATAAGCAGTACCATATTTTTCATCTTTTGCTTTACCAACATAAATAGTACTAACCAGACTCTTGTGTTCTAGTTTCTTTATCTCTGTAGCACTTGGTAATCTAGGTGCTTCAATTTGTAAAGAAGTTTCTCTCATAGTAGTTGTTACCATAAAGAAAAATAATAACATAAATACAATATCCGGCAATGAGGCTGTATTAACAGCAGGCATTCCTTTTTTCTTCTTTTTAAACTTAGACATTTTATATGTTTTTATTGATGTTAAGAGGTAGGTTCAGCATCAGATATGATCTGAGGAAAACTAGTTTTAATATCCTCAACTTTTTTCTTTAAATCATCTTTTTCAGTACCTCTACTGTCTTTATACCTCTTTTCTAGTTCGGAATATGCTATTCCATAACGTTGTTGAGATAATCTATTTCTTAAAACAGTATAAGCCTTTAACAATTCATTTTGGACTTCAATATAGGTTCCATAATCGGTTCCTCTATCACTTTGTACAGATATAATTGCTTTGTTAGGGTGATCTGAAGATGATGGGCTTCTTTCACCTTCACAGTAGTCACAAGGTGCTCCTGGGGTACCATCTTCTCCTGGTTTACCGTCTCCTCCACCGTTATCAATAAATTTGATAGCTGCTTCCTTTAGCTCAGATAACTCCATTCTATTATCTTCTACCAATAACTCGTTATTTCTATTGATATTTACTTCAAAGATATTTTTCTCCTTTATAATAGGTGGTTTATAATCTGGTGGTGGTTTCTCTGATAATTTCTTAGATATACCTGAATCTACATTCATTGTGGTAGTTACTAAGAAGAAAATTAATAACAAGAAGGCAATATCTGCCATAGACCCTGCATTAATTTCCGGTGTCTCTCTTCTTGCCATAAATTAAGATTTTATAAGTCCTTTTGCTAAGTCTACTACAAAAAATATGCCACCAATTAGCACTAAAATTGTACTGTACCATATTAAACTTCCTACCCATTGATTTGAAGCGGCTCCTAATTCACCACCTTCTAATACTTTCCCCTGTGCATTTAACACTGGTTCGCTATCACCTAAAAGGTAAGAAACAATTAAAAGAACAACCATAACTCCCAAACCTAATAAGGTCTTTTTTAAATTTTCTGGATTTTTTACTAATCCTCTTATTGACAAACCTATTGTTATAATCACAGCTGCATAAAATAAATATAATGAAAATGCGATTAAAGGTCCAACAGCACTACTAACCGATTCTGGAGATCCATCAGTAAAAGAAACATTAATAAATAATGCAATTCCTAGTACAGATATAACAGCCACTATGATGGTTAGTATTTTTGAAATTTTACTATTCATAATGCGTCTTATTTTTTGTATTTAACTAATAAATCTATAAGAGTAATGGAAGCATCCTCCATATTGTTTACAATACTATCTACTTTAGAGATAATGT
>Ga0233400_1001261_pt1 | contig 10564 bp, 7 predicted proteins | sample 46DmetaG_FD_182708 | JGI IMG/M metagenome (GOLD analysis project Ga0233400, IMG submission 182708) | Seawater microbial communities from Monterey Bay, California, United States - 46D | ecosystem: Environmental > Aquatic > Marine > Coastal | place: USA: California | collected 2016-10-21
AGCGCCTTGGGACAAGAGATATTTACCAGTACGCTTTCCATGCGGACATTTACAAGACTCCCTTCAAACGAGCTGCATATGGACGAATTCACGATTCACATCCTACTTTAATGTATTGCGTTTATCCTATACAGTAATGTGCAACATGAATGATACATTACTCAACAAGGGGTGTTAACAAAGACTGACTTTATCTAAGGTGGACATTTCCTTAATTAATGTATTTTTGATTGATCTGAAATCAACACATGTCACACCTAGATACCGCTATAGTTATTGCCTGGCCTCAATGCACCGCGCGTGCGGACGAAAGCCTTGTAATCTTTCTTAAAAAGACAGGGGTAATTAAAAATTTAAACATGCGGGTAGGTCATGCTGCCATTTGCCTTATTAATCCGCAATCAAATGAAGTCCTTTATTACGACTTTGGACGTTACATTACTCCACGCGGATTCGGTAGAGCAAGAAATAAATATACTGACCCGGATTTAGCGCTTAATACCAAAGCCGAATTCGATGATCATGGGGACTTGCAAAATGTTGAAGAAATCGCATCAGAATTAGACAGTAAATCGAAATTTACCCACGGTTACGGACCTCTTGTATTTTCAGTTAGTAAGACCATCAACTTTATTAAAGCGAAGTCATACGCGGACGAAATGATTCAGAAAGGGCATTTCCCTTACAACGGACTATACAAATCAGCCAGTAATTGCGCACGTTACGTTACTGAAACCATGAAAGCGGCTAATGAAGACGGAACAGTAGGAACTAAATTAAAATACCCCCTAACGGTTCGTCCTACCCCATTATTCAATGTTGTAGCAGCAAAATCAGAAGATACTATTTACAGTTTTGAAGGCGGCACCCTTCAATATTTAGATAAATCCCGTCGTCACAGTATTTCTGATTTAAGCGCTGGGTTATTGGAAAGTGCCTTGACAAAATACACAAATACGCGTCCTAACGATGAAGTACATGGCGATATAGAAGAGCCACAGCGACCGGTTAAGTTAGCAGCTCATGCGCAGTGGCTAGGCGGCCTGGGTGAAGGTGCGTGGTTTGTTGTGGATGCAATAGATGCGCACAGCTTTAAAGGCGCTAAGTATGCGAAAGATGGTGCGCTCGAACACGAGGCTGTTTACATCAACGAACACATTACGCTTCCCAAAAACCCTTTGGTCACGTATACCTCTCACTACGGTTTCTTCTCTATAAGTATAGACACAGTGGTACACAGGTTTTACCGCCAGAAATAACACCATTGAATTCAAAAAAAAAGCCGCGCATAAATTGCGCGGCTTTTTTGTTTCTGTCGGTTATTTTAAAAATCAACCTTGTAATAGAATACAGGGAATAAACCGAGCTGGTAATTTTCCTGAACTCTATCGCCTTCATCTCTTTCTGGGATGTAGGTCAATGTAAGTATGTTTTTATTGTTGGTTATGTTCGATATATCTAGAGCAAATTCATGCGATAGTTTCGAATAATTCCATTTGTATCCAACTTTTAAATCCAATCTGAAATAAGCATTATACTGTTCGGTATTGAAAGTAGCATCATTAACGTATTCTATCTCTGACATTTCAGTCGATTTCAATTCGTCTACCGTACCAAACCATCTACCGCCAATAGTGCTAACCTTCGTACCTAAATTTAGAATACCGTAATCCCCTACAGAGATATTACGTGCTAAAACTAAATTCATCGCATAACGACCATTAAATAGTGTATTCACCCATACGTCGTCTGCACTTCCTGGCAGTGCATCGAGGTTCTGCGAACCTTTGTATTTCGCATCAAAAATTGAACCCGTTAATAATCCGTAGAAGCCGTTTCGATAGTAATGCTCCATGGTGAACTCAAGACCGTAATTACGCCCTAAACCTCTGTTTTCCAGTGGCTCTGCCCATAATCTACCAAAACCTGAACCACCATTAACTAAAGAGAAATAACTCGCTTGCTGCTCTACGGGTATGTTCCATAAATATTGGTAATACGCCTCGAGCTTAAGACGAATAGGATAGTCAAAATTGTGCTCCCAACCTGCAACGGCGTGTGCGCTCTTCGTTAAGCCCATTTCCTTATTGTACGTGGTTCCCAACACTGTAGAATCATCCATTGCCTGAGAACCTTCGTAATAATAGAGATAGCTGCTTTGCATTTGTGTATGGTACCCTGCACCGGTGAAAAATTTATTATTCTTATCCATGTCATAATTGAATCCTAGACGCGGCTCAAATAAACTAGTGCTGTTGCTGTTGATTGTACTGTGAAAGGCCGTTGCACCCGCAGTCATTGTCAATGCATCTGTTAAGCGGTGCTTATAGGACAAAAAAGGCTGAATATTTGCATAAGAATCATCGCTGTTCCATGGAAATTCCCAGTCGTAAACTACGTTCGTGATTCCGTTAACAATACGCGTTGAATCATGGTAACTCCCCATTACATAATCTATATTAACCCCAACTTTTAGAGAGCGACGCGCATCAAACTTTTTTGTGTAATTATAGTAGGAATGAATTTTATCCTCAACATAACGATAATCTAAAATTTTCTCTACGCGGTCTACGCTGTAAGTTAAATTATTAGCATCCGTTGAATCTATACTTCGCCATACTTTGTTGTTAGCAGCGTGAATGTTTGCACGAGAGGCGGCAACCCCCATTTTAGCATAACTCATTTTACTTAAACGTTTACTGTAAGTCGCACCGACAGTCGCCATATGTGTATCAAAGTCTTGATCTCTATCGACTGTACCGTAGCTTTCAAACTCTTCAGTAAATGGATCTCCATCTGTACCAGAAACGTCGATGGTTAACTTTGAAGTACCACCAATGCCCCACAAGCTTAGTTTAGAACCGTCCTTTTGCGGAAATGAAAAACGAAAGGCTCCATCTGCATACTCCGGCACAGCTGTTGTCCCAAGAGGTATGCCTAAATTATCTGCCATTCCTAATGTACTGTAACGTCCTAATATGAGGTATGAAGGTGCATTAGGCTTGTCTTTACCTAATCGGCCTTCTGCCATGAGCTCCATACCCAGTAAACCGAACTGAAATGACCCCTCGAATGGTGTGGCATTGTTTCCATCGCGCATTTCAAGATCAAAAACACCAGATATAGCGTTACCATATTCTCCTGGCCAAGCCCCAGTATAGAAATCACCGCTCTGGATGTATTTATTGTTCAATATCGTTACTGGACCGCCACCTGTGCCTGGAATGGCAAAGTGGTTAGGATTGGGAATATTGATTCCTTCAAATCGATATAAGATCCCCGCAGGCGTGTTACCGCGAACGACGATATCATTTCTAGAGTCATCAGAGCCTTGTACTCCGGCGAAATTCGTAGCCATCCTCGCAGGCTCACCTCTAGAACCCGCATATAGATTAGTCTCTTCAACGGAAAACTTACGCGCAGAAACCAATGCCATTTCATTTTTCACCTCACCTCTAGGTGCAGCAACGACTTGGACTTCATCGAGCTTGACAGTGCTCTCAGTGATGTCGACACGTATCACAGCTTGCTTTGCAGAATTAAGCTCTACTATGGTACTCTTGGGCTCGTAGCCAAACAATTGGACCGCAACAACCTTACGACCAATCTCCACTTCGAAAGAAAATTGACCATACTCATCGGTGAAAGCTTGCCTTGAATCACATACGACCATGGCATCTGCTAAAGGGAACTTTGATTCTGAATCGACCACAGTACCGCGTATGGTCTGGGTTAAGGTTTGTGCCGAAAGCATAACGCTAAACAGCAAAAGGACACTTAGTAGTATTCGTCTCATTGTAAATGGTTTTGTTAAATACAAGTTAAGACATCTTTAGCGGTCATTGTATGAATTCAATATCAAGTTTGCACCATTTACTGTTCCTTAATAACAATACCCATGAATGAAGGCTAAATAAAGTCTCATTATCGAGATGCTGAATTCCGTAAATAATGAATTGACAACTCAATGTTCGTAGACGACAATGAGCGTATTAATAGAAGTCTGAGAAACGTTTCTTACCCTTACTATAGTATTGCCAAACTACTGAATTTGGATAAGTTCCCTTCAAGTCACGAAAACGTTTAAAAGGGTATTTAGCTGTTCGTGCTCTAGCCCGTTGTATACCCGTAAATTTACTGTAGAAAGCAAAGTGGGCTCTAATAATGGCAAACGTATGCTTTGGTTTGCCTGCTAATAGGAACTGGATGCCCGCAAGACCGTCAAGGATCAAGCGAATGAAGATGACCCTTAAAGCAGTGAAATGGGGTAAATTCTTCATGACGATAATGAGATTATTTCTGAAGTTTAAGAATGTCTTCTTAGGATTGTCAGCACTTAATGTCGCCCCTCCCAAATGGTAAACGGTGCTTTCAGGCTGAACCCACACTTCAAAACCTGCCCGTTGCATTCGCCAACACAGGTCGATCTCTTCCATATGCGCAAAGAGCATGGGGTCGAGTCCTCCTATGGCTTTAAATACATCCGTGCGGACTGCTAAACAGGCACCTGTGGCCCAAAATACTTCTCTTGGGGTATTGTATTGACCGATGTCATTTTCGAGTGTCCCGAATACTCTACCGCGACAGAAAGGATAGGCCCACCGGTCTATGAACCCACCGGATGCACCTGCATATTCAAACTGCTCCGGAGAACGATCCCAACGTATTTTCGGTTGCAACGCTGCACATTTAGGATGATTGTCAAAGTGCTCATCTATTGGGTTCAGCCATCCAGGGGTTGTTCGAACATCACTATTTAATAAGATAGAAATGGGCTCTTGAATTGCCTTTAAACCTTCGTTGTATCCCCCAGAATAACCAAGGTTTTCACCGGTCTGTATGACTGTTACCTCGGGGTGATTCTCCTTTATGTATGCAACACTATCGTCTGAACTATCGTTGTCTATGACGTAAACTTTATGGGGAATGCTATCTTTAATTACTCCAGGTAAATACATCTGAAGCAACGATTTTCCATTCCAATTTAAGACGGCTACGGCGATGGTATTACTCATCCTGTTAATTATTGAATTGGTCAAACCAGGTTCCCTGATTCCCAATGATCAGGGAATTAGAAATTCGCTCTCCGAAATTATCTCTACTGTATTGTGTGGAAGTTGCATCAATATCAGGTCCTGTATTTGAATGACGAGACAAATGAAATTGCCATTTATGATCTTTTACTTCACCCATAGCGCTGCTATGGATCAATGTATATTGACGGCCTACCAACTCCTGATCAACAAAAACAAACACCTGATTTTGCTGTGTTGGAGTGCTTGAACTGACAAGCCTGTCGTATTGCCAAATTTGGTAGGGGTAGTTCTTTCCATCAAATGGACGTTCCTCAACTAATGACGGCGCACCATATTGTAAAAAAACACGACCCATTTGGGTTTTGTAACCAGGTAACGTCTTTGACCCAAATTCAGAATCAACCTGATCCACTACCCTTTTATAACCCAACCAAGATTCCAAAGCCTGATCCGGTGCTTTCTCCTGCCAAAAACGCGTCAAGTAAAATGCAGCTCGAGCAGTATCCATCGACTCTTTTAGATTCATTAACAGCCTGCGTTCAGCTAGCGAGGCAAGTGGAGCAATCATACTAAGGTATTCGGGTACTTCATCCCAATTTCCCCAAGATTTTTCGAAAGTTGCTCTCGTTAAGACACCTTCTAATAAAGATGCATCAATCAACATTTCATCACTGTACCACATCAGAGACTCCGAAGCCTCCTTAATCACTTCACCGGCAGCATCTAAAAGTTCAGTTTTGATTGCATAAGCTCCACTATTCTGCCCATCCATTGCGTAGCTAATTCGAATCGGATTCACTCCCGACTGCATCCTTTTGAATCCTTGTGTACCTGACACTGCAATACCTGATGCATCTTGAAGTTCGTACCTCAGAACATATTGTCCTTCTTTGATGAATACCTCAGAATACCATTCTATGGGGACATTTTCAAATACAGGCAACCCTAAAGACGGCTTCGGAATTACTGAGCTGCCTGCTTTTTGGTATACAATGTTATCCGATTGTAGCGTGTCTAAAGCTATAGGGTTTGAGAGGTAATAGACTACCGCTCCTTCAAGATGTAAGGTATCTACCACTTCAATGAAATCGCCCGTGACGTCATCCGTAATTACGATTTTTAAGACCTGATTGGTCCAATCGTCAAAGGCGAAGGTACTTTTTTGCAGTAATAATGGTGCTCCTGAGGCGCTGTCTTCTTGCGCGTACTTAAAGGTAAAAGCATCTAACTTTCCGGCCGTTTGAACTACAACTTTGAAAGAGGTAACCCAATTACTATCCGCATCCAATTCAAATCCTATTGTACTCGCATCTAGCGTTGTATACAGATCTACATAAGGTTTACCTTGAGCCGTGACATACACGCTAGGATCTAGCGACAACCTCATATTCTGCGCATGCACAATGCAAGTCGTGACTAGTGATACTAAGACAATTTTTACTTTTAGAAGCATACCTCAAATATAATTGCATAATTATCCTTGCAAACAATCAAATCCTGTTTAAATTTGCCGCCCACTCGAGAAGTTTTAAAAGCTTCTCATCGGAGAGATGGCAGAGTGGTCGAATGCACTGGTCTTGAAAACCAGCGTACCGAGAGGTACCGGGGGTTCGAATCCCTCTCTCTCCGCTCAAAACACCTGAAAACCAGCGTTTTACGCTGGTTTTTTTATACCCAAAACTGAGCCAAGCTTGCTTGAATGAAGGTTTTGGGCATAAAATACAGGACGCCTTAGGCGGGCTGGTTTTCAGGTGTTTTTGGAAAGGTTCTCCTTCAAGGGATCTTTTGAGTTAAGCGAAAAAAAATCCCAGCCACCGCAGCGAAGTGACCTCGCTTATTATTAGCTCTGCTCTATACCACCATCGTCATCACTACAGCGTTCTTCTACAGAACATGAGCAATTCTCACAGCGAGCAACTTTATTCGCTTCGACCCTTTCCTTCTTGGCATCTGCAATTACCTTCTTCACATCAAGCCAATTATCTCTTCCCTCAAGAACCTCTAAAGGTGTGTAAATTCCATGGGCGGAATGCGGGCGATTCATGTAAGCTTCGATCGTCGAACGTAGAATTTGCTCTAGCTGGTGTCCATCTCGGGCAACGTGAACCGAACCAAATTCATTTTTCAAAGTGTGAAATACGCGCTCGATCATAGAATTTGAGGCCATTACACTTTTACCTGCTATCCAATGGGTCACTTTAAAATACATATAGAGCAGTTCAGTATCCATTATTTTACGGTTCTCACTGCCGCCATCAGTCATATAAATAATCTTGTCTGGATTATACTTCATGAATGCTTCTCTCAATACATCAGCTGATATGGACTTCCTAAGCTTGTCGGACAATCGCCAATTAACAATTCCTCGAGATGCATTATCTACGATGCAATACAAATACCACTTTTCACCGTAGATAGTTTTGATGATCGATACATCAGCGTGCCAGATATCATGAACATTTTCAGCCCTGATCTTAATGGGTTTTGGCTTGTAGGTTTTCATTTGTTTTGTAGTAGTTAGGTCCTGCACTATGTAATAGAAAGAGCCTCGTCCCATGGCTATTTGGCCCTTTCGAATGGCATGAGCGTAAATAACATTTTTATTTTCACCACCAGCTATTACTAAGTCACGACATAATTGACGTTCAGCATCTCTAATCTTGTTCGGAGTTCGTCGAGCACAAATTTTGTCTGTTGTTAATGTGCAATTCATCGCTAGGATATTCTTCCATACCCAATATCTATTTCTGGTAATACCAGCATGTTCAAGAAAATATTGTTGGGTGACCAAACCTTCAAGCCCCTCAACCACTTCCACGAACTTTTCTTTATTCTCACCCAACATTCGTGTAAAACTCTTGACACCCATGGCCTCTTTTATAAAGCTCACGAAGGTCATGTAGGACTCTATAGCTTTCTTACTCCGTTCCAATTCTTCATCGCGTCGGGATAGATATTTGATCACCGTTGGGTGCTCAGCCCCATTTTCGAATTGATTCACAAATTTTGAAATGGGTGTTTTTCGCCACTCAGAGAGCGTTGCTCTCGGAATTTTTCGAATGTCACTTTTTGAAAAGTGCTTTAGCTCTTCGCCGCAACAAACGGCAAATTTGAGCTCTAATGGATACTTTGAATTACCATGCATCATATTTAGAATTTAAAAGTTCAAATTCAAACATGAAGGCCTGCTACAGAAAGGCAAAATGTTCGGTATTTACCGAACACACGTTTGGAATCACGTGTAATTCCAACACATATAAGGTTCATTCAATACCTAATAATTGGTGAAAACCAAGTGTTCGGTAAATAATTAACCAACCAAAACATTGCACATATAATCGTTAAGCCCTATGTTTATAAGGCTTTGAGAGAAGGACTAAAAACTCATGACAACGGTAAAATACAAAATCTCCGAGGGTTCGATTCCCTCTCTCTCCGACGAAGGGTTTTTAATTCAATTCGCATTTGAGTTAGCCACAAGAGATTGCATCGACAAAGGATACGATGCCGATAAGTTGTTAGAGAATAATGAGTCCAGTGCATACCACACGCATCGCCACAATCATTACATAGAGTTGTTTTCTTTAAGAGGTTTGGACGCTATCGGGGTCATCGAGCCCTAACACCTTAATTCATAAACAGGTCAACTAGTGAAGTATTCGTAAAAGAGACTTTTCCTAAAAATATTAGATAGATAAAAAAAAAGCGCTGCCCATGGGCAACGCTTTAACCAAACCAATAAACCTAAGCTTAAGTCTCTGTAAGTCGTCAGCATAAGTTGGACTAAAGTTAGTATTTTTTATTGGAGACTTTAAAAGTATATGAAAGAGTCTCCCATGGAGAAGATGGGTCCCGAACCCTATGCTCCAATATGCTGATATTCAATTTCTTGTGAGCCTAGTGTCATACTTTGGCCACGGATTGTCCACGATGCTGCACGACCAGAGTTTGTCATCGTTTTGTCATGAACTGTCCGATAGTGTCAAGGTACGTTTTTCTGACTTTACACGACATTTCTCTGACAATAGTTTTCTGATTTTGCTTCGATGAAATAGCTGTGTTTTTTAATCCGCTGTAAATCAGTTGAATATCATATCTCTGTAGGGTTGGCACGCGGCACGTGTATATATATACCGTGCCGCGTGCCTAACCCAAGGTGATGCCATAGTTGAAATTGTCCTCTCCTCATTAATCAGCAACAATAGAAGGTTGATTTTAATGGTGATTGTGATAATGGAGAGCAAGATTTCTGGTTTCCATTCGCCTGGCTCTAGTTACTTTATGTGATGCCAAGAGATATCAAGTTCAATGTTTTGATTTTGCGATAATATCTTCAGTTAATGTAAATACGAAGTGAAGAAGGAACAATATTGCTATTGAACGAAATTCAATTTTAAAAAACACAAAACTTGCATATGTATATAGAATCAAATAAGTAATAAAACAGGATGCATAAACACTTACATTAAATATCTTCTTGATAGATATGCTGATAATCTCTAATATGAAAAATATTACAATCAATAACATTGAATTTTCAAAAAACCTGTCCAGGCTACCAGCACTAAAGATGACTATTAGCGTAGATATGAATAAATAATACGATACTCGAATAATGAACCTTTTCATATTTTATCTATTATTATATATCTGTATTCCACGTTTAATATTAAATACATCGTGGGCATCATCGAAACCTAATTTCATTATTTGATTGACATTTGCAGCTAAGAGTAATCTACTCTGTCCAAATCCGAATGCTGTGCCACATGCTCCGTATAGCATATTGCCATAATCGTCATATCTGACAAGTCTACCATTATAGAACGAGAATTCTCCTATTCGGCCTGGATGGTAAGACGAAAGTTTAATATCAAAAGGAGCGCCATCGGTAAATGCATTCCTAAACACTCTGTTTCTTTCAAAAGTTTCATTACCAGGTGAAGTGAAGTCTTCATTTTCAAAATCTTCATTCACACCTTCCCAAATTTTGACTGATTTTTCGACTAGTCTATTAAATTTATCCGTATGGTCTTGAAGTTCAGACCATATGACGGGATCTCCTTTTTTGCTTGGAGTGCCACCATTATCACCTGAAATTTCTGACAGGGCATAAAATAGTTGGTTAGAATTTTTCCATGAATCCTCTTGAAATGTTTCATCATCCGTAGTGAAGACTACGTCTTCTCCTCCTAGTTTTGTGTCAAGTATTTTGCCAGAAACAGAATTTATTAGTATCGTATCATTTCCTATTGGATCAATAGCATTAATGGGATTGTTACCTGAAAATTGATATTGCTGGAGTGTTGTATTTGTAATAGGATCTACACTTAGCCACAAACTTAACTTGTTTTGATAGTATCTAGCCCCATAATATGCTAATTCCGTTTCTGGGTCAATTTCCTTGCCATTAAACCTGTATGGCGAGTTGAAACTGTACGTATTAGAATTCCATTGATGCATTTGCTCGCCCCAAGGGTTGTACATGAAGAACTCATGAGCATTGCCATCTTTCTCAGTTATCAGAT
>Ga0233400_1001263_pt1 | contig 10558 bp, 13 predicted proteins | sample 46DmetaG_FD_182708 | JGI IMG/M metagenome (GOLD analysis project Ga0233400, IMG submission 182708) | Seawater microbial communities from Monterey Bay, California, United States - 46D | ecosystem: Environmental > Aquatic > Marine > Coastal | place: USA: California | collected 2016-10-21
CGGTAATCGTCCATAAACCTATCAATATACTTTATGCCGTTTTTATCTGTGTTTCTTAATTTAAGAATACTTAAAAAGTTTTTCGCCCAAAATTGGTCATCTCTTAAATCTTTTGCCACGTTGTAAACATCTCGTAAATTATATTTATCAATGCGCTGAATTTTATCTAAGCATTCCAACCATTTGTTTTTTTGTGCTTTTGTTTTCGGTCTATAATTTATAGGAAAAAGGCTTATGAAATGTGGAAACGCCTTTTCAGTAATCTCAGTAAAAATAGGCGCTTTTACATTTCGTACATTATTCTTTTTTATATTATTATTATTATTATATTTATATATAACCTTGCGCTTTTCGTCAATAGGGGTATTGATTTTTTCGTCAATAGGTATTGCGCTTTTCGTCAATAGGGTAGAAATGTAAATTCTTCTTTCTTTTATGTTCTTTGTACCCTTCTCATAAATCATTTTTATTTTTAGAAATTTATTTCTTTCTAAATTAGAAACCCATCTTGAAACAGTAGATTTTGATACCTCATAAAGTTGTGAAAAATACTCATTAGAGGCGTAACAATAACCTTTATCATTTGCCAAGGCGGTTAATTCGCCGTACATTAATTTTTCGTTAGCCTTTAAATTTTTAGAATATCTTACCTCTGCCGGTATAACGGCATAATAGTTTTTCTTGTTTTCCATTTTGAAAAAATATTTTTACAAATTTAGCTGATATTTTATTGAATCGCAAAATTTTCTTAGTTCCTCGAAGATTTTTTTAAAATCCTCCAAAGGTATTTCGCTATCCTCGTACTTGTACCAAAGCAACTCAATCAGTAGATCAAACTCAACTCGTGTTGATTTTCCAATATAACTATAATTAGTTATTTTATCTGTTGTTGAACTTTGTGTGTATCGCACTTTTTGTTTTTCAGCGTCAAAGTAGATGGTTTTATATTGCATTTTTTTTTAATTTTTAAAGTAATTATCGATAGCTTCTTTACAATCGTCAAAGTTATTTAACCAAATAGCATCCCAATTGCATTTTTTAAGCCATTTAAGCCATTCTTTTTGCTTTGGTGTAGGTTTGTTATACTTGTATTTTAATTCTATCGCTAAACCGCTTCTTTTTGAATTTGGAGTAAAAATAAGCAAATCAGGAATTCCCGGCTTTGTTCCTAAATATTTTAATTTGTATTGTTCAAAAGGCGACCTTTTACCCTCATTCATTGGGTGCGTAAAAATTGCATCAGGATATTGCATCTGAATATAATTAATTACCGCCCTTTGGAGTAAATCTTCGCCTTTTAAATACTTTTGATATGGATTTGCCCTAGCCATTAGATTCCGTTGTCTAAAACCTCTATAATGTGCCTAATCTCAGAACGTTCTAATTCTGCAAAAAACATTTTGTTGCCTTTGTAAATTGTAACGTTGTAATGATGCTTTTTTGATTTTTCAACTTTTATTAATAATTCGTCCATAGTAAAGTTTTTTTATTTTGAGTTAATGTTTCTGTTGTTAATATATCTTCAGTTTCAAATTGCGCCAACAATTCTTGTTCCTCTTTTTTATTTAAATAATCGTTTCTTTTTTGTCTTAGCCTTTTTAACTTTATTAAAAGAATATTCATTTCGCTTTCAATATCAGAAATTACAACTTCTTGATTCGCCATAAAAAAATTAGCTTCTATTCTGTTGTACATTTCTTTAAAATGTGGGTCAAACTTTAACAAATCTTTTGCCGTTCTAACGTGATGAACAACTGTTGCGTGATTCATACCCAAAAAACTACCGACCTTTGCATATCTAAAACCTTTAACCTCGTAAAAAGCAATCAAACAAAATATTTTTTTAACATCGACAACATCTCTAATTCTACTTTTTGAAGTAGGGTCAAACTTTAAATTTCTTATAATTAAGTTTTTTAATAATTCTAAATTTTCAATCATATAATATTTTATAAAATTAAACTTCCATCTTCAGAAAATTCATTCCAGTTATATCCTGAAACAATTCCGGTTTGTTTATATATTTTCCAATCTCCAAACGCTCTTTTCCAACCTCTACGGCCTTGGTCAATCATTTCCTCACTTAATCCGTAAACTTCTACCGAAAAAGGATAATTAGTTTCAACCGCTATAAATCTAAAATTTTCAGCCGGTATTCCTAACATATCAGAATAAAATGCGCATTGTAAGTGATAGCCATATTTATAAACGTCTCTTTTAAACGCCATTGGTGCATTATCTTGGCACGTTTTAACATCACTAATAAAATTCTCAACTCTATTTAAACAGTCGGGCCTTACTCTAACTTGCAAACCCTCGTGTTCTAAATAATGCGACAATTCGATTTCGCCTTTACAATATTTTTGTGCTAAATCGTGATTTCTAAAGTTGTTAAGAATCGCAGTTATTTTTTGGTGTTCATCAAATGCAACTAAGGATTTTCCCTCCGCTTTTTCTTGTTCAATAGCAAATTGCTCTTTTCCCGCTTTTGTACGTCTGTCAATCTTTGGCATAACGTGAAAGTCTTTATAATACAATTCAGGCTCTAGCATTGCACAATGTACCGCAGTACCCAACGCCATTGCAGAGGATTCAAAAGGCTTTTGATTTAAAAAGTGATATACTGATTTTTTAAATATTGCTTTTAAACCTGATGCGCTTATTCCGGGCGATGAATGATAATCTTCGTTTGTGTCAAATAACGCTTTTACTTCTTTTTGTTTTGTTTCCATTTTTTTTTATTTAACGATTGATGTTATAAAAAGAATAATTATTGCCACTATTACTGATAGCAATAAATAAGTTGTTAATCCTATTCTAGTTTTTGATTTATTCATATTTCTATAATCTATTATCACAGATATAATCTGTCTGCTCTTTTACAATTTGTTGTAATTTTTCGTTTTGTTTTCGCAACGCCTCAACTTGCATTGTCAAAAATTTAATTAAATCGTTTTCCATAATTTAAGATTTTAAATGTTAATATTTGCCTAAATTAAAAAAATACTTTCAATTAAAAAAATAATTTATAAAAAAAAGCGATTCCAATTTGAAACCGCTTATTCATTTTTGTTTGTCAATTACCTAAAATGGTAAATCATTTACTGGAGCTGCCGCTTGTGCTTTTTGCTCAGTTTGTGCCTCCGGTTTCCAAGTATTAACAGAAACAGAAACATCCTTTCCGTATTGGTCAGCCTCTTTTTTATCGCTGATATTTAGCTTTACATACTTTTTTCCTTCATATTCGAAAATATGTTCTGCCGGTAGATTTGACAGATTAATTGTTACGGCTCTAAAAGTTCCGTACTCTCCTTTTACTTGCTTACCGCCTCCGCAGTAGATTGTCTCTTTACTCATTGTTTTACTATTTTAAATTAAACTTATTTACTATTTGTTCTCTGTAAACTTTTTTCATTTTATACGAAATTAAAACCTTTTCGGCTTGGTCTTTTGTACCCTTTAAAGTTGCGTTTAGTTGTGATTCATTTAGCCACTCTCTGTCGTCTGACTTTTGATTTGTAACGGCGTTTTGAACTTCGTTTGCCGATGCTATTGAAGTATCTATTCCGATACCTAAATAACCTAACGCCCTACCTAAAGCAGAGGTAAATCCATTCTCTACAAAAGATGTTTTATTTATGTAACTTGAATCTCTGTATTCTTGTGCGTGTGCCGATACAATTGGCTCTCCATTAGAATCGTAGATTGTTACTTTAAAAATTCCTTCTGTATCATCAATACTAACAATATCCTCTTTGATTCCATAGCCTTTAAATTCATCTTTAGTTCTAAAATAAATTAATCGCTCATTAACTGTAATGTACTCTTTTCCTTTAATGTTTATTGTTTTCATAAAATTTAAAAATTTAAGGTTAATTCTATTCCGTTTAAATTAAATTCAGCGCCTTGTAATATTGCCACTTCATTAATTGTAAACGATTTCGGATTTTGTAAACGTGATTTTAGTGTTGGCATTGTGCAATTTAGCAATCTGCAAACATCATAACGCTTTAAATTTAGCCGTTTCATTTCGGCTTTAAAGTTGTTTTCAAACATATTTTCTATTTATTTTGTTACGCAAAAATAAAAAAAAACTTTTAAATAAAAAAATTATTTTTAAAAAAACCGCCGAATAACAAAGTTGTTAAACGACGGCTGACAAACAAAACAAAAGAAAAAAGTTTAATTTATTATGCTAGTTGTTGGTGTATCGTCATCATTATTTGGTAAATGTGATACAACTTTAAACTCTGCATTTTTTACGTTATAGGTAAGGCCATCAATTATTGATGATTGTGGATCAAATTCATTAGCTGAAAAGTAATGCCATATTTTATTATGAATAGACATAGGCTCTCTTTTTAAATTTCTAAAAGTTCCGGTATATCTTGTAACAAAGTTTCTGTAATCATTGGATATATTTTTTCCTAAAACAGTCATTAAATCAATACTAAAAGGCTTAAAAGATGCTTGAGGATAGGCGCCTCTTGTTCTAAAATATCCTGATTTTTGGTCAGGTATTCTAGTAACTTTTTTAATATTAGTGTTTATTCCTACGTTAGTTAATTTAGATATAAATTTTTGGTCTGATTCACTTGCTGATGTTTTAGATTGTAGTATTTGAAAATTATCATAATAAGTTGTGTCATATTCAGTACTCGAACATTGTGTGTTGGATATAAAAAACTTAATAGTTGCGCTTGTACTTGTACCAATATTTAAATCAGTATCATTTAAAGCAATATTAACATCAATCCACTTGTTAGAAAATTCTGTTGTTATTGTATTAGTACCAAAATAGGTTGATGAAAATTTACCATTTTCAGAATCCCAATAATACCCAGTACCATTTACAAACGTAAATATTGTATAACTTAAATTTGATGAAATGTTTGGATTTTGTGAATTTAAAAAATGAACATAATATTTTACTTTACAAGTAAAATCAGAATATTTTACCTCTTGTGGATTAAAAGCATCAGTTTCAAAAGAAAACATTTGCGTAAATCCAGTAGTAGGAGCAAAGTCTGCTAATTTCATTGAACGCCTACCTTGAAAAGATATTTCATCAGTTGCAATTTCTGCGTAGTATGGTAATGCAGTTATCTCAAACATACATTCAACACCAATTCCACTATTGTTTACGATTTGAAGAATATCTCCTAATAGGTAACCACTTCCATTGGTAACAACTACAAGAGATTGCACTCCGCCTCCTGAAATAGTAGCCTCTACGACCATACCGCTACCGCTACCACCAAAAACATTGTAGTTTCTAGTTCCACTTGCAAAACCACTACCACCATTTGTAATATTTAAAGTAGGCGGTAAAGAGGTATTAACGAAAATATCAAAACCATAATCTCCATACTCAAAACCTGAGTTATAAAATGCGTTTTTTGTTTTTAAATATTTTCCAAGAATATGAACTTCAGATGCCGGTTGCAAAAACTCTCTTGATAAACTGTTTCCAGTTTCTATTAAATCGTTTTTATTACTGTAAAGAACTTGTTTCCTTTCTGTTCCTATTGATGCTCCATAATAATTGTATTTTCTAAAATCTAAATACTCCTCTGAGGTGCTTTCTAATTGTGTTGTAATTTTATCTCTTATTTGTGTTGGAGTTGTGCCAGTTTGAACTTGATTTAAAATCATATCTTTAACGTAATAGTCAAAAATATTTGTTACTTCAACGATATGCCATTTATTATAAGATTGGAAAATTCTTAAATTATATTGTCTAAGTATTAATTCAAGTTGTTCTTTTGCATTTAGCAACCCATAATCGCCAGTCATTTCATCAAATCCAAAATCTAAAGTTGTAATATCTTCATAATCAATAGACGCAAAAGGCAAAAATGTTCTAAATTTTATATCTGACGCTATATGAATGTCTAAATAAAGATTTAAATTTTCTAATATTTCAGTAATACGTTGAAGATTTGTTTTACTTATTGGCGCATTATTGTTATTATAGCCTATTGGGCTATCAAAATTGTTTAAAGTACCTAAACCATCAAAAGCGTTAAAACTTACCGCAAATGGCGGTGTAATCATTTTCTCTTTGTATCTGTCTACAACTAAAAAACCTGACCAATATTCTGCCCAATTAGCAATTTTGTATTCTGTAATTTTATCAGAAATACAACCAATAGATTCAAGTGATCCTCCTTCATTTAAAATATTACGTCTAAAACTTGTTGAGGTTGTTAATGTTGGGTCAATAGTATTTTCCACGCAATCAATAGATTCAATACTCCCTCCATCATCTGAAACCCTATCAGAATATAAACCGCCTTGTGTTTGATTGTAGTAAACGACAACCTTATATTCTCTTTCGTCAAACTTATAAAAATCATCATAAGTAACGTCATCGGTAACAAATAGGTTTAATTGACATTTTGAGCCTATAATTGGACTATAAAAATCGTTAGATGATTGCCAAGATATTATAACCGGATTTGCGCTTCCAATCATTGGAAGTATATCGCCAGTATAATCTCTTTTTAATATTTCAACTTTTTTTCCATATCCTAAAACATCGGAAAATTCTAATCTGTATTTAACGCCGTATGCCATTCTTTTTTTTTAGTAAACTCTTACCGCAGTTTCGTTTGCTCTTTCTATTGCAATCAATAAATCTTGTCCGTCAACTCTAACCTCTCCAGTTACGTTTATATTTCCGCCTCCTCTACTTTCTCCAATCATACCTTTTAACTTGTTCAATGGCGCTATAACCTCAGGATTTTGTCTTGCACCGGGATACTCTCCAACCAATCCCATTGTTGGGCCGCTTACAATTCCACCATCTGCAAATTTTGAAAATGTTCCACTAATTAAAGCAGTTGCACCGGCTATTAATGCCGGTAAAACAAATGCTGACGCCGGGCCGAAACTTTTAGCGGTTTCAGTTGCAGCAGCAGTACCTCCCGCCATTGCAATTTTTAAATTATGTCCTAGAATCTTCAAAGCGTCTTTTGCTAAAGTTCCAACAAAAGCACCAACCGCAGATTGTGCGCCTCCAAACATTTGTGTAATAGAATTACCAATTGCTCCAAAAGACCTATCTACTGACGCACCAATATTCCTCATTTGTTCTTGCGCTTGTGTCATTGACATCATAAAGCCCATAAAACGAACTTTTTTCTCATTATAAACCGCATCTTCAGCCTCAGACTGTGCAGCATTAAATGCAGCTTCTCGCTCTGCGGTCATCATATTATTGTCAATAGCCAATTGCCTTAATTCAGCAAATTTTGATTTTATTTTTTCAATCTCAATAGCTTTTTGTTCATCATCACTTGCATTAGTTGCGTCTGCAAATTGTTGTTTTAGTTCTAATAAACGATTTTTTTCATCTGTATCTATTTGAGAAATTGCAGCAGATTTTGCTCTTTGCAATTCTTTTTCTTTTTCTGAGCCTGATGCAACCTTGCTAATTAAATCATCATAATACTTAACCGCATCATTTCTTCTTTGTTGGTATGCTCTAGCATCATCAGTTATTAAAGCGTTGTTAATTTCATTATTTAAAGCCTTTAGTTTTTTAGCCGCATCAGGATCAATTTTAGGAGTTATTGTTGAAGTAGATTTTGTGTCTTTAGGTTTTATAGAATCATCATCTGTTTGACCTTCTGATTTTGTTGAAACGGGAACAATAATTTTTGCTATTGTTTTTTGTTGTAACGCTTCGTTAAAATTATCTACGACAGAACTACCTAATATTGATGCGTCTGTTTTAATAGAATCAAATGCGCTTGTAACATTGTTTTTTAATCCATCGGCTAAATCTGTAAACCCTTGAACAATTTTATCTTTGTCAAAGGTAAAAATGCCCATAATAATATCGCCAATACCTTTAAATAATGTCATAAAATTATTTGCAAAGGTTTTTATTATTGTTGAAAAAGTAGAAAAAACAAACTTCCCAACGGCTAACATATTTTTAAAATTCATTATTAACGAATCAACCGCTAATTGTATAGGCAATGAATTATTGTATAATTCTATAAAATAGTTTCCTATTTTTACTAGAGCAGATTTTATACCCGCCCAATTTTTATAAATTACAACTGAAATTGCAGTTAATCCGGCAACAATTAAACCAATCGGCCCCATCATAACAGATAATGCCGCTCCAATAGCCGGACCCATTGTCATCAATGTACCTATAATCGCTATAACTGGCCCTAAAGCTGCAGCGATACCCGCTAAAACAACTATTAATTTTTTTGTTTGTGGCGATAACGCTTTAAATTTTTCAGAAAGTGAAGTAAAAAAATCTCCTAATCTTTTTATCAATGGCGCTACTGTTATCATAATAACTTGACCAACCTCCATCAAAGACTCTTTCATTGCGTTAAAACCTTGCGTCATTTTAAATGATGCAGATTTAGCAGTTTTTTCAAACGCCTTATCGGTTGCGCCCATTGATTCAGTTAAAGCATCAAAAACCTTTTTATTATCCTCTAAACCGGCACCGGTTAAATCTAAAACACCTTTTAACGCTCTAATATTTGGAAATAATGCAGTTGTATCTTGTCCAGTCTGTTTTAAACCCTCTTGCAACATCACTAAAGTATCTAAAAGACCTTTTTCTCTCAATGATTGTTGAACGCCTTCAGTAGACATTCCCATAGCATCTAAAGCATCTACTGCTTGTTTGCTAGGTTTTTTTAATGATGCTAGTATTGCCGTTAATTGAGTTGCACCGGTTGCGGCATCTGTTCCCGTTTTTGACATTGAGGCCATTGCAGCACCAACTTGGTCAAAAGAAACTCCCATATTTGACGCTAAAGGAATAACCCCACCCATAGCACCGGCTAATGCTGACGCTTCAAGTTTTCCCTCTCTTACTGCGGCCGTTAATATATCTGTTGCTCCGGATGCAGATAAACTTTCTGAGCCGTATGCGTTCATCGCTGAAGTTGATAAATCAGCTATTGTTTTTGTTTCTCCTAAACCTACTGCCGCTGCTTTTAAAGACATTTCTAAAACATCCATTGCCTCTTTACCACGTAAACCCGCAGAGGTTATAAAAAACAATGCTTCGGCTGCCTCTCTTGAACTTTTACCAGTATCAACCGCCATTTTTTTAGCGGCTTCGCCCATTTCTGAAACCTTGTCAGCGCTAACACCTACAAGCGCTTGAATTGAAGTCATAGACTTGTCAAAATCAAAAGCCATTTTTGTAGCAGCACCACCAACGGCAACTAAAGGCAAAGTCAATCTTGTTGTTAATGACTTCCCAACGCTTTGCATCTTTGAGCCAAAACTTGATAATTTAGAACTCGCAGAACTAAGCGCATTTTTTAACTTGGAAGAATCTCCGGTAATATTTATTTTTAAATTCTGTTCGGCCATAGTATTAAATAAGTTGAAACAAAAATACAAAAAAAAAGACGCTTTTATTTTAACGTCTTTTTATTAGTCATTGATTGATATTTTGACATAAAAGCATCCATTTGCTCTTTAGTAGATTTAGGCTCTGCCCTTTTCTTTTTTCTTGCATTATCGCTTGGTAATTTAAATAAATCTTCAGGCTTTAACATCTGAGATCTTTTCTCACATTGCACATTGTGAATCATTACGGCAATGTAACGAGTTTGCTCCCAATTTAAATTGATATTGTTATGATAGTGTTGGGCGATTAAAGCATTTTCCCTCCAAGTTTGCCGCCAAAAATCGTCAGGCTTAATTCCAACTAATCCAATGTAATGGTCAGTTAGGCTTTCAAAATTTATTGTTTCTTTGACGGCTGACGCTTTCCCTTAGTTTCAGTTTCGCCATTTAAACTATTACCTAAAATTTTAGATTGTAACATTACCTCAACAATCTCATTTATTTTTTCGGCGTCTAATTCATCTAACCAAGCGCCAACAGTAAATAAATTATAATCTATTTCGTTTCCGTTTTCTTGGTCGTTTGCTAAGATTGCTGAATAAACTAAGGCTCTTAATCCTTTTATTGATATTCCGTTTTGAAATGCTCCGCCAATATCGGCTAGACTGATTCCTAATTGCTCGGTAAATTCCGACCAAAAGTTCATTGAAAAATGTAGAGTTCTGTTTTTGTTACCGACTTTAATGTCAATGTAACCCCTTTTTTTGTTTGTCATTTTTTAAGGTTTAAAATTAATGTAAAAAAAGCCGTCGCCAAATATTGACGGCGGCCTATATGATAAAAACTAATTATTATTAGTTAGTTGATTTTGTGATTGCTCCAGTGATAGTTAAAGAGCCACTGTAAGTAACTGCAGCTTCCATCTCAGCAGACATTTCAACACTAGATAAAAATGCTTCAGCAGTATAGACTGCGTCTCCAGTTTCAGCAGTTCCAAATACGCAAGTTAATTGAGTTCTAGCTAAAAGAAAATCAGCCATCTCAATAGCATTTGACGCATCGTCATATACTACTAATCCCTCGAAAGATATTTCTCCTCCTTTTACGCCTCCGATATACTCAGAAAATCCGTTTGAATCTTTAGTTGTAGCTTCCGGCGTGTCCATTGATAAAGACATTGAACAACTTGTAGTGTGTCCAACTGTGGCACCTTCCA
>Ga0233400_1001286_pt1 | contig 10449 bp, 2 predicted proteins | sample 46DmetaG_FD_182708 | JGI IMG/M metagenome (GOLD analysis project Ga0233400, IMG submission 182708) | Seawater microbial communities from Monterey Bay, California, United States - 46D | ecosystem: Environmental > Aquatic > Marine > Coastal | place: USA: California | collected 2016-10-21
ATCTATATTGAACAAGAATTCGATATACTTAATGACTCTATATTTTTATTAAAACGAGATTATTTTTTATCTGATTTTGCAATAAATAAGAAAGAGGAATCAAAAGGTTTGTATGGTAAAAGAACCACTCTTTATAATAATTATTCTTTTAACAAAGTAAAAAAATCTAATTTTTACGAGACCTCTAACAATATAATTGATAAAAAAATATACAATCAGTCAGATGAATTCTGGACAAAAAATAGAGTTGAAAAATTAAATAAAGATGAGTTGGGTATTTATACCATGTTAGATACCCTTACTACAGTCAGGAAATTTAAAAACTTATCAAATATAGTAGCAACCTTTTCTTCGGGATATTTTGAGTTTGATAAAATAAACTTTGATTATGGACCTATATTTTCAACCTTTGGATATAACGATGTTGAGGGAATTCGTCTAAGAAGTGGAGGTAGAACTTACTTTAGTTACGACGACCCGTGGAGGCTTGAGGCATATACGGCCTATGGGTTTAGAGATCAAAAATTTAAATATGGGTTTCAAGGAAAGGCTATTTTAAATGAAAAAAATAGACTGATTATTTCTGGGGGAAATAGACGAGATGTAGAGCAAATAGGGTCTAGCTTAACTGCTTCAACAGATGTTCTTGGAAGAAGTGATGGTTCTTCATCAGTTATTGGAACAGGACAGAATAACAGACTAACTAATGTAAATTTATCAAAACTTAGTTTACAAGCAGAACCGTTTAATAATTTTGTTGTTTCTATTTCTGGAAGTTATAAAACGTTGAGTTCTGCATCTGAGTTTTTTAGTTTAGATTATAATGATATATCATCCTCATCAGGTATTTCATCCCAAATAAAACAATTTGAAACAATTTTTACTGCCAATTATTATCCAGGAAGAAAAGTAGCTGGTTTCGGTGTAGAGAGGACTACAAATAGTGATAAATTAAGAAATATATTTCTTCAAGTTACCCGAGGTAGTAAAAACCTTTTTAATAGCGACTTTGATTACACTAAAGTTCAATTTTCTTACTCTCAACCCTGGTTTATTGGTGGGTTTGGGAGGCTCAAAACTTCTCTTGAAGCTGGAAAAACATTTGGAGAAGTTCCTTTGGGCTTATTGAGTGTTGTTCCTGGTAATCAAACTTATTTTGCCTTTTTTAATACATTTAATCAGCTAGACTTTTATGAGTTTGTTACAGACACGTATACTACTTTCCACTTAGAACATAATTTTAATGGTCGATTATTGGCCAGGGTTCCTCTTATCAGAAAATTAAATCTTAGAGCAATTGTTGGTTTTAGAACTGCGTGGGGTCAATTATCTGATGAAAACATCCTATTGAATTCAACAAATAACCCCTCTCAGATAACATTATTGGCACCCACAGAAAAACCTTACTATGAATATAGTGTTGGTATTGGTAATATTTTTAAAATACTTCGACTCGATGTTAATTTTAGAGGTAATTATTTAGACAATCTAGGGGCTCGTAAGCTTGGAGTTACTTTTACTACTGGTTTCAATTTTTAAATTTATGTTCTTGTTGTGTTTTTGTATTGGTACAAAACACAATCATTTCTAATTTATCCTATAGATTTGTAAATAACAAACAAATCAAACTTTAATGAATATTTTTTTTAAAATTTTTCCTACCATTTTTATAACTATTCTATTTTTTATAGTGTCAGAAACTATGAATTCACAGACTGTAAGTATTGGAAATGGTAGCTACACAACTTCTTTTCCAGGAACAGATTCAGCTGGTAGAAATGGATACCCATCAGGTACTCCACAATTAAGTGGAAATGCCATAGGAAAACCTGTACCTACTAATGATTGGTGGTCTAAACTTGTGAAAGAAAATCATGCAGATAATTTATTCAATTACCCAATAACTCTCAAAACTACCAATGAAGGATTGGTAGTAACGCATATCCCATGGGGAGTTATTGGAGACTCCTCTCCTATAGAAGTTGGTTTAACTGGATTGAACACAACAAAGACTACTGTGTCTGATTATTCAGACTGGACAGTTACTATGAATTGGAATGATGGTACTCATAATTTAGACGTTACTTCTGGAATTGGAATGCCCTTCCTATATTTTACAAAAGGATCTTCTGACATTGTAGAAATAACTGTTAATTCTGGATCAGCAACAATTTTAAATGAGGTGCTCATTATTGAAAATGCCTCAAATACAAAAGATTTTGTTTTTTATGCTCCTACTGGAAGTACTTGGTCTCAAAATGGTTCCATTTTTAGTTCCTCATTAAATGACGAAAATTATTGGTCAATGGCAATGTTACCAGAAAGTTCCTCAACTGTAACCACATTAGTTGATGAATATAAACAATACGCCTATGTTTTTCCTTTAAACACAATTACCTCATGGTCTTTTGATGAAAATAACTCAAAAGTTACTTCATCATTTTCTGTTACAACTGAAGTTAAAGAAGGAGTAAATACAAATATGTTATTAGGGTTACTCCCTCATCAATGGAATAATTTAGCTTCCAACTCACCCTCACCCAATGAATATACCTACAGTACTGTAAGAGGAAATTTAAAAACCCTTAAAGGGAATAGTTTCTCTGTAGAAAATACTTTTAAAGGAATTTTACCAACATTACCGTACCTGGCAAATTATAGTGAAGGTTTTAGCCCATCAGAAATGGATGAAAAAATTTCACAAATTGAAAATGACGGCTTAGCATTATGGACAGATTCCTACAATGAAGGTCAAATGATGAACAGAATGATTCAAACTGCAAGAATTGCAGATCAAACTGGAGATGATGAAGCTAGAGATAAAATGATTGCAACCATAAAAAATCGACTTGAAGATTGGTTAAAAGCAGAATCTGGAGAAGTCGCTTTTATGTTTTATTACAATAATGACTGGTCTACAATGATAGGCTATCCTGCAGGTCATGGACAAGACAACAATATTAATGATCATCATTTTCATTGGGGGTATTTTATTCATGCGGCGGCATTTATGGAGCAATTTGAGCCTGGTTGGTCAGAAGATTGGGGAGATATGATTAACATCTTAATTCGTGATGCAGCCTCTTACGATAGAAATGATGAAGACTTTCCTTTTCTAAGAAACTTCAGCCCCTATGCAGGTCATAGTTGGGCTAATGGATTTGCTACTTTTCCTAATGGAAATGATCAAGAATCAACTTCAGAAAGTATGCAGTTTGCATCTTCTTTAATTCATTGGGGAACTATCACAGAAAATGATGAAATACGAGATTTAGGAATCTACATCTACACAACAGAACAAACAGCAGTTGAAGAATATTGGTTTGACATAAATAATGAAAATTTTGCTGCTTCTACGGCACCTTTTTCACAAGGGTATAGCCTGGTATCCAGAGTATGGGGTAACTCTTTTGATAATGGAACTTTCTGGACATCAGATATAGCTGCATCCTATGGCATAGAATTGTACCCAATTCATGGAGGGTCTCTATATTTAGGTCATCAACAAGACTACGCTTCTTCCCTATGGAATGAAATGACCTCTAACACAGGAATTCTAAATAATGAAGAAAATCCCAATTTATGGCATGACACCTATTGGAAATATCTTTCATTAACTGATGCACAAGCTGCAATAGACTTATATGATTCAAATCCAAATAGAGCATTAAAATTTGGTATTTCAGATGCCCAAACATACCATTGGTTGCATTCTATGAATGCGTTAGGTCAAATAGATGCCTCCATTACTTCAGACTGTCCTATCTCAGCAGCATTTAATAATGATGGTGAACTTACCTATGTAGCTCATAATTATTCAGATCAAGACATCGTAGTAACATTTTCAGATGGTTTCACACTAAATGTTCCTGCTAATGAAATGGCTACTAGTAAAGATATTGATGTGACTGGTGTTCTTTCATCAAACTTTAACCAGGCTTTTCCCGGAGGAAATGTAAACCTATCTTTAGAAGCTACTGGATCTGGAATTACTAAAATTGAATTTTTTGATGGCGCTAGTCTAATTGGACAAGACCTCACAGCGCCTTATGAAATAGTGGCAGAAGACTTAACACTTGGTGTTCATGGATTGTATGCAAAAATATATATTAATGAAGAATTTAATGTGTCTAATATAGTCACAGTACAAGTAGGTGAACAAGTTCCATATACTGGTACTTCTTTTGCTATTCCAGGAACTATTGAAGCAGGTTTTTATGACAATTTTGAAGGAGGGGTTGGTCAAAATATTTCCTATTTAGACATGTCTCAAATTAATGAAGGTGATTTTAGAACCAGCGAATATGTAGATGCAGCGTTAGTAAGCAATGAAGGTGCAACTGTAGGATGGAATAGCACCGGAGAATGGCTAGAATACTCTATTGATGTTGAAACAGCAGGGCTGTACGATTTGAGTTTTCGATATGCTTCTGGAAATTCAAATGGAGGTGGGCCTTTTCATTTTGAAGTTGATGGAAATATTATAAGTCCATCAATTGTGATGCAAACAACAGGCGATTGGGATTCTTGGTCTACAAAAAATGTATCAAATATAGAATTAAGACAAGGTGAACAAATTTTAAGACTATTCATAGATGAAGGAGAATTTAATATTGGTGAAATGACATTTTCTTACGCAAGTCCACTCACCTATTCACCTCCTGTAGCTGATGCAGGAGAAAACGTGACTGTTATTTTACCAGAGACTTCAGCTACGTTAAATGGATCCTTGAGTAATGATCCTGAAGGACAATCAATTACTTATAATTGGGAACAAATCTACGGACCCTCAAATATTAGTTTTACAAATAATTCAATAGTTTCACCTGAAATTAGTAATTTAATAGAAGGGGTTTATAAAATAAAATTAACTGTTAGTGATGGAAGTTATAATGCATTTGATGATGTATTGGTTATTGTCTCCGAAACAGGAAATTCAGCACCATCTATATCCATAACATCACCAAATGAAGGAACTTCTTTTGAAGAGGGCACAGATATCAATATCACTACAACCGTATCAGATTTAGACGGTACAGTAACCTTAGTTGAATTTTATGACGGTACAGAAAAAATAGGAGAAGATACCTCAGACCCTTTTACTTTGTTATGGTCTAATGTAGCAATTGGTGATCACCAAATTTCTGCGGTTGCAACAGATGATGTTTCTGACCAAGGATCGTCTCAGGTAATAAATATCTCTGTGGAAGAAGTTTCATCGTGTTCTGAAATATCTAATGAAGCTCAACAAGGATCTTTCTCAACAGGATATGAAGCACTCTTTGAAACTGTAGGTTCTAACGTAACTATTTCATTCACACTGTTAGATACAGATAAAACCGGTGTAGTTGCATACCTATGGCAAGAAAATCCATTTACAGAAACTCAAATGGATCAGGTATCTGGTTTAACATTTTCTAAGACCATCTCTGGTCTTACTCAAGGTGAAACGATCAGCTATGCATGTAAATTTGCTTTTGCTGGTGGACTAGCTGTAACAAAATACATTAGCTATGTGGTTGGAAATGATTGTTCAGGAGAAGATGATACTGAAGCTCCATCCGATTTTTTTGTAACTCAGGGAGCTGTAACAGCTAGAACGATTGAATTACTTTTGAATGGAAATGATGATTCAGGAACAATCTCATACGAGGTAAGTTATGGTTCTGAGACTACTACAGCAACAGGTAGTTCAGGCAATGAAGAATCTTTAGTTATCAATAATTTAGAACCAGAAACTGCATATCAGTTTACTGTAGAAGCTTCTGATTTATCTGGAAATGAAGCAGTAAACAACCCCTTTATTATTCAAATAAGTACATCAGCAGACGAGAACACCCAATGTTCTGGTTCAGATTCTGAAGCTTCACAAGGAGAATTCAGTACGGGTTACAACTATAGCTTTGAAACCTCTGGGACAAATGTAATTTTTACTTTTGAATTATTAGATACAGATAGGGATGGTGTTGTCGCATATTTATGGGAAGAAAATCCTTTTAGCGAATCTCCTATGACTAATACATCAGGTTTAGTATTTACAAAAACGTTAGGTGGTTTTACTGAAGGAGAAACTATCAGTTATGCTTGTAAGTTTGCCTTCGCAGGAGGTTTAGCAGTAACTAAATATTTCTCTTACGAAGTTGGAAGTGATTGTAGTTCATTAGGGACCATAGACATTACATTAGCCAAAAACCTAACGTTATTTCCTAATCCTAGTTCAACTATGTTTTCTATTAATAATTCCTCACAAATTGAATTAAATAAAGTTGAAATATATTCACTTTTAGGAAAAAAGTTGAAAGAATACAATTCTAATACTACCATATACAATATTGAAGACTTGTCTAGCGGATTGTATTTGATTAAAATATATTCTAAAAAAGGAATGTCTACACTAAAAAAATTAATAAAAGAATAAAAGCTTCTAACAAAAGTGGGCTTTTTAATAAAAAAAGCTTGATTCTAAATTTTATTTAAGCCCTTTCATATTCTAAGTGAAAGGGCTTTTCTATTTGGCTCTATTTTACTACTTTTGCCGAGCAAATTATTAAAATAAAAAATAATATGGAATCAATGATGATTTACATGCCAATAGCTTTGGCGCTTTTAGGACTAGTCTACATGATAGTCAAGCAAAAATGGGTAATGAAACAAGACGCTGGTGATGGAAAGATGAAAGAAATTTCAGATCACATTTATGAAGGAGCCTTGGCATTTTTAAATGCAGAATATAAACTTTTAGCAATCTTTGTAATTATTGTTAGTGTTTTACTAACTGTAGTATCTTTTGTTGTACCAACTACACATTGGTTAATAGTTGTTGCTTTTATTTTTGGAGCCATCTTTTCTGCGTTTGCTGGAAATATTGGAATGAAAATAGCTACAAAAACAAATGTGAGAACAACACAAGCAGCTCGTACTAGCTTACCAAATGCGCTTAAAATTTCTTTTGGTGGTGGAACTGTTATGGGTCTTGGAGTTGCTGGTTTGGCTGTTTTAGGATTAACATCATTCTTTATATTTTTCTTTTGGTTCTTTATGGGAAGCGAATGGACAAATACAATGGACATGACCATTGTTTTAGAAACACTTGCAGGATTCTCTTTAGGAGCAGAATCTATTGCTTTGTTTGCACGTGTTGGTGGAGGAATCTATACAAAAGCTGCAGATGTAGGTGCAGATTTAGTTGGTAAAGTTGAAGCAGGAATTCCTGAAGATGATCCAAGAAACCCTGCTACAATTGCAGATAATGTTGGAGATAATGTTGGAGATGTTGCTGGTATGGGTGCTGATTTATTTGGTTCTTATGTAGCTACTGTATTGGCTGCAATGGTATTAGGTAACTATGTAATTAAAGACATGGGGGGGAGTATTTCAGATGCCTTTGGAGGAATAGGACCTATCTTATTACCAATGGCAATTGCTGGCGCAGGTATCATCATTTCTATTATAGGAACAATGCTTGTGAAAATTAACGACAACGACGCAAAAGAAGCTCAAGTAATGGGCGCTTTAAACATAGGAAACTGGACTTCAATTGTACTAGTTGCTATTTCATGTTATGTGTTGTGTATGTTTATGCTTCCTGAAACTATGAATATGGAATTTTTTGGAGAAGGTTTAAAAGAAGTTTCTAGAACAAGTGTGTTCTTTGCTACTTTAGTTGGTTTAGTGGTTGGTGCTGTCATTTCTTCAGTAACAGAATATTACACAGGATTAGGTAAATCTCCAATCTTAAAAATAGTACAACAATCTAGCACTGGAGCTGGTACAAACATCATTGCTGGTTTAGCTACTGGTATGATTTCCACCTTTCCTTCAGTAATCTTATTTGCAGGTGCCATTTGGGCATCTTATTTCTTTGCAGGATTTTATGGGGTAGCTCTTGCTGCTTCTGCAATGATGGCCACTACAGCAATGCAATTAGCAATTGATGCTTTTGGTCCTATTTCTGATAATGCAGGTGGTATTGCAGAAATGAGTGAACAAGAACCAATTGTTAGAGAGCGTACAGATATATTAGATTCAGTAGGTAATACAACAGCTGCAACTGGTAAAGGATTTGCCATTGCTTCTGCTGCATTAACATCGTTGGCTTTATTCGCTGCTTATGTAACATTTACAGGAATTGATGGAATTAATATTTTTAAAGCACCTGTATTAGCCATGTTATTTGTGGGTGGTATGGTACCAGTAGTATTCTCTGCATTAGCAATGAATGCTGTAGGTAAAGCTGCTATGGAAATGGTACAAGAAGTACGTCGTCAGTTTAAGGATATTCCTGGAATTATGGAAGGAACTGGAAAACCAGAATACGATAAGTGTGTTGCTATATCCACACAAGCTTCACTAAAAGAAATGATGTTACCTGGATTGTTAACTATCGGTTTCCCACTAGTTATTGCTTTTGTTCCAATGCTATTTGGTATGGATAATTTAGCGATTGCTGAAATGTTAGGAGGATATATGGCCGGTGTAACAGTTAGTGGTGTATTATGGGCTATCTTCCAAAATAATGCAGGAGGTGCTTGGGACAATGCTAAAAAATCTTTTGAAGCAGGTGTTGAGATTAATGGAGAAATGACTTACAAAGGTTCTGAGGCTCATAAAGCAGCGGTAACTGGAGATACAGTTGGTGACCCATTTAAAGATACCTCTGGACCATCTATGAACATTCTAATTAAACTAACTTGTTTAATTGGATTAGTAATTGCTCCTATCTTAGGAGGTCATAGTTCAGATAATAAACTACATTCAGAAACTATAGAAGTTACTGTAAATTCAACAGTAAATCAAGACACTGAAATTAATAAAGATGTAAAAGTTAAGATGACTAAAAATGACAACGGATCTTTTAAAGCTGCAGTTTCATACTCAATAACTGAAGATGGAAAAACTGTTACAAAAGAAAAACGTTTTGAAGGAACTAAAGAAGAAGTAAAATCAGCTATAGATGAGTTTGTTAATGAAAATGTTGATGTCCCACCTCCACCAAAAACACCAAAAACACCATCGACTCAAGAAAATTCTTAATACGTTGATAAATCATAAAAAAACATCTCAAAAGAGGTGTTTTTTTTGTTTAACATCTTAACAAAGTTTTTGATTCTTATCAGAATTAAAAACTTTGTTATCTTTATTATATTTGATAAATATAATTTTTTTTATCAATTGATACAGTAAATTCTAACATATGAAAAAAATAATTTTTTCTTTTTTATTATCATTTATAATAACAACTTCTTTTGCACAAACTATAGATTCTATTTTTAATTCTGTAAAGTATAGAAATATTGGTCCTTTTAGAGGTGGAAGGTCTGTTGCAGCGTCAGGTGTAATAGGTGACCCAATGACGTATTACATGGGTAATACTGGTGGAGGATTATGGAAAACAGAAGATGGAGGTCAGCTTTGGAAAAATATTTCTGACGGTTATTTTAAAACTAGTTCTATTGGTGCAGTAGCAGTCTCAGAAAGTGATCCAAACATCATTTATGTAGGAATGGGAGAACATGCTCCAAGAGCGGTGATGACATCATACGGAGATGGTGTATACAAATCTACTGATGCCGGTAAAACATGGAAAAATATAGGTTTAAAAAACACCCAACATATATCTAGAGTAGTAATTCATCCTAAAAATCCAAATATTATTTTTGTGGCTGCACAAGGTGCATTATATGGTCCAAACAAAGAAAGAGGAATTTTTAAATCAGTTGATGGTGGTGTAACATGGAATAAAATACTCTATGTAAATAATTTAACTGGTTGTTCAGAATTATCCATGGATTATAACAACCCCTTGGTGATGTATGCAGCCATGTGGGAACATCAAAGATTGCCCTGGAAAGTAATTAGCGGAGGTTCAGGAAGCGGTCTATACAAAACTACTGACGGAGGAGTAACATGGAATCAAATACATAATGGCTTACCAAAAGAGAAGGGTAAAATGGCTGTAGCTGTAAGCCGTTCAAATTCTGAAAAAGTGTATGCTTTAGTTGAAAGTGATTCCAATAAAGAATTAGGTGGGTTGTTTGTCTCTAACAATTCGGGGAGAAATTGGTCTAAAATTTCATCTGATCATAGTTTAATTCAAAGAGCATGGTATTATATTGAATTGTTTATAGATCCTACAGACGAGGAAAAAGTATATGTACTTAACGCAAGTGCGCAACGCTCTATTGATGGTGGTAAAACTTGGTCTAGAATTACAGGTACTCATGGAGATTACCATGATCTTTGGATTAATCCAACCAATAATAAAAATATGATTATTGCTAATGATGGTGGCGCAGCTGTATCTTATAATTATGGAAAATCATGGTCTCCTCAGAATCGCATGGCTACTGCTCAATTTTACAGGATAAATACAGATAATCTATTTCCATACAATATTTATGGTGGTCAACAAGATAATTCTTCTGTAAAGATTAGCAGTTTAGCATTAGG
>Ga0233400_1001291_pt1 | contig 10405 bp, 7 predicted proteins | sample 46DmetaG_FD_182708 | JGI IMG/M metagenome (GOLD analysis project Ga0233400, IMG submission 182708) | Seawater microbial communities from Monterey Bay, California, United States - 46D | ecosystem: Environmental > Aquatic > Marine > Coastal | place: USA: California | collected 2016-10-21
TGTTCCTGGTGACCCGGTCAAATCCATCGACTGGCGCATCACCGCCCGCACTGGCAAGGTCCATGTTAAGGAATACGAATCACCTAAATCCCTTCCCGTGTGGTTCATCGTCGACACCTCAGCATCAATGGCTTTGTCATCGACCCAAATCTCTAAGTATCAAATTGCCACCCAAATCGCAGGTGGACTCGCGCTCGCCTCTATCGATCGCGTCTCACCCGTAGGCATTCTTGGCGCCGGCTCACGCGACCTCAATATCAAACCTTCGCTCTCCCGCGAAACCATCCTGCAATGGCTTCACGAACTCCGAACCTACCAATTTAATGAGCCTACTTATCTCGGTCAAAAGCTCCTCGCTCTTAATCCATCACTTGGCGAAAGTTCATTAATATTTGTGCTTTCTGACTTACACGATCCTAGCGCGATACCCGCACTTAAATTGCTAGGACATCGCCATGACATCGTCGTTATCCCACTTCGTGATCCAGCCGAAGACTCTATTCTGGGAGCAGGCTTCATCCGTGGACGCGAAGTCGAGACCGGACGCGAAGCCACCCTTTCGGCTAAGAAGCAATTCACCTCTCTGCAAGCCCTCACCACCGCTCTCAAAAAAGCCTCACTCGATCATTTCCCCGTTCGTACTGACCAACCATTCTTGGCATCTCTTCGCCTCTTCCTTCAATCTCGAAACCTTCTCTCCCGATGATGAAAGCGCTCTTATTCTTTCTCATCAGCAGCCTCTGGTCATTCAGCCAAACCAAGGCCCCTCTTGGGCTTCCCGAAACCCTTGAAGACCTCTTCATTCCCGGTCCAAAGATTGAGGTCATCCCTCGAACCAACAACGAGTCATCACTCGTAATTCGAATCCAAAAAATCAAACCTGCAGCCGAGGGCTTCCGCTATGATCTCGAAATCTACGCGCTTGACCCTGGGATCCACCAAATCTCAGAATTTCTGCGCTACGCAACTGACCGCAGCCCGATCAAAGACCTAGACGCCACCTTCGAGGTCACAACCACCCACCCTCTCGACACTCTTCCGAAACCTTCCGAGCCCGAACCTGTCGAACCCGAGAAACTCGGTGGCTATAAAAACCTCATCATCGTCCTCGGAATCTTTTGGCTGTTGATCTTTCTAGCCATCATCTTCTACCGCAAAAAATATGGGACCGACTTGGTCGTGGAAAAACCACTCCCGACCCTGCACGAAAAACTTCAAGTGCTTGTCTCCATAGCATCGCAAGGCGAAATAAACGACCAACAGCAAGCCAATCTCGAACGACTCATCCTCGGCCACTGGAAGGAGCAGATCCCTGAAATTGACTCCCTCACCCCCGCAAGAGCGCTCGTTGAACTCCGTAGTCATCCCGAAGCTTCACCTCTCATCTTGAAGCTTGAGGAATGGCTTCACGCTCCCAACACAAAACTTTCCCGCGAAGAATTCCTCCCCCTTCTCGCTCCCTACGTGGAGAAGTAATCGTTCAAGTCTCACTGTTAGGATTTTAAATTTTTAATGTCTTTCGCCCACCCCATAGTTCTCATCGCACTTGCGATTCCGATCCTTCTGATCGTTTTCCAATGGATCACGCGAACGCGAGCTCTTCCACTTCCATTCGACCACCAAAAAATGGCGGATCGCAGATGGCTGGGTGTGCTCCTGAATTCCGTCAACACTTTGCCTTATCTCATCTTGGCAACGCTAATTCTCATTGCTGCCGGACCACGAGCCTTCGAGAGGCCCAAGTCAGAACGCGAACTCACGAACATCCTCTTTTGCCTCGATGTTTCCGGCTCCATGGTCGCCAAATTTGGCGCGGGTGATCGCTATGATGCAGCAATGGGGTCACTTAATGAATTTCTCGACTATCGGGACGGCGATGCCTTTTCACTCATGGTCTTCGGGGGCGATAACCTCCGCTGGGTTCCGCTCACCACAGACGTCTCAGCCTTCCGAAATGCCCCTGCTTTCCTTCACCCAAGTAAGCTTCCACCCTGGTTTAACGGCGGGACTTTCATCGGCAAAGCCCTCAAACAAGGACAAAAAGAACTCCTCGCCTCGGAGAGTGGTGACCGCATGATCATTCTACTTTCGGATGGCGCTAGTTTTGATCTTTCGAATGGTAACGACGTTAAAATTGCTCGTGAGCTTGCAGAAAATAATATTGCCGTTTATGCCATCCATATCGGAGGAGGAGCACCTCCAGCCGAGGTTTCCGTAGTCGCCTCAATCACAGGCGGAGAGACTTTTGCCGCAGGCGATCCCGATGCCTTGAAGGCGGTCTTCCAGCGGATCGATGAAATGGCACAAGCCTCCCTTGTTCGACTCACACCTGATCCCGTCGACAACTTCGAGCCTTATGTCATCACCGCCCTCTCCCTTGCCGGAGTTTACCTCCTCACTCTCTTCGGACTTCGCTACACCCCTTGGTAATGTTCGTTCCCATTCTCGTCGCAGCAACTACTGCCATCCTCGCGACTGGTGCGGAGGTGCTTCACTCCCTACGAATCAGGAAGGTTCGCCACCTCGCTTTTGGACCCACCGGGAGCTTTTCAGCCCTCACCATTCTTTCGCCCGTCCTTAGAGTTCTTTTCCTCGGCGGCCTAGCTTGGGCGCTCACCACACTCTACTTATTGGAACCAAAAGCACATCGTTCTTCGGTCAAAGAGATCGAGTCGAAGGAACGACGCCACCTTCTTCTTGTGCTCGATGTTTCTCCATCGATGAAACTAAAGGACTCCGGAGAAGATTCCGGCCTAACCCGAACTCAACGTAGCTCCAAGCTCGTTCAATCACTGCTGAAACGCACTACCGACGACAAACTCCACATCACGATGGTCGCGGTTTACAATGGCGCAAAACCAGTCGTCCAAGAAAGTCGAGATCTTGAAGTCATCCTTAACTTTCTCGACGGGATGGATATGTCCTCAGTTTTTCCAGTAGGAAAAACTCGTCTCTTTGATGGACTTGAGGAAGCTGCTAAAATCGCACGCGAGTGGCCATCAAATTCCGCCACCCTTCTTCTAGTCAGCGATGGCGACACCGTCCCCGCAACCGGGATGCCTAAAATGCCCCCTTCAATCGACGGTGTTCTTGTGATGGGTGTGGGAAACCCGACCAAAGGCTCTATGATCGACGGTCGACAGTCGCGGCAGGACGTTGGCGCCTTGCAGCAAATCGCCTCTCGCCTTGGGGGGCAATATCATGACGGCAATATGCGCCATGTGCCCAGCTCCGTGCTCAATGATCTAGGCTCACTCAAGGCTGACGGGGAAGGTCTCAAGCTCACCCTTCGTGAATATGCGCTCATCACTGGAGTGAGCTCCGCACTTGGCCTGGCGATTCTCCCCCTCCTTCTCTACTTCCTTGCCTCTCCCTTTAAACCTGGCACGTCTTAGCCAATCTCAGTTAGGAAACTGCACTTTTTGATTTGGCTTTAAAAGCCCCTCGGGCGCTGGATGGTCTTTCCCAAAGACAAAGAGTGTGCCTGGGTCAATTAATTCGACCTTTAATTCGTCCGCCAGCTTCCGGTCCAACTTAAACTGTTCCGCCACAAAGTCATAAAGAGCCATTCGCTTTGACTTCCCGTAATCATGCTTCTCCTCAGGGAGATGAACATTCTTCACCTTATCCTCTTTCCCGTAAAGTTGGTAGATCTTCCGAAGAAATGGATATTCTAGAGTCGCGGTATGTTTGGTCCAGTCATCGCCATTTGAAACAAGCAACTGCGGCTTGGGCGCAAACAGTGCTGCGATCTCGGCATTATTTGTGACATGAGTTTTACGAACGTGAACCGGCAAACCACTCTCACATCGACACCCACCAAAAAAATGGCAGGACACCATGACACACGGCGCTGAAAGAGTGATTCGATCATCAAGGGCCGCAACCAAAAACGACTGCGTCCCACCACCCGAAGCTCCCGTCACACCCACCCGTTTCCGATCAGCACCCGGCAACTCTAGCAAGTAATCGAGAGCTCTAACCGAATTCCAAGTTTGTAATGCCATGACTTGAGAATCCCACCGGTGCTCCCATCCCATCCGTTTGGAGTCTCCATACCCAACCATCTCATAAGCAAAGATCCCGCAACCCATACGCGCTAATGCACCACAGCGATATTGCATCTCATCGCGGTGTCTTCCATGATGATGAAGATCTTCCTTCGACCAATGTCCGTGGGGACAAAGAAAGACCGGCATCTTATCGACCGCAACTTTGGGCAGATAAAGATTACCGCACAAAAAGTATCCGGGAATCGTCTCAATCCCAACATTTTCAACCGTATATCCATCTCGCTCAACTCGAGAATGTCGAACAATCCGCATCTTGGTTTTTTGGGGCCATTTTTTGAACCCTATCCCATCCCGGATGCCACCTCGGACCAACTCCCGCCTCACCTGCCAACTCTCCTGATCCTTGGCGATATCCAAGATATTTCCTAGCTCCTTCCGACCCTCTTCAGGAGTTCGGAACTGCCCCACCCTCAATTCACCCCATAACAAACCAATTGAACAAAAAATCACTCCAAGCCATTTCATACCCGGGACCCTAACTATTCATTCCCAACAATTCCAAATAGATTTTCACCTCAGGGGCAAACAGGACTCTGATTCCTTAATCCAATCCCGGCGCGATCGAGCCAAAAACCGGAGGTGAAACACTTTACGCCCTAACATTTCAAGTTTCCAAAGTAATCTCACACTTGCCACAAGGTGAATTGGCCCGAGAATCAGGGGTGTTTATCTCAACTCAGGAAATGGAAGCGATGGCCAAGCTGTCTCGCGTCCAACTTGCCACCTCTCTTCCTGGTCCAAAGCCAGTCTGTCTCGTTGGCACCCATTCCACTGCTAGAGTCTCTAATCTCGCACCATTTTCAAGTATCACTCATCTTGGATCCAACCCGATTCTTCTTGGAATGGTGACCCGTCCCGACACTGTTGATAGGCACACTTTAAAAAATATTCTCGTGACGAGGGAATGGAGCCTCAACCACGTCACGAAAGAAATCTTGGAGAAAGCCCACCAATGCTCGGCCCGCTACCCCTCAGGAATCTCTGAGTTTGATGAAACTGGCCTAACCGAAAGCTACCAGCCAAATTTTGAGGCCCCCTTTGTAAAAGAGAGCCCACTTCAGATCGGACTCACTCTCGAGGAAATCATCGATATCCCTTCAAACAACACCAAGCTTATCGTGGGACGAGTCAAATTCGTTAATCTGCCAGATCATACCATCAGCGAAGATGGCTCCATAGACCTTCCCAAGCTTGGCACCGTCGCTTCCACCGCCCTCGACACCTATTTTTCGATTCACGAAATTGGCCGACTCCCCTACGCCAAGCCAACTTCCTTCCCCTAAAAAGGGACCTTTTTCTGAGGGCCTAAAAGTGCTATCTCTTCCCTCAGAAATTCGAACTCTATGAGAATTATCCTCGCTACCCTTTGGCTCCTCGTTCCCCTTGGCTTTGCCGCCTACCACTACGGCCCTGGACAAGATCAAGTCAAACTTGATCACACCGAAGTGTTTCTTGCCCAAGCTAGATCCGCTGTCCAAGACAAAAACTGGAACTCCGCCATTGAGTCCTATCAGAAGGCGCTCGCTAAACTTCCTAAAGAGAACAAGGAAACTTCGATGCGGATTCAGCTAGAGATCGCCAAGGCTAAGATGCAGAACTCAGGCCTTCCCGAGGCCCGCGAAGACCTAGCCAAGCTCGTTTCACAACTTAACGAAGATATCACCATTTCATCCGAGCTTAAGGAAGAAACCCTCTCCACTCTAGCCAACGCCCGCTACTACATGACCTACCTCATGAAGTTGGAAGGCCTCCCTGCCGAGGAATGGGAACCTGAAATCGAAGCCGCTAGACAGGAATATAAGCTCCTAGCACAGACCGGATCCGATAAGGAAAAGCACCTCTCTGATCTGGAGTCAGCAATCCGCTTAGCCCGTGCCGAACCAAGCGAGCTCTACGGCCTGCCAATTCCGAGCCAATGACAAGGCTGTAGTTCGGGCGGTCGCCCAAACCCAAAAGCTAAGCCAGGGAAAAAACCCCAAGATTCCCGCGGCGCTGGTCAGGGACCACCGGCGGATGGCTCCGGCTCATAGTCCGCCCACTCACTTCACGATCCTACCATCATGAAATTTAGGCATATCCTACTGCTTTTGCTTACCCTGATCTCAGCGTCAGCTCAGAAACCCACCCCCCTCTCGTTCACAACAAAGATCACCCCAGAAATGATCGAAACTTTAGAGGCGCAAGGTGGACAAGCTCTGAAGATTAACCCCTCACGGGCGCCCCGTCCTCCCAAAGCTCCCCTAACACCGGAACAGCAACGAACTAAAATGTTACAGGGGCTGAAAATCGACCGCACCACCTCTGGGATTCTCGCTAACCGGCTCGCTGAGAAAAATGAGGGAGGAAAAACGACTACAATCATCCCAACCCCTCCCAAAGATCCTGAGGCCAAGTCTTCAGCAAACCCTCAGATCAAAAAGCAACGAGAAGATATGGCGAAACTCGCTACCTTCAAAAACGACTTTAACCAATTTACCCGCGATATCACCTTTGGGCGATGGATCAAAGTCAAAGATTACCTCGCAAGCCTTCCTTCTGGTGATGCCACCTTGGCCTTCCGTCAAATGGTCACCCAACTCAACACGCCAGTCACCGTCCGTCCGCGCAAAGAACTTACCAGCCTTGGTGCTAAACAACACCAGCAACAACAATATCTCCGGCCCGAAGAGTTTCTTGCCCTAACCGACGCCTCACAGAAGGCTCCAGACAACTCTGTTCTCCCCCAGCTCGCCAGCTTAATCAAAGGGGAGCGAAAGCCTCCGCGCGACTTCTTTGTAATCCTTGCAAAAGGAACTCGTTATTTTGGTCTTAGCGACGAAGAGACAAGAGCTCGTACCGCTCGACTCTTGATTGAGGCCGGACATCTCGAAGAAACCATAACATTTCTTCCTTCACTCAAAGTGGCCAAGGAGAAGAAAAACCACGCCGCCCTTAACCTTCTTGGTCGCTACTATGCCGAATCCTACTCCGCGGATCGCGATGGCGAGCATCTTGAAAACGCTTGGCAAATCTCACTCGGAATCATTAGCCAAAAAAAAGCCCCCCTTAACGAACGGGCTGAGGCCCTTTACCGCGCCCTCGCTCTCGTCCCTGATCTCGAAGACGGCACCGGAAGCGACTGGCTGACCGAAACATTCTCCAATGCATCTAATGAAGGATTTGAAATCCTCGCAACCGTCGGAACTATGACCTCCCAAGTTCGCGAGCATCGCTCGCCGGACTTCCGGCTTGAACAACTCAAGCTCCAAACCTCAGCAGTCGCAGCGCTTACTTCCAATGAGGAAATTGACCTCAAGCCATGGCAAGAAATCCTAACTCTTTACGTTCGCAACTGGAATGCCGAAGCCAAGCGCTCCTACCAACTCGATACCTCAAACTCGATGCGCCCGCAGGCCCAAGTCGATGCCTATGGAAATCTTTTCTACTCCCGCTACAAGCCACCGGTTCAGCAAGGCAGTTCCCGCACCATCCCAGCTATTCCTTCCGGCGACCTACTACGCACCCGCCCCAGCGAGCAATGGCTCACGCAGGTCGATTCCGCAGTACGGCTCGAAAACATCATTCTCTCCGCTAAGCTCTTCCTCAAAGTAAAGGAAGAAGAGAAGGCATTCCCAATCCTCAAGAAACTTGCAAAGATAAAGCCTGACGAAAGCAAGGAATTGGTTCGCGAAATGATCCGAGTGTGGGCCGAGAACAACAACCCAAACCAAAAAAGTCGCTACCGATCAAGCTACTCTTATTACTACGGATATAACCAAAGAGCCGAGACCATCCCACTCACCCGCTCGAAGCAGGAACGGAACCTTAAGCTTTTAGCTAATATGGTTTCGGAAGTGAAAGCACTTGGACTCGATGAAAACTTTCAAGAGGAATTTGCCGACGCCTTCATTCGGGCTCACTCTCAAGCCGAAGTCTGGCGAATCGAAGCTCTTACCTCTGTCTTTGGAGAAACCTCCAAGCTTGACGCCGGCACGATCACCTCGCTCCTCCGTCGCATGCGACAAAACCTCGCTCTTCTCTGGCCCAACCCCAAACTACAAGAGCAGGCTAAAACCAACCGGAAAGACAAGGAACTCATTGCTCAAATCTTCAAAGGCTACGCCGCTGCCAAAAACCTATGCCTCGACGCCCTTGATCAGCACCCCGACGACTGGGCTCTGAAGTTACAACTTGCTTCAATTAAATATGAAGAGTCTAACTACAAGGCGGGACTTGCCTCACACCCCGAACATTCGACCACCAAGGGCTTTGCGCTTGAAGACCTTGCCACCGCAACTTCAGATTATATTTCCTCCCTTCCTCTTGAAGACGAAGATAAGGAATCCACCGAAGCCTTCACCACTTGGTTCTATGCCGCACTGGGTTCACCTGATCTTGCCGCCCTCAAAGCTGAGCACCAACCGATACAAGCAGAGTTCGTGAAAATAAAAGCGGCACTCGAAAGCATCCCTGAATCTTGCCGTCAACGTCACCTTGACGATTTTGCCAACACGCTCAATTCACGCCTCGCCAACGTTAAAGCAGATCTTAAATACCGCTTTTTAGAGGCCGCCCTTCAAATCACCGGCAAGCACGAACGCATCGAGGAAGCCGCGCGCGTCTTTGAATACTACCAAGATCTGGTCACCGAAATCGAGCTCGATGCTCACCTCGATGGTCCTGACCAGATTGACGCTGATCAACCTTTTGGTCTTTTCGTCAATCTCCGCCACACCAAGGAAATCGAGCGTGAATCTGGCGGTTTCCAACGCTACCTTATCAACCAAAACAACTCGCCATATTCATACAACTACGGCCGTCCCACCGAGGACTATCGAGACAAGTTTGAAAAAGGCGCTCGCAGCGTTCTTGAGGAACACTTTGAGATTCTCTCACTCACCTTCCATAACTCAAAGGTCACGTCCCGGACTGATGCCCAAGACGGTTGGACTGTTACTCCTTACGCTTACTTCCTCCTCAAGCCAAAGGGCCCCGAAATCGATGCCGTTCCACCACTCAAAATTGATCTCGATTTCCTAGACACCTCGGGCTACGTCGTTCTCCCTATCGCTTCCGCCGCAATCCCGATCGATGCCAGTGGAGAAACTCCAGCACGACCTTATCGAGACCTTTCGCTCGCTATGATTCTCGACCAACGCGAGACAGAGAAAGAGGGAACCGTCACCCTTGAAATCCGGGCCTCTGGACACGGACTTGTTCCCCCAATCGGAGAATTGATCAAGCTTCCTATCGAGGGCTTTAAGGTCGCTTCTACCGACGACCGCGAATTGCAAGTCGATGAACTCGACGCGCGGACTGATGATGGTGCGCCCATCTCGACTCACGAATGGCGCCTCGTCCTCGAACCAAAATCTGAAAATCTTCCTGAAAACTTCACCTTTCCTGAGATCCTTGCCAATCTTTCGACAAAAGACGATGAAGGTCTCACTCTTCAAAAATACGAGGATGTTGATCTTGTTGCGGTGGAGCAAACAACTCTAATTCAGGGTGGCTCCTCAAAATCTCCACCCTATCTCTTGCTTTTAACCCTGCTACTTCTTGTGATCTGCATCTCAACATACTTCCTCTTCTTTAAAAAAAGAGAGGAGATTGTCATTCAGAATGGGCCGGAGCTTCCAGCCACCCTCACCCCAGTCAGCTTGTTAGCCTTCCTTGAAGGTCTGCACCGCGATACTCACCTACCAAAAGAAGCTCGGGGAAAAATCCAGAAATCCATCAAATCGCTAAGAGATCGCTCCTTTGGACCGAACACCGATGTTCCCAAGATCGAGGAATTGAGAGAAATTGCTGAAGGTTTGATCAAACCACTCCAACAGGCTGGATAGAAACCGGTCAAAAACGATTGTTAGACCCTGCTCGCCTTTTGCGTATTTAGGGCTAACCTTAACCCGTCCATGCCACAGCTGATTCGCATCTTTCTTCCTATCGCCGTCCTGGCCGTGGGATACTTTTCGTTTCATCAACTCGCTGACGAGAAAGAAATGCCGCCTCCTCGCCTCGGTGAACGAAGGCTCATTGAAGCCCAAGCCAACCTCCTCCAGAGAGCTGACTACCAAGTCGTCCTTCAGTCTCAGGGACTAGTCCAACCCCACAACCAGACCTCTTTGACGCCACGAGTTGGCGGACGGGTTCGTGAAATCTCACCAAACTTTGAGAGCGGATCATTTTTTAAAAAAGGGGAGACCCTACTTATCCTGGACCCCACCGATTTCCAGACTGCTAAAACGGCGGCTCTTGCCCGCCTTGCGAGAGCAGAAGCGAGCCTTGCTCAGGAAGACGCACGTGCCAAGCAAGCTCTGCTCGATTGGAATGATCTTGGCTACACTGAACCA
>Ga0233400_1001322_pt1 | contig 10292 bp, 7 predicted proteins | sample 46DmetaG_FD_182708 | JGI IMG/M metagenome (GOLD analysis project Ga0233400, IMG submission 182708) | Seawater microbial communities from Monterey Bay, California, United States - 46D | ecosystem: Environmental > Aquatic > Marine > Coastal | place: USA: California | collected 2016-10-21
AAGCCATGCTGAAGGAACGATTGAATATGGTAAATCGGTTGAATTAAAGCTCGACGCGTATCATGATTTTGACGCCTATCGCGCAGAGCTTGAATTGATCGCGCGCGCAGATGCCGATGATAAGGGCCGTAGATTGGTTGAGGCGCGCCAAGCCTATCTGCGCCGGTCCTTTAGCAATTTTGATCTTTATATCGGGCAGCGCCAAACCTTTTGGGGCAAAGCAGAAAGCAGAAACGTTGTTGATGTTATCAACCAAAGCGACGCGGCTGCAAATCAGGGGAGCGAGGCAAAATTAGGCGCCCCATCGCTGTCGCTTGATGGCTATTTCGATTTCGGTGATCTGCAATTATGGTATATTTCGCGTTTTCGTGAGCGCACATTCAACGACGGCAACGGCCATCCAAGCAGTGGCTTAAATGTGACCACAAGCCTCTATGAACGCTCTGAAGGCAAAGAGGCAGATGATATTGCGGCGCGGTTTTCTACCTTTTCGGGCGATTGGGATTTTGCAGTTAGCGGTTTCCAAGGCACAGCCCGCGAGCCACTTATAACACCAACCCAAGACAGTAGCGCGCTGAACGCGACCTACATGCTGCAGGAAACAATCGGGTTTGAAGCGCAATTTACCGGCGATCCAACGCTTTTGAAATGGGAAAGCCTGCATGGAACACAATCGGGGGCAGGCTTCGACGCCGCGGTTGCCGGTTTGGAATATACGCTTTATGGCGCCTTCGGGCAGGTCTGGGATCTTGGACTTATCGCTGAGGGCCAATATGACACCCGTCCACAAGCAGCGGCCGAACGCTTTTACAGTGCAGGCTTACGCCTTGTTTTGAATGATGCCAAAGATACAAGCTTCTTGGCATTGATGTCACAGGACCAAAAGCAAGAGCAATCTTTGATTGCTTTTGAAGCATCGCGGCGGCTGAACGATTGGTCCAGTTTGGAACTGCGCAGCCAATTCTATGACGCCAAAAAAAGCGGTTTGGCTTTCTCGGGCATTGCCGATGATGATGTGATTTCCCTCACCATAAATATGTTTTTCTAAAACCGCAGGCTATGGGGCTGAACCACAGCGTTCTGAAATTTTGTTAACTTTGATCGCTGGCAGTCTTTTCGGAGAATGGAACTTTGGGCTAAGCTAAGGCGAACCCAGTAAGGAGGCAGCGCTATGCGCCATGCCAAAACCCTAGAAGCCCTGTCGCAGCTTTTGCCCGGCCGCCTTAGCACATCAAAGTCGGATCGCAACCTTCATGGCCGCTCAGAAAGTTATTTTGATCTCATGCCGCCGGACGCTGTGGCCTATGTGGAAACCACGCAAGAGGTTCAAAACCTGCTCAAGATTTGTTCGCAATTTGAATGCCCCGTGATTGGATGGGGCACCGGCACATCGCTCGAGGGGCATACCTCGGCTCCACGTGGTGGGATCAGCGTCGATTTTTCGCGGATGAACAAACTATTACAACTTAATGCTGAAGATATGGATGTTCTTGTGCAGCCCGGGCTCACCCGCGAAGCGCTGAATATCGAATTGCGGGCCAGCGGGCTGTTCTTCCCCGTTGACCCAGGGGCCAATGCCTCATTGGGCGGCATGGCCGCAACGCGCGCCAGCGGTACAACCACGGTGCGCTATGGTGGCATGCGGGAAAATGTAAAAGCATTAGAAGTTGTTCTTGCGGATGGCCAAGTGATACAGACGGGCAACCGGGCGCGTAAATCTTCTGCCGGCTATGATCTCACGTCGCTTTTGGTGGGATCCGAAGGCACGCTGGGGCTGATCACAAAGCTTACCTTGCAGCTGCATCCACAGCCAGAAGCTATAAGCGCCGGCATCGTAGCTTTTGACAGCATGCAGCAAGCGGTAAAGGCCGTGATCGCAACAATACAAATGGGCTTGCCCATGGCGCGTATAGAATTCGTTGATGGCGCAACCGCTCAAGCCTTTAACGAATATGCTGGCGCTGAAATGCGCATTCAACCACATCTGTTGTTTGAGCTGCATGGCAGCGATGCCAGCGTTGCTGAAAATGCCGAATTATTTTGTGATATCTGTCAAGAATATGGCGGTGCCGGGTTCCAATGGTCCGCGCTGCCCGAAGAAAGAACCGCGCTTTGGACGATGCGCCATAATGGCTATTACGCCGTTCTTGCAAGCCGCCCTGGCGCGCGTGCAATCGTAACTGATATTTGTGTGCCAATCTCTGCCCTGGCGCACGCCGTAGAAGAAACCCATGCAGATATTGCCCGAAGCGCGATCAGCGGGCCTATTTTAGGGCATATGGGGGATGGAAATTTCCACGCGATTCTGCTGATCGATCCTGACAATGCATCCGAATACAGAGCTGCAATGCAGATTTCCGACCGTATGGCCGAACGCGCACTGGCCTTGGGCGGCACCTGTACCGGCGAGCATGGGATTGGCATGGGCAAGCTGAAATTTATGGAGCAAGAGCATGGTCTAGCCTGGGAGGTTATGCGCGGCTTGAAACGCCAAATGGATCCCTTGAACATCTTAAATCCAGGTAAATTGTTAAGGCAGAATTAAGGCGCCGGATCGCAGTGCAGATCAACGCCCTGCGATCAGAGTCTGAGCCGCCACACGCGCGGCATCCGTAACCTGCGTTCCTGAAATCATACGCGCAATCTCATCCACGCGCTCTTCGCGATCAAGCTGTTTGATCCGCGAGACAGTATGGCTATCTGTTTGATGTTTGCTGACTTGGAATTGTGCATCACCTAATGCGGCAACCTGTGCAGAATGCGTGACCACCAGCACTTGCCCGGATTGCGCCAGCTCTGCCAAACGTCGGCCCACCGCATCGGCAGTGGCCCCCCCGACCCCGCGGTCAATCTCATCAAAAATCAAAGTTGCGTGCGAATTACCCGCATTGAGGCACACTTTCAGCGCCAATAAAAATCGGCTTAATTCACCACCAGAGGCAATTTTCCCCAAAGGCCCCGCCGGCGCGCCTGGATTGGTGGCCACGCAAAAATCGATTTGATCAATCCCCTCAGGGCCTGCGGCGGCCGCGGTCAGTCTGGTTTCAAACACTGCCCGCTCCATTTTCAGCGGTGCCAATTCTAAGGCCATCGCTTGATCCAGCTTTTCGGCGGCAGCGCTGCGCGCAAGCTGCAACTCTGCTGCCCGCGCAGCATAGACGTTTTCGGCTTCAGCTTGCGCTGCCCGCAGGGCGTTCAAATTGTCTGCGCCGGCGTCCAAACGCAGCAAACGCGCTTCTAAATCGCCGGCTAAGTCAGCCAATGCATCGGCATGGACATCATGCTTACGCGCCAAGCCGCGCATCGCAAACAAGCGCTCTTCAAGCGTTTCAAGCTCATGTGGGTTAAACCCGATTGCGTCTAAACAGGCTTCAACCTCATTCAGCGTATCTTGCAAGTCATTCATCACGCGCGACAAACTGTCGAGCGGCGCGTCTAATTCATCGTTTAACTGTGCAGCAGCCTCTTGCAGCCAGCGCTGGGCATCATCCAGCAAAGCTTCGGCGCCCTCGCGCCCCAGTGCGTGATGGGCTTTAGACACATCTGCGCGCACCCGCGTCGAGGCCTGCATCAACCGCCGCTTCGCATCCAACGCATCCGCCTCGCCAGGTTTTGGATCCAGCGCGCTTAATTCAGCCACCGCATGGCGCAGAAACTCTTCTTCGCGGCGCAACTCTGTGACCGCTTCGCTTTCCAGTTCAACCGCTTTGCGAGCGCGCTCTTTTTCGCCCCAAGCTTTGGCGACCGCCGCTTTCAAAGCGCCATATTGGCCATATTCGTCTAATAAATTGCGGTGCCCTTTGGCGTTTAACAAGCCCCGATCATCATGCTGGCCATGTAGTTCAACCAAATGCTCGGACAGTTTGCGCAGCAATTCACCTGACACCCGGCGGTCATTGATCCAGGCGGTTTTACGCCCCTCTCGCCCGTTGATACGCCGCAATATCAACTCTTGCGAAACAGGCAATCCATGCTGCTCGAGTAAATCCAAAACCGGGTGGTCATCGGGCAAATCAAACCACGCGCTTACTTCACCTTGCTCGGCCCCTTGGCGCACCAAATCAGATGGTCCGCGCCAGCCAAGTACGAAGCCCAAACTATCAAGCAAAATAGACTTTCCCGCCCCGGTTTCTCCAGTCAGCACGTTCAAGCCAGCCCTCAACGAAAGCTCAAGATGATCAATAATCAAAATATCGCGAATATCTAATCCTTTGAGCATCGCCTTAGCCCGTCTGCTTCATCACAGCCATTCGCCTTTTACAACTTGTCGGTAGACTTTGCTCAGCCATCCCGTACCCGATACTTTTGGAGAATAGCCCTTCGATTTAAGCAGCGCGAAACTGGCGCGATACCATTCGCTTGACTGATAATTATGCCCTAAAATCGCCGCCGCAGATTGGGCCTCATCCACCAAACCAAGCGAGAGATAGGCCTCCACCAATCGATGCAAAGCCTCGGGGGTTTGCGATGTGGTTTGAAAATCTTCAACGACCACTCTAAACCTATTCACCGCCGCGCCATAATGCCCAGATTTCAAATAATAGCGCCCAACTTCCATTTCCTTGGCGGCCAAATGGCTAAACGCCAGATCAAATTTCAATTTTGAGGGTTCAGCATAATCGCTTTCGGGATATTGCTCAATCACAACGCGGAACGCTTCAAGCGCCTGCAATGTCAGCCCCTGATCGCGGCCAATATCCGAAATTTGATCGTAATAGCTTAACGCCAAAAGATATTGCGCATAAGCGGCATCTTCATCTGCTGGGAAAAAATCGACATATCGCTGGGCTGCGGCGCGGCTTTCATCATATTTCTTGCCTTGATGATAAACGAATGCTTGCATGATCAAGCCGCGTTTGGCCCATTCAGAATAGGGATAGAGCCGCTCTATTTCACTGAAATATTGCGCGCCTTGATCATAGCGTTTCTTGTTCAGCTCTATTTCAGCCTTCTTAAAAATCTCTTCAGGGCTGAAATTTTCAAGATTTTCAGGCTCTTGGCTTTTAAAAGCATCCTCACATCCGGCCAATAAAAAAACGCCCAACAGCGCTGCGGCGATCCCGTGGCGAAACCCATATGCCTTCATTCGCGAACATCCCTTTTGTACAAATCACAAAGCCGCATCCTACTTGGCCTCATGGCGTTGTTGTAACATAAAAACAAGGGGATCAAAAAGAGCGATCTTTAAGACGCTGCGCGATATTCTTCTAAACAAGCCCCGATACCGGGCAATATTTGCAACACATCATCGCTGCAAGACACGCGTTCAAAACTTCCAGGCGTGGCGAACAAAACGCATAAGAGGTTATTGGTGATCGCATGCCCGGCACGATGCCCGATATAATGCCCAATGATCGGAGCACCGCTTAAGGTTAAATCACCCAAAGCATCAAGCATTTTATGCCGCACGGCTTCATCGGCGTGCCGTAAACCACCGGGGCTTAGCACTTTTGCGCCGTCAACCACCACGGCATTTTCCAAACTGCCGCCCCGCGCCAACCCATTCGCGCGCATCGTCTCAACATCCACGCTGCGGCAAAAGGTACGGCTGTCGCATAACTCGCGCACAAAAGAACCGTTTGACATATTAATCGATTTGCTTTGCACGCCGATCGCAGCGTCTTTAAAATCGATATGAAAGCTCATCTTGGGAACATCACTGGGAACCAAACGCGCCCAACCCTGATCGGTTTTAAATTCAATGTCTTTCAAAATCCGGATCGCCTCGACAGGCTGATCCAATTGCGTCAGCGGGTCTGCCAATATCTGGCGCACAAACGGAACCGCGCTGCCATCAAGAATGGGCACTTCAGGGCCGTTAATTTCAATCCGTGCGTTATGCACACCGCAGCCCGCCAGCGCCGAGAGCAGATGCTCTACGGTTGAAACAGATATACCCGCTTCATTCACCAGCTTTGTGCATAATGGAGATTGCTCAACCCTGTCCCAGCGGGCCGGAATAGCGCAATCCCCAATTTCTACATCGCTGCGGAAAAAACAGAGGCCGAAATTCGCGGGGGCCGGGCAAAGTTTAAGCTCGACCTCCTCACCGGAATGCAACCCAATGCCGCGAAAGACCAGAACCTTAGAAACAGTGGTTTGCAATTTAACCCCAAAACTCTTTTATGATTTGCAACGCTTCTACCTTAAATGGGCCAACAATCACAATTCAAACTTTGTTACGCACTGAAACATGGTCGCTCAAAACCAGCACGAATTTGCCCAATTATTTATTGCGCGAGCGCATCCCCATCAAAAGAGGGGATGCAATGCTTGACATATCGATGGATTTAGTTCGCCTGACGGCGCAAAAAGGCGGGCACTTCGATCCGCTCTTGTTCTAAAGGCGGCTCTGCCGCTTCTGCTGTTGGAGCGCGCGAAACGGGTGTTTCTTGCGGCGCTGCAGGGGCTGTGGCCACGCTCGAACGATCACTTTCTGCACCCGACATGCGGTTGATAAGAGATCCAATTCCAAACCGCGGACGCTCGGAAGCCGCAGGTTCTTCTTCAACCTGACATTGAGGTTGCGCCGAGGCGGGGGTGGTTTTCACCGCAGCCCGAAGGCGCGCCATCGCTTCATCGGTTGGCACACCGGCCGCAGAGACGCGCACCGCCGTATCTTCGCCCAATTGAAGCGGCGCGGCTGGTTGCCCTTGATAGGCAGGAGGCGGCAGGCTGTCATCCTGTCCCCCCAATCTCTCGTCATGCGGCGCAAGCGCCTCATCCAAATCATGTGCGCTTCCGGCATCCGCGAATAAATCCGCCTCGGGCGCAGCGGGCACCGTCAGCTCTGGCTCGCGCTCCTGCGCCAAAGTAAGCTCGGCAGCCTGCTCAGCAGCGACCAAGGGCTCAGCCATTCTCCGGCGTGGTTGGGGAATTTCATTGCTGCTTTCGCTCACGTCAATGCCAGTGGCAACGACTGAAACCCGCATTTTACCCGCCATCTCCGTGTCCAACGTTGAACCGACGATGATATTGGCATCCGCATCCACTTCCTCGCGCACCCGATTGGCCGCCTCATCCAACTCAAACAAGGTTAAATCTTGGCCACCGGTGATGTTGATCAAAACGCCGCGTGCGCCGTTCAGACTGATTTCATCGAGCAGTGGATTGGCAATTGCTTTTTCAGCCGCCTGAATAGCGCGGTCTTCGCCCTCCGCTTCGCCTGTGCCCATCATCGCCTTGCCCATTTCATCCATTACGGCGCGGACATCGGCAAAGTCCAAATTGATCAAGCCGGGGCGCACCATCAGATCGGTGACGCCTTTGACGCCCTGATACAAGACGTCATCCGCCATGCTGAACGCATCTGTAAAGGTGGTTTTTTCATTCGCCAGACGGAATAAATTCTGGTTCGGGATGATGATCAGCGTATCAACCATCTTTTGCAGTGCCTCGACGCCCTCTTCAGCCTGACGCATCCGCTTGGCACCTTCGAACTGAAACGGCTTGGTAACAACCCCAACCGTAAGCACCCCAAGTTCGCGCGCGGCTTGCGCGATGATCGGTGCCGCGCCCGTGCCCGTTCCGCCCCCCATTCCGGCCGTGATAAAACACATATGCGATCCCGCCAAATTATCGACGATTTGTTCGATGCTTTCTTCAGCAGCGGCAGATCCAACCGACGCCCGTGCGCCCGCGCCCAAACCCTCGGTCACTTTCACACCCAACTGGATACGCGTGCTTGATTGGCTTTGCTGCAGCGCCTGTGCATCGGTGTTCGCAACGACAAATTCAACGCCATCCAGCTCTTTGCTGATCATGTTATTCACCGCATTACCGCCAGCGCCACCAACGCCAAAAACGGTAATTCTGGGTTTTAGTTCATCATATTGGGGCACTGAAAGTTTCAATGTCATGGTTAATCCGCCTGTGATTTGTCCCATTTTGGGAACATTTTTAATTATTACGTGAATGGTAGCTAAATAAATTCAAAAGGTCACGCAAAATTACGATCTACCCGCTAAATATGGGCGATTTTGTGCCCATAACACCCGATCTAGGCGCCAGCCTTCCGCTAAGCTCTACCAATTATCTTTAAACCAGCGCATTGCTCGTTTCAAAGAGCGAGTCGGATAGCGCGCGGTTGTCATCTCAAAATCCCACCATTCATCTTGCGGATGGGCGGCAAAAAGACTTAAACCGACCAAACCGGCGCAATTGGCGCCCGCGTATGCTGGCGGCAATCCGTGGATGCGCAACGGTCTGCCCAAGCGCACTTGTTGGCCCAACAACCGGCTGGCTAAATCATCTATGCCCGGGATCTGGCTGCCACCGCCCGTCAGCACGATTTGCTGCGCGGGCAGATGATCAAACCCGGCAGCATCCAAGCAGGCTCTTATATCTTCAAAAATTTCTTCCATTCTTGGCCGTATAATACCGATCAACTCGGCGCGGCTGACCATCCGTCGATCCCGTTCCCAATCGCCGGTATCGCCGCCCATTTCGATCATATCCCGGTCATCCATACCGGTGGCAATCAGCCCTCCATGCATGGTTTTAATCCGCTCTGCCAGCGCCATAGGAACTTGCAAGCCCATCGAGATATCCCGCGTAATATGGTCACCGCCTAGCCTGACCGTATCGGCGTAAATCATGTGCTTTTTCATAAAAATCGATACGCTTGACGTCCCGCCGCCGATATCAATACAGGCCCCGCCAAGCTCTTGCTCATCTTCGACCAAAGACGAAACCCCAGACACATAAGCAGAAGAAGCGACGCCCGCCAATTCAAGGTCGCAGCGCTTCACGCAATAGGCCAGATCATGAATGGCTTTTTCAGAAACGGTCAGCATATGCATATCCGCCCCCAACACGTTGCCAATTTGATCGCGCGGATCTGACAGGCCGCTGCGTTGATCCAAAACGAAATTAACCGGCTGCGCGTGCAAAACCTCGCGCCCCTCTCCAAATTCAGGGATATCACACGCTGCTAAAACGCGGGCCACATCTTGATCTTGAACGATTTGACTTTCCACGTTGACCTCGCCCGTCACGCCATAAGACCGCGGGGCGCCGCCTGAAAAGCAGGCAATCACGTGATCCACATGCAACCGCGCCATTTTCTGCGCGGATTGTAAAACCGTACGAATGGCGCGCTCGGCTTGCGGCATCGATATAATCTCGCCAAATTCCACACCGCGAGACTGGGTGGTTGCCGCGCCCACCACGCGAAACTCGGATTGCCCCGCCAACGAGCCGACCCCATCAAAGCCCTCAGAGGCCCCGCTGCCTTCAAAGCGCAGGATAAAACATCCAATTTTCGCAGTGCCCATATCCAAAACAGCGATCACTCCACGCTGCAATGCTGCTTTGCGCATCGCCCGCATAGCACGTTGAGATTCATAAAGCCCTGCCATCTTTAGTCTCCAGTCTTCATCTGTATCACGTCCTGAGATCCCAAAAGCGCCTCTTCTCCAAGGCGCAAGGTAATTCGGCTTTCAAGGCGCATATCCACCACTTCAATATCGCGGGCCAAAAGATCTTGCGCCTGATCCAAGCCAATGATGCGCTCTAAGGCTTGCACAGGATCGCGTTCGGGCAACATCAAGCGTTGATCGCGATCCAAGGCAACATCCCAGCGTCTCTGCCCCACGTAAACCATACCCCGCAACCGCTCGGCTAAGGGGCGCGCCGCAGCGTAAAGTGCCAAGGCTTGGGCCACATGTTGATCCGCCCCGGCGCCCGCGATCAAATTCAGCTGCGGGTAATCCAGCCGCGAGGACGCAGTGCGAACGTAGGCGCCAGTTTCATCCAGCAATTCAAGCGCCTCGCGGCGGCGCCAAATAATAGCCGGACGCCGCTCTTCTATCTCGATCTGGACCATCTCGCCCCAGTGTACATTCACCCGTGCTTCTTTTACAGGATCGAGCCCCAAGATCGTTTCGCGCATCTGCGCAGAGTCCAAATCAAAAGAACTGATCGGAAAATCAATATTCAAAACCTCGCGAATATCTTGCGCCACATCATCGCTGGCGCCGCTGATCGACATTAAATCAATCATGAATTCGGGTCGCTCGACAAACAGCGTAGCCGCCTGATTGTAAATCAAACGCACCGCATCCCGGCGCTGCTGATCGCCAAAATAAACCCCAAGCGCGGCCAGCATTAGACCGACGGGCAGCCCGTAAATCACTGCAAATCTTAAGACCGGCCGCAGCATAATCCTGTGCAGACGATAGGCCAGCCGCGAGGGTGCAGGATCCTCTTGCCGCTTCGGCCTGCCAATCAGCGATCGCATCCAGCATCCTCCACGATACGCCGACACAGCGCCCCAAAGCCAATGCCAACGC
>Ga0233400_1001326_pt1 | contig 10277 bp, 8 predicted proteins | sample 46DmetaG_FD_182708 | JGI IMG/M metagenome (GOLD analysis project Ga0233400, IMG submission 182708) | Seawater microbial communities from Monterey Bay, California, United States - 46D | ecosystem: Environmental > Aquatic > Marine > Coastal | place: USA: California | collected 2016-10-21
AAAAGCCTGGTGGAAAAAAACGTTTATCTTCATTTGGCGGTAAAATTCTTTCAGATGAACAAATTGAAAAAATTCATATTGATAAACAACAAATTTTTGAAGATTTAGTGAAGGATGGCATTGAGCTAAGGCCTGGATGCCTCCAAACTTTAAAAAAATGTAAGGAGTTAGGTATTAAAGTAGGTTTTATAACTACTACGACGCCTAAAACCATAAATATAATAAAAGAAGGTTTATCGAATTTTCTTGATTTTGAAGATTTTGACTTAATCACTTCAAATCAAAAAGTGACATTCGATAAACCTAATCCCGAAGTTTATAAATATGCTTTAAAAGAATTAGGAATTTCTGCAAATGATGCTGTTGCTATTGAAGATACAACAGTCAATCAATCCTGTGCAGTTGAATCTGGCATTGAATGCCATTTATTCCCGGGTGAATACGCAACGATTGGTCACAAAGACATGGTAGGCAAGAAATTCATATCAGAAAAATTGGAATTTTCCGAAATAATTGTTTAAGCATATAAAATTCCTGTAATTATTCAGGAATATTAATTAATTATTGTTTTGATAAGTGATTAGAAATTAGATCAATAAATTTCAATTATATTGTGGTTTTGCGCTGCAGGATCTAGTTCACATTGTTAAGATTAAAAAAGATAGCGTTCTTTGGCAAACAAAGCTGCTTGTGTCCTATTTGACACTCCTAACTTGGAAAATATATTCTTAACGTGAAGTTTTACCGTAACTTCTTGGATATCAAGGTTCCTTGCTATCTCTTTGTTTGATAGTCCGATGCATAACTGCTCGAGTGTTTGCATTTCACGTGCAGAGACATTGGTAAAGTCATCATGATTCTTACTTGCTGGTGCAGATGATACTAAGTCAAAAGGTAAGTATCGCTCTCCTGATAAAATGAATTTAATTGCGTTAATGAAAGAGGTGGCTGATAGTGATTTTGGGATAAATCCTCTTGCATGACGCTCCATTGCATTATTCGCTATTTCACGATTGGCAACACCAGACATCAGCGCAACTTTGGTAGCCGGATAGGATGTGCAAGCACGCTCTAATCCTTGAAGCCCATTCATACCAGGCATATTGTAGTCCAGTATTAAGAGATCTATGGAGTCTACCCCGCTCATCACCTCTAAAGCGGAAGCCAAGTCGTGAGCTGTAAAGACTTTAAAGCTATCAACTGTTTCCAAATATGCAGCGATGGTGTCACGAACTAAATCATGATCGTCGGCTATAAGTATGTTTGTCATGGATATTTAATACTAGGATTCTATCCCAATTAATAGAAAAAAAATTCGAAATTAATTATAAACCTATACTTAAGTATACTATACTATTCCGATGCCTTATTTCGTCATACTTCCGTCTAGGTTATTTTATTCTCAAACAAACTTGGAGATAACATTAACTTTTAGAATGCATTGTTTATCAACTTTTGTGGTATTTTTTGCACTTCTTTTCAATTTTACAGGTTCAGTATAAGTGCAAGAAATCAATGCATTGGAAGTATCTTTTCCACCGTAGAAAACTGTACAGTTGCATTTAGTGGAGCTTTTTATCTTAGACCAAATCCAGTCGTTGTAAATTAAAAGCTGTTTGTTTCACATGTTTATATAAGTATAAGTTAGCGAATGAATGTTGAATTAAAAGGGTATCGAAGTCTAATTTTGGTTGGCCTAGGTCTGCTGGCGCTCTTGCTTGGGTTGATGATAAGTAAATTACTTTCTGAATATCGAAATTTATCAATTGTTGAAGACACGATTTTTACAGGACAGGATTACTATCAGCTTGATGCCCAATTGGCAGACTTAGATATAACTTTACTCGAACAGATAACAAATAAGAATATATCAAAAGATGAGCTTTTACTGAAGGTCGATACTGTCTTGAATAAACTTTTAGTTCTGGAAAGTAGTCAATCTGGGGTAATTTTAGGTTATAATGAAGAAGTGCGGGTCTTGATGAAACCTATCGATCAATTTGTCGGTGAAACAATTTCAATTTTAGAAAAGAAAGACGAAATATTATTTGATGATATATTAGTTCTGCATGAAATGGTTAAAAAGGTCAGGCCTAAAATTAGTAAAAATGCGTTTCTTGTTTACCGATTAGCCGTTATTCGATCGCAAGAGCAGCGGGTAAATTTTTCAAAACAGCTTATGTGGACTGGTGGTTCGGCTGTTTTATTTTTGATAATGCTTGCTGGCCTTTTGCTTTTGTTAGATCGTATGTTGAGATCCGCAATTCGTCGTGCAGATGAACTTACTGCCTCTTCTAGGCAATTAGCTTTAACCGTAGCCGGCTCAATGGACGCAATCATTATAGCAGATGGATACAGTAAAATTATTGAATATAACACGTCTGCGGAAGGTGTCTTTGGATGGTCTCGCAAGGAAATTATTGGAAGAACAATGGAGGAAATTTTTTTCCCCAAAGGCCTGACAGACGCTTATAAAAATGCAATGGCCCAATCCTCAGAGGTAACTAATACAAATGCCGTTGATGGTGTCCGAGTTGAGTTAACTGCTTGGAGGAAAAATGGTGAAGAATTTGAAGTTGAATTAAATATGACGTATGTTGAACGTAATGATGATGCCATATACATGGCGTACATACGCGATATCAGTGATCGAAAGGTTGCTGAGAAAATTTTGATTGAAGCCCGTGATCGAGCTGAACGCACAGACAAAGCAAAGTCGCAATTTCTGGCTGTTATGAGCCACGAAATGCGAACCCCTTTAGCAGGTATTATAGGCGTGATGGATTTGCTTAAGACAACCAAGCTTTCAAAAAAGCAGGATCATTATGTTCAGATTGCAACGTCTTCTGGTGAAGTGATGTTAGAACATATCAACGAAGCACTTGATATAACGCGAATTGAAGGTGGTGCTTTTGAATTATCCCCTCAAGAATTTAATTTACCTGATTTGGCTAGATCTTTGGTGGAGGTTTTAAAGCCACTTGCTAATGAAAAAGAGTTAAGTTTAGAACTTCAAATTGATGACAACATTAAGGCTTATTTTTTGGGAGACAGTCATCGGATTAGACAGATTTTGACTAATCTATTGGGAAATTCGATCAAGTTTACGGATGAAGGAAGTATCCAATTTGTAATTAGCTGTAGTCATGAAGCAGATGTTTCCAGACTTAAATTCACAATAACTGACACTGGTTTGGGTATTGCACCAGAAAACCATGAAAAGATTTTTGAGGATTTTGTGGCTATTTCATCTGGTGATGAGCGTCAATCCAGGGGTGATGGATTGGGACTTTCTATTTCTCGCAAGATTGCACGTCAAATGGGTGGAGATATTATTGTGGAAAGTAATATCAATGAAGGAGCTACGTTTATTCTGAACTTACCGCTGAAGCAAGTTGCTAAGACTGATGTTGTTGAACCTAAAGCATTAGATATTCCTATTGAGAACTTTAAAAAAATTAACGTACTTGTCGTTGAAGATAGTACTACAAATAGAGAAGTTCTTTGCGATATGCTTGAAGGGATGGGGCATAATGTGAGTAGTGCAACAAATGGATTGGAAACTTTAGACCTGGCTAAAAAACAAATATTTGATATCATTTTCATGGATATAAACATGCCAATCATCGGTGGGATTGAGGCCACACACAAAATTCGCTCAGGTGGAGGATTGAATTCAAAAACATATATCGCTGGTCTAACAGCGCACGGTAGTGATGAGTTTGGAGTGGAAGCAAAAGAAGCTGGTATGGATTGTTATATTACAAAGCCTATCCGTTTAGCTGCTTTACGAAAGATTATTTCAGATGTTATTTCTGATTCTTCATTTGAAACTATTGGTGAACTCTCACCAGTGCTAATGGAATTATTTGAAACCCTTGGTCGTGAGAAAGCCTTGGGAGTTGGTTGGGTATTTTTTGAAGAACTTGAACAGTTTATAAAGCAGTGTGATCAGGATTTTTTTAGAAAAGATAATAATGCACTGGCGGAGGCTGTTCATAAATTGAAAGGTGCCTCAGCTATGTTTGGTCAAGACTTGTTAGAGAAGCAACTTGCTCAACTAGAAGTTGATGCCCGGAAAGATGCCATTAAAGATTTAACTGACCGCATTCGAAGTCTTGAAGGTATTGCGAAACAGTCGGAGGCAATATTTAGTAATTATGTATCTTTGATTATAAAATAGATGTAGTCAGAATGTGTGGCTATTTATTTAAATTTTTGTTTTGTAGAATTCCTTTAGAATATTTCGACTATTTTGAAAATCTGTACATTATTTGTACATTTTTTATATTGTGTATAATTACAAAAAAGAATAGCCACATATACCAAGGTATTATAAATTAATATTGTATTACGAGTAAAAACATATGTTTGAAAATCCTCAAGTCTCTAAATTATTCTGGTTTTCAATGAGCATAGCCTACTCCTTTTGTTTTTCTGCATTGTATACATATTCAACTATTCCAGAATATTTGCTCGAACTTGATAATACTATACAGGTTAACTTGACTATGAAGCTTGCAACTGTTCGCTTGGCAATTATAGCATTAGCTTTGGTGGCATATCCCATAATCCTATTTAGGTTTTTTAAATATGCAAAGTATTTTACTGTTGCATTAACTGCATGGGCTGTTGCCATATACATTGATGATTATTTTGTTTTATCAGAAATTATTAAATACCCGGAAAGTCAGCTAATTTCACTGATACAGTCACTTCGTCCAATCATGATTGCCAGCTTGTTATGGATGAGTGTTGAGCTCGTATTCCGCCCTATGGCAGTGGATTGATAGTATGAAAAATAAAAATGTAGACGATCTTGAATTCTCAACCATATTGGGGCATGCATCAGATGAGCACTCAATTGATAAAAATTATGTTGTTCAATCCTCTACTTTTAGACTGACATTCAGTTTTATCAATTTATACGCTCTAATACTTATTGTATTGTTTTTTATCGTAAAAGGTAATCTCGTTGAAGGTATTAATAATAATTTCCTCGATACAGGATTTTTATCTGTCTTAAACACCAGAGGTATATTGCTTTTTATACTTCTTATATCCCTAAACATCGCGGCTTATTTTAATTCTGGATTTAAGTATGTCTGTTTAATTATGTTAGTTTATATGCTCAATAGCGCAATTGATAATGCAGTACTATTCTCTGGATTCATGCACTTAACTGACAGGCCATACTTTTCTGCATTTAGTGTAACTAGGCCCTTGTTTATTATTGCACTGTTTTGGGTTTTTATAATCCATAAAGATAAGAAAAAATCGATTAAAAAAGTATAAGATTTAATAACCAATAATATTTTTATAGTTTTAAAAAATTTTCGCCAATACTTTGGATATATCTAACATCTAGATACCAATGAGGGCGTGTGTCCGTATCTGTCTAGTTCACCTAGAAGTAAATAGCTTGAATGCTCGTAACAGCATTAGTAAGTAATTGTGACGATAATCTGGTCACTGTACTCCCCCTCGGGCACTATTTGCGCTGAAGGAATGCTACCATAAACTGTAAGGGTTTGAGGGGCGCCAGTTCCAGTAAATGAAACACCTGTGGGGTCAGAATTTCCCCAAATTGTTTTCCGAGAGACATCTGAATAAACTTGATAGACTAGATACTCACTTGCTCCAGCAGTCATTCGGCGAACTGGCACATCAGTCGAACCTGATCCTTCGTAAGCACCCGCATTCATTGTGATCTGGGCTGCTGCGCCAGAGGTGCAGGTTGAAATTATCGTAGCCGTGGCATTAAGCGTGGTCGATGCGTTGGCGACAACACCATCATAGGTTCCAAACGCCATTGGGGTGGTGTCTATTGAGCAGGAATGTCTAACTGTTGCGCTAACGTTCATGATTGAAGTGCCCGTGTCAGCGTGAGATTGGGTGCCAAGCATTGTGAGCCAGAGGGTTATGGCTGATACGATCGCTCGTTTAAGAGCGCTTTGGATGAAGTTCGTTTTCATAACTCGTTCATTTTCTAAAAAATTTATCTCTAGACTAACATTGGAAGTGGTCCGTTTGATTGTCTGCATTTGCTGTGTGCAATGAAAGGTTCCCCTTAAATTGATAGCTAAGGGCCGTTCAAAAACATCCTGTTATGCCGCTGTATGACCTATTTGGTTATAGGTCTTTGCGGCTATTAACCTTTATTACACTGTACTTAAGTATAGGAGTATATACCAAAGTAGCCTGATGTCTGTACTTTTTTTTTGAATTCTATCCCACTACCTCAAGTTAGAGACTGCCGATACTGATAGAAATAAATTTATGTGGATGGTTGCTCCTATCCATTGCAGAAAACTGCATTTTAAAAAAAAGGAAAAAAATTATGAAAATGAATTTCAAACAAAATAGTGTAAAGCTTGCAATCGCAGCAGGCTTGGTGCTTGGCTCGGTTGGCTTTACTGCGCCTGTTTACGCTTCAACAGACACATCAAATATGAATGTTACAGCTAATATTGATATGAATTGTACGATCACTACGGCAGACATCGCCTTTGGTGAGTATAAGCCTACTACCGATCATGCCTCAACTGCCCTGACCGCTAATGGCGCGGTAAGTACAACCTGCACAGTAGGCTCTACTGGAAAAATAATTATTGGTCAGGGCCAACACCCGGGGTCGGAATCGAGTGATGCAGTTCCAGTACGCAGAATGGCTCTTTCAGATGACTCTAGCTACTTAAACTATCAAGTTTATAGTGATGAGGAATCGACTATATGGACAAATGAAGTTGCTTCTGGCGTTGGCTATACAGCTAGCGGTTCGGCACAAAATATGACGGTATACGGTAAAGTTGCAGCCGGACAAACCACCGCTGAAAAAGGTAGTTATGCTGATGTATTAGTTGTGACAGTAAACTATTGATAGCGATATGAGTAATTATACAGGCCATAGACGGCCTGTATAATTTCCGTTCAATACCACAAGTTTTAGAGAGTGAATATGAGTATAAGTCAAACATTATTTAAAACCATGGTTTTGTTAGCTTTGCTAATAAGTGCTGCCAGTCTTATTTTGCCAGCATACGCTACTTCAACAACAACAAATATGAATGTTACAGCCAACATCAGTGCGACCTGCACCATGAGTAACACAGACTTAGACTTTGGTGACTATGATGCTACTGGCACAAACAGTTCAAGAGACCTCCTGGCTACTGCAACGATTTCAACGAGCTGCACTTCAGGTACAAATGGCGTTATATCTATGAGTGGGGGTAGCCATGTCTTATTTTGTATGAGTTCGAAATGTCATCGCCAAATGGCCAACCAAGATGAAACTAGTTTCCTAAGGTACAACATTTACACTAATGAAAGTCTTTCCTGGGGATCCGTATGGTCTGACAATACCTCAGCTACGAATGAAGTCGTCCAAGTGATAGGTTCTGGCGTTTCCCAGAATACAACTGTCTATGGTGAAATTACAAAAAATCAAAGAAATGCTGCGGCTGGAAGTTATACTGATACAATCACTATAACTCTAAATTACTAATGCTGGCACGAGTAATTATAAATACCATTTTTGGTCTATGTGTTTCCCTAGTGGTAGCCAATGTTGTTAATGCTGCTACTCTTGGAGTAAGCCCAGTGCGCGTGACGCTTTCTGATAAGCAGAAGATGGACACAATAACTGTGCGCAATGACGGTGCTGAGCCGGTATCGATGCAATTGGAAGTGCTAAATTGGTCAAAGGAGGACGGCGAAGATGTTTTTACGCCCACTCGTGAGTTGATTGTCAATCCGCCTATTTTTACCATTCCAGCAGGTAGCTCACAGTTGCTCCGAGTTGGATTGCGGAGTACTCCTGATGCGCAACGCGAGTTAACTTATCGTATCTTTGTACAGGAATTGCCACCGCCACCCAGTCCTGATTTTAACGGGACAAAAATGCTAATGCGCGTCAGCCTTCCAGTTTTTGTATTGCCCAAGGTTGCAGCTAAACCACTGTTGCGCTGGAAAGCAGTACGTTCTTCGGATGGATCACTCAAAATAAGCTCAACCAATGATGGTAATGCTCACATCCAAATCATCAACTTCAGCCTGTCACAGCCTGGTAGTGCTCAACCTTGGATAACACAAAATACCTCTGATTACGTTCTAATTGGCCAGAGCTTCGATTGGATCCTGCCGGCCAGTACAGATTACTCCATACCGCAGTCGGGTACTACCATTCAGCTTTTTGCAGAGACAGATGCCGGTGACATTGAGGCTGAAGTCTTGGTTTTACCTTGATATGGTCTTGGCGATGGCCGTCCTCCACAGAACTTATACCTGCATATTTTTAAATTCACGCCTACTTCTGCTAAGCATGCTGATGCTAACTCCGTCTACGTCTTTGGCGGAAGATACGCCGTTTGCTGCGGAAGAAGTTTTTTTGGAAGTATTTATTAATGATCTGCGCAAGGACACTGTCCTGTTGCTGCGCAACGAGGATCGTTTGTTTGCGGGGGCTCAAGATCTTCAACGTTGGCGCTTGCGCTTGCCTAATACTAATCCTCTCACGTTCTATGGCGAAGACTTCTACGCACTTGATGCACTATTAGGTCTGACATATAGATTAGATGAGTCCACACAAATGCTGACAATGCAAGTGCCCCCACGCTTATTTGAAGCCACATTTTTAAACGGTCAAGAGATCGATTTTAACGAGCCTTCTGCTCCATCTCCTGGAGGATTTATTAATTACAGTTTGTTTGCAAATCATGCAGAGGGGTTAACCAATACTAGTGGGTCGCTGGACTTAAATAGATTTGGTAGTTGGGGCTCAGCCCGGACTCGTATTTTGGGTTCAGACCTCAATGAACAAGCTAGTGTCATCCGGCTTGAAAGTACCTGGACGCGTGATAAGCCAATGGAACTCACTAGACTTCGTTTCGGTGATGCAATTAGCGGTGCGAGCAGCTGGGGCGGTGTGGTGCGTTTCGGTGGCGTCCAATGGGCGACTGATTTTTCTCTCCAGCCAGGTTTTATGACTTCACCGCGACCGAAAATTTCTGGTGAATCTTCGCTACCCTCCACGGTGGAACTTTATGTTGATAATCTCTTGCGTATGAGACGTGAAGTGCCCAGTGGGCCATTCACTATCCAGGATCTACCAGTAATTAACGGCCAAGGAGATGCACAATTGGTGGTACGTGACATTTTGGGGCGTGAGCAGGTTATTACAAAGCCTTTCTTTACCAGCTCAAGACTTCTTAAGCAGGGACTACAAAGTTATTCTTACGAGTTAGGCTTTGTACGTAAGAATTTTGGCATTGATAGCAACAACTACGGCCGACTTATGGCGGTCGGCACACACCGTTTGGGTTACACTGAAAAGTTTACCGGCGAGGTACATGGTGAGCTGCTTGGTAGCCAGCAGTCTGTGGGGTTAGGTGGCGTATTGTTATCGCCAGCTGCAGGTATCTTGTCAGGCAACCTCGCCATGAGCAACAGTAAAAAGGGAGTAGGTGGATTACTAGGACTCGGGTTCCAGCGCCAGAGTGGTAATTTTAGTGTCGGGGTGAACACCCAGTTAACGAGCCAAAACTTTGCGAAATTAGGGTTGCAATCTGAGACACTTGCGCCCCGACACATAAGCCAGATGGTTGTAAAGATGGCGACAAACTACTTTGGTTCTTTTGCTGTAAACTATACGCAGCAGGCCTTCCGAGATATGGAGGGTTACAAGTCATTAAGTGGCAGTTACGTCAGAGAAGTGGCGGGTCTAGGCAACCTAAGCGCGTCCGTGACTAGGTATCTTAACGCTGAGGCAAAAACGGTATTTGGGCTCAATTTTTCAATGAATTTAGATCTAGGTAAACGCAGGGGCGCCAACATAAATATGTCAGCAAAGCCAGGTGGCAATAATGCAAATTTACAGCTAAACCGTAGATTGCCTGCTGGAAGTGGGGTTGGTTACCGCCTTGTTTCTGGACTGAGCGATACAGATCGCCGTGAGGCAGAGGTAAGCCTACAAAATGGGGTTGGTAATTATAGTCTGGCGGCAGGCCAGTCCCAAGGTCAAACAGCCTTTCGGGGTAGCGCAAGTGGCGGTGTGGCTTTCCTCGGGGGGAGTTCTTTTTTCAGTAGACGCATCACTGACAGCTTTGCAGTAGTGCAGGTGCCTGGCTATGCGGGCGTTGGCATATATGCCGATAACCAACTATCAACACGCACTGATAGCAAGGGTAATGCATTGCTAACAGGCTTACGTTCATATCAAAAAAACTTGGTGCGCATAGAACAGTCTAATATACCTCTTGATGCTCAAATCGATACTC
>Ga0233400_1001336_pt1 | contig 10214 bp, 10 predicted proteins | sample 46DmetaG_FD_182708 | JGI IMG/M metagenome (GOLD analysis project Ga0233400, IMG submission 182708) | Seawater microbial communities from Monterey Bay, California, United States - 46D | ecosystem: Environmental > Aquatic > Marine > Coastal | place: USA: California | collected 2016-10-21
TTATCGTTTTCTTAGCTGACAGGCGCTGGTTTGCGCCATCGCCAGCAGGAGGGGTGCGAGCGTCGCTGCATGATATTGATAATGTTTAGGAAAATGGTGCCGGCACCAAGATTTGAACTCGGGACCCTCTGATTACAAATCAGATGCTCTACCAACTGAGCTATACCGGCAACGGCATTTAACTAGCCAATCTATTTGTCCTTTGCAAGCGGATAAGCGAGCCGAGGGGCAAACAATTTACGGCGTGATGATAATGCCTTCTTCGGCGCGCATATCGCCTTTGACGACGCGGTCGTAAATCGGCCCGAACTGCGCCAGACCTTGGGTTTCATGCACTTGAATCCAGCCGCCTGCATGGGCCATGCCCTCGGCCAGAAATCCGGCAACTTTTTCATTAAAGTCCATCGCGCCCCATTCTTTGGTACGGCGCGCAATATGGCCCGGGGCGAAGAACATGGCGCTGCGCTCTTGAATAAGCTGCGCGGCGGCGGGGTCTTTTTTCGTCTCGCTATCATCCCAATGGGTGAGGCCGACATTGTGACACCACAGCATATTATCGCCCAGCGCGCCGTGTACCGCGCCGAGGACAGAGCGATTGCCCGACATATCAACCAACACAGAGGGCTGATTGGGCAGCGCGTCCAGCGCGTCATAGCCGATAACCGTGTCATAGCTGCCGGTCGCCTCAACAAAGCCGGTATTACCCGGCGAGGTCAGCCCGATAATGGCCGGACGGTCGCCCTCAATGCGCGACAAGCCAAAGGCCAACCCAATCGCCGTTTTCGACGAGGCCGATAAAATCACCACTTGCGCGGCATTGCGAAAGGCCTCTTCCTGCAAGGCATCAACCAGACAGAAAGACGTGCCGTAAAGCGGGTTGAGCAGCGCGCGCAAATTATCTTGCGCCGCATGGCCGCTCTGCGCGCCGAGACGGTCATAGCTATTATAAACCGCCGGAAGCGCGCTGCGATGCGCCGCGCCATCAACAAACCGCGTATCGGACACCCGTATGGGCAACATTTTGAGAAAATTCGCCAGCGGAAAATAACCATAGCTGCGCTCGCCAATGTGAATATCGGGATTATTCGACGCGACGATTTCGGCAAAGCCCCAAACCGGCACAATGCCCCATTCATCGGCGGACTCATCGGCTGCCAAGCTGGGCGCGAAGAATTCCCAATAGCCGATTTGCTCGCCCACCGCGCCATAGGTCACATTATTGGCGGTGAAGGAAAACCGCTCGACCTTGGCCAGCACTTCGCCCTCGCCCAGAGTAAAATCCTCGGCGCGATTGCCGCTCTCCACCAAACGGCTTTTGGTTATATCGTTTTTATTGGTTTGAAATTCTGCCATTGTCCCCTCCTCGGGCTTATCCATCAATCTGCTCGGCCAGCTTCATTAAACTGCCGACCGCTTTGGGCGCATTGTCACGCATTCGCGCCAGAATATCCATTTTTTCTTTATCGTCAGGGGCCACGCTATTGGTCAGCTTGGTAAAGCCATCAAGGCGGTTATTCCGCACCCATTGGCGCAATGGCTTGTCTTGCGACCAGTTAAATTGGTTCATCATGGCGGCCAGCGTCATCGGCACAAAATCCTCAGCCTTATTGGGCAATGGCACGACATTGCAGAGGCGGTTTTTCTCGTCCTCATCATCATAATGCGCTTCGACATAGGCAATCATGGAGCCGCTAAATACCGGCATGAAACTGCGAATGGTTTGCGGGGTAATGACATCCCCCTCAAACACCGGAGACGGGGCCGCCTTCACCATAGTGCGCGCCAGACTGGCCGAGCAATCGACATGGACAATATCGGGGCCGGTCTCCAATACGCCATCATCCAGCACAATCTTATCGACTTCCAAAGCCGATACGCGGCCCATGCGAATGACGTTTTTAATTTGCCGCAGCGCGTCCAATTCAGGGCGGCTAATGGTGGCGGCATGAAACATGGTCGGGCGTATATTTTGGTCAAACCGCACCACGCAACCGGCCTTTTCCAGCCTGTCATACATATCATCAATATTTTCAGCTTCGGCAATCGCCTCAAATTGATTGGCTTGATTGCCGAATGTATCGACGAAAAATTCCTCTGAATTTTGGGCAAATTCACGCGGTAACATCCACGCATCGCGCGGCATAATCCACCGAATGGCGTCAGGCGCAACGCCGTTTTGCAGCAGCCATAAACACGCATCCATGCCGGTTTTGCCCGCGCCGATAACCACATAGCCTTTCGGGGCCGCCTGCAATGTCGGCAGATTATTGAGCGGCATAAAGTTCACGCCCTCGGCAATGGTGAAGGCGGGGCTATGCTCGGCCGGCACATCGACCGTAAGCCGCGTTGCATCAACCAGTTTTTTATACCGCACGCGGGTTTCTTGCCCGCCGGTCAATGAGGTGAACACGCCCTCGCCCTTATAATCCGACATTGGGAAATAGCGCACCCGCCCGCTGGGCAGCATGGTTTGCTGCATCACGGCGTCAAAATAAGAGCTAACCTCTGCGCCCGAGGCCAAATCATACAGCCCCTTATTGAACCCAACCTTGTCTTTTTCAAATCGGCTCAATTCGCGCGACGCCACGCCAAAAAACGCCGAGGGCTGATGCAGGCTCACAAACGGATAGGCGACGTTCCAATGCCCTCCGGGCTTGGCATGGCGGTCAACCATCACCATATCGGCCTTGCTTTCGGTCAATAGGCTGTCGGCAAAGGCCATGCCCATAGCACCACTGCCAATAATCAGATAATCGGTTTCAATTTCTTGCATGATGCGGCTCCTGCTTGGCGACTGATGGTTAATCTAGTCTTTTTCACGCGGAGACCAGCGCTTTAAGCAACCTAAATGACGCAGGAAGTTAGCCGCCAAGCGAAAAGCCGCAAGCGTTTGGTCGGTTTGCAGCCCGCGCCTTTATTGGAGGCTGATTATTGCACCCGCATTTGGAAAACCATGCCGCTTTGCGGCTCATCCAAACCCATTTTGCTGCAAATCAGGTCAAAGATTTTAGTCGCGTGCCGCGTATCCACCAAAATCGTAACAATATCATTTTCAGATGCCGAGCCAAATTCACGAAACGCAAACAGGTCTTCTGTCCGGCCCGCTTCGACATAAATGCCGAGAATTTTTTCATCGTCATGCAGCTCATTCATCAGCCGCAGACCCTCGCCCTTATGCATAAATGCGCCAATCTCGGTAATCATTTGCTGGCCTTCTTAACAGGACGGCGGGTCGCGGTTTTCCGCTTTTTCGGGGCCGCTTTGGCCTTCGGCTTGGCTTTGGCTTTCGGTTCTGCCTCTTCGGCCAAAACTTCATCGGGAATATAAGTGGCGATGCGGTCGAGCTTATTCATGAACATAATGCCCATGCCCGGCTTATCGAGTTCACCGGCCAGATACATGGCTTCAAAGACGCGGTCGGATTGCTCTTGCGATACAATAATCCGCACCATTTCTTTTTGCTCATCAATGGCCACGCCCATCAGCCCCATGCGCTCACGCACACCCGTGCCGCGCGCATAAGTCACCGTCGCGCCTTGTGCGCCCACATTTTGCGCCGCTTTCACGACATTGTCAGCATGACTGGCCTGCACAATGCAGGTGATAATCAACGCGTCAGTGAGATAGGTAATCTGTCTGTCAGACATGATGCCTCCTTTAATTTCCTTCAGCCGCAATCATGCGTGATTGCTTAAAACGAATATATTGTCCCATGCCCAGCACGGCGATAATCGGCCCGATACTGGCCATGCTCAAAATGCCGAAACCCTCAATGGCTGAGACGGCATTGCCAAGTCCCAGCCCCATGGCCAGCACCAGCGGCACGGTCACCGGACCGGTGGTCACACCGGCGCTATCCCACGCCACATTCACAAATTCCTCGGTCGAGAAATAAGTCAGCACAAGCGCGATGAGATAAAGCGGTATCAGCAACATGGCGAGGTCAATCTCAAACAAGATTTTCGCCATGCCCAAAGCGATGCCAAACGCCACGCCGGTGGCGACGGAATACATCAACATGGATTTTCTGAACGCGCCATTGGTCAGGTTTTGCACGGTCAGGCCCAGCGCATTCAAAGCCGGTTCGGCTAAAGTCGCGCCAAAGCCCATAAACCACGCGAATAAAATCACCAGCACCAACCCCAAAGCGGCGGAGTAAATCGGTGAAATCTCGCTAATGGAAATTTCCATAAAGGCGGCGGGCAAAACCGCGCCGGTTTGCGCGCCAATCGCGCCCAAACCATAGGTCAGCCCGACATTAAAGACGCACATGCCGATAATCGACAGCACCAGCCCATAAGCCGTGAACAGTTTATTGGCCAGCCCCTCGCGCAGCACGATGAACAGCACAAACATTAAGAATAAAACCAGCGGCGCAATGGCGCGCACGCCCAGCACGACTTCTTGTAAGGGTGAAACATCCCACATGCCTTGCGACACCACATCACCGGCACTACTGGCGGTGGCGGCGGCGACGACAATCTGGTCGGCACTGATTTGGGTGCTGACATAAAGCGACAGAAGCAACACGGCGATAATCGGAAATAGCGACGCCAAGGTGACCACGCCAAAGCCCGACAGCGAATTATCACTGCTTTGGCCGGTTGAATTGGCAATACCAATGCCCAGCGACAAGACTAAAGGCACGGTCACCGGGCCGGTTGTCACCGCTCCGCAATCCCAAGCCAAGCCCAAAACGGCGCGCAAATCTTGATTGGCATAGACCACGAGCGTGAGGCACAAGGTCAGGCTGACAGCGATATAAATCATCGGCTTGAGCGACCAACCATTCACAAAACGCAATGTGCCCAGCACCGCCGCCAAGCCAACGCCCGCGCCGACCAGCAGCACAAGCGGCAAGGTCCAATTATTCAATATCTCGTAAAGATAAGGCGCGCGGGTGACATCAACTGACGCGCCAAAGGCCTGCAAAGCGCCAATCGCCGGTTCGGCAAAGGTCACGCCAACACCCAGCACGGCAATAACCAACAGCATGACGGGCATGCTGGCCTTGCGCGGCAGCTTATCGCCAATCAGCGTGCCAAACGGCATCAGCCCGACATTCAGCCCCTCCATAAACAAGGCAAGGCCGACAATCACCGCCGATAAACCGCCGACCAGCAGCAGGGCCGCCTCAACGGGTTGACGCAGAATAATAAGCTGGAAAAGCACCAAATAGAGCGCCAGCGGTATCACCGCCTTCATTTGCTCCAAAACGCGCACGCCCGAATAAGGCATCAGCAGCGCCATGGTTTGCTCGAACCCAAGACGCAAACGCTTCGGCTTCAGGCTATCCTTTTTTCCGCGCACCGGTTTTGGGGTCAGCTCATTATAACTGATTTCTCGGTGTCGCACCGCATTGGATCGCAGCACTGACGAATAACGCAACATAAGGCCTCTCCTTCGAATCGATGCCCGTAAACGCGACATTAGCGCAGAATTTACGCCAAATTCAAATCGCTAATCAATAACGCGCTCAATTTTAACGCCGGATCTCTCAACAAAAGCCTCATTCGTTGCAATGCAGGCCGCCAGTGAAGGACGGGCAAGGCAGCGCGCATAATGAGCGCGCAATCGCGGAAACCGGTCTTCCGGCATGGCGAAACCGACCAAATCCAAATTCATTAATTGCGAGGCAATGGCGATATCGGCAATCGAGAACATGTCACCGGCAAACCAATCGGCATCGCCAAGCTGGCCTTCTAGATAAGGCAGCAACACCTCAGATAAGGTTTCAAAGCCTTCTTTCGCGCTCTTAATATCGGCTTCCTTATTTGCCATGATATTGAAAAAGACCGGGCGGAACACCAACATGCCGACCTTATTGGCCAAATCCGTATCGGCCACTTCTTCCAGCCATAAAGCGCGGCCATAGGCCAGCGCGTCGCCGGGATAAAGCGCCGGTTCAGGTTGCAGCTTTTCAAAATAAGCGCAAATGGCCGAGCTGTCATTAATCGCGAAATCCATATTATCGGGGTCAGGCAGCAGAGCCGGTATCCGCTTGAGCGGATTGATTTTGATAAAATCCTCTGTCCATCCCAATGGGCTGGGGCGCGGGTCATATTCATATTCGAGGTTTTTCTCCGCCGCGACAATAACCGCTTTGCGAACAAAGGGTGATAAGGGGGCACCGAGTAATTTCATTTTATCCTCCCATGAGATTTGACCGGAGTGTGGACTATGACAGGCCGCAAAGCAATGCTAGGCTTAACGCCAAATAGGGGGAAAAAGTGAGCATTATTTATCAAGCGAAAAGCATTCGAACCATGAACCCGCACCTACCGCATGCGACGCATATTGCGGTGCGCGACGGGCATATTCTGGCGGTCGGCACGAAAGACGATATGGATGGATGGCAAGCGGCTTGGGGGCCGCTGGAACTGAACACGGATTTCGCCACGCGCAGCCTGCTGCCCGGCTTTATTGAAGGCCATAGCCATATGATGGAGGGCATGTTTTGGGATTATCATTATGTCGGCTTTTATGACCGCGAAGGGCCGGACGGCACGGTTTGGCCCGGGCTGAAAAGCATTGATGAGGTGGTCGCCAAGCTGAAAGAAATTCAGGCCAATCGCAAAGATAAAGACGCGCCGCTTCTCGCTTGGGGGTTTGACCCGATTTACTTCACCGACCGGCGCATGAATGACGCCGACCTAGACAGCGTCTCCACCGATTGCGCGGTCATTGTGCTGCATGCCAGCTTGCATATTTTAAACGCCAATAATTTCGTTATGGAGGCGGCCGATGTGAAGGGCGCGGATAATAGCGAGTTTATCCGGCGCGATGAAAACGGCAAGCCAACCGGCGAATTTCTTGGCCAGCTGGGATTTTATATGGCGATGCGCACCACCGGCATTAATCTGCTGGCCATTGCCTCCTCACCCGAGACGCTGGTTAATTTCGCCAATGTGGCGCGCCAGACCGGCGTCACCACGGCCACGGATTTGGTCAACCCCATGCCCGAGGGCAGCGAAAAGCCGATGCGCGAGACGATTGATGCTGATGATTTTCCCATGCGCCTCGTCGTCGCCTTTCAGGGCAATAGCAAAGAGCCGGATGAAGCCGTCGCCCGCATGCAGGAATTGCAAGAGAGCAATAGCGACAAGCTGCGTTTCTCGCTCATCAAAATGGTTGCTGACGGTTCCATTCAGGGCTTTAGCGCAAGGCTGAAATGGCCGCATTATTATAATGGGGCAGAAAACGGGCTTTGGTATATTGAGCCGGAGCGGCTGGGCGAATATCTCAAAGCCTATACCAAGGCGGGCATGCAAGTGCATGTGCATACGAATGGCGATGAGTGCACGGAAGTCGCGCTCGACAAAATCGAGGAAGCCTTGCGCGCCCATCCTTGGCCCGACCACCGCCATACGCTGCAACATTGCCAAATGGCGACGCGCGCGCATTTCAAGCGCATGAAATCTTTGGGCGTCGGGGTGAACCTGTTTTCCAATCACCTCTATTATTGGGGGGACGCGCATATCAACATCACAATGGGGCCGGAACGCGCGGCGCGGCTCGATGATGCCGGTGGTGCTTTGGCTGAGGGCGTGCCTTTGGCCATTCACTCAGACGCGCCGGTGACCGCCCTCGCCCCGCTCTTTACCGCTTGGTGCGCCGTCAATCGACGCTCATCAGGCGGCGTGACTTTGGGCAATGGCACGCAAAACATTAGCGTCGAGGAAGCGCTTTACGCCATCACAATGGGCGCGGCCTATTCGCTGAAAATGGAAAATGAAGTCGGCAGTTTGGAAACCGGAAAGCGCGCCGACATTGCCATTTTGGCCGAAGACCCGATTGACGTAGGCGCCGAGGGGCTGAAGGACATTAGCGTTATCGGCACCATGCTGGGCGGCATTGTGCATCTCAATCAGGGCCGCGATTAATGCCGACACCGCGCAAAATTCCGCTGACCATTATTAGCGGCTTTCTTGGCAGCGGCAAAACCAGCCTGCTCAATCATTTGCTGACGCAAGCAGATGGGCGGCGCATCACCGCTATGGTTAATGATTTCGGCGCGCTGAATATTGACGCCGAATTGATTGCCGAAAAACACGGCAATCAAATTGCCCTGACCAATGGCTGTGTGTGCTGTTCAATCGGTGATGATTTGATGCGGACTTTCATTGAGGTGATGCAGCAAGACCCGCTGCCCGAGCATATTATTATTGAGGCGAGCGGTGTCGCCGAGCCGACGCGCATTGCCGGTTTTGCCTCGGTTGACCCGCAAATGCGGCTCGACGGCATTGTGACTTTGGTCGATGCCAGCGCGCATCACTTGCATTCAAAAGACCCGCATCTGGCCGATAATTACGCCAAGCAAATTGCGGCGGCGCATTTGCTGGTCATATCAAAAACCGATTTGGCCGATGCCGAGACGCTGGCCACACTGCGTGATGAATTGCGCGTCGCCTATCCGCAAGTGCCGCTGGCCGAGGCGACGCATGGACACATGCCGATCGACGCCGTGTTGGGGCTGAATGCCGACGCCCCCCACGACCTGCCAAGCGGGCCACCAAGCGGCCCAATGGACCATAATTTTGTGCAATGGGCCGGGCATTTATCGCCCGTACCGCGCCATGAGGTGATAAAACGCCTTGAGACGCTGCGCCCGCATGTGCTGCGCGCTAAGGGTATTTTGACGGATTGCGACGGCGCATACGTTATACATTATGCAGCCGGGCGCGTTGAGATTGAGCCGTTTGATGGCGACGCCTCCGGCCATTTTGTGCTCATTGGCACACCGGCCTTGCCCGATAATGAGGCATTGGCGCAATTATTTTAAGGAGCGGTGATGGTCTGGGATTTACCGACACGCTTGTTTCACTGGGGTTTCGTTATCAGCATTACCGGCGCGTATATTTCCGGCGAGCGCGGCGCAGTGAACGCGCATGAATTATTCGGTCTCGCGGCTTGCGGGCTTTTGGCCTTTCGTCTCGTCTGGGGGTTTGTCGGCCACGACACGGCGCGCTTTGCCAATTTTCTGCACGGGCCAAAAATCATTCTGGCCTATCTGAGAGACATATTGGCGCGCCGCTCTTCCTTACATCGCGGGCATAACCCGCTCGGCGCATTGGCTGTCATGGCATTGCTGGGCCTGATGGGGGCCATGTCGGTCACCGGATTATGGACCGGCGATGACATTCTTTACGAAGCCCCGCTTACCGCTTTGGCACCTGATTTGGCCGGGCTGATGGGTGCTTGGCATCAGCGATTGCATGTGCTGGTCATTCCGCTGGTCGCGCTGCATGTGCTGGCCCTTTTGGCTCATCGCCTATGGCTGGGTGAAAAACTGGTCTCCCGCATGGTGAGCGGTGGCACGGGCGACACATTACCCTCGCCCAAAAGCACAAAAGCAGGGCTGGCCCTGCTTTCGCTCTGCGTCGGCGGTGCGCTCAGCCTGTCGCTGCTCACACCTTCATATTAATTTCGCTTAGTGCTTGATGCGATAGCTTTCATGGCAGCTTTTGCAACTTGCGCCAACCATTTGCGCGGCCTTTTTGGTCGCCCCGCCATTGCCTGAGGCCGCGGCGGCTTGCAATGCCCGTGCGGCCTTCGCAAAGGCTTCAGATTTTTCCGTAAAATCGGCGAAATCTTTCCAAATGGCCGGATCGGCCCCAATGCTGTTACTGCCTGCCGGAAAAGCGTCGGGCATCTCATCGCCCCACGCCGCCATGCGAGCAGCCGCATCCTCAATCGCGGTAAAATTACCCGCGCCTAAATGCTTTTTGAAAATCGCCTGAATGTCGCCACCGCTTTGCTTAAAGCGTTTGACGCGGCTTTCGACAATCGGGCTTTCATATGTGCCCGGCTCATGCGCCAGCGCGGTTTGTGAGACGGGCTGAAAACCGAAACCGGCAAGCAGCGCGGCAGCTATGACCAATTTTCTCATATCGCTTAGTCGCGGAAAGACGGGTCAGCGCGGTCGAGCTTACGCAGCAAGGCAGGCCATGCCAGCGCATCAATGCCCGGCTGGAACAATGATTCCGATTGTCCATCAACCGTATCAATCGCTTCTTGGCTCGGCATATGCGGCTTGGCGCTCATGGTGCGCACTTGTGTGGCACAGGCGCGCTCCAAGAAATAAATCGCCATAAATGCGAGGCCGCAGCTTTCGCCGACCGCCAATGTGCCGTGATTGCGCAGCAACATGGTGTTTTTGTCGCCAATATCTTTCACCAGACGCTCACGCTCATCTAGGTCCAGCGCAACACCTT
>Ga0233400_1001337_pt1 | contig 10201 bp, 10 predicted proteins | sample 46DmetaG_FD_182708 | JGI IMG/M metagenome (GOLD analysis project Ga0233400, IMG submission 182708) | Seawater microbial communities from Monterey Bay, California, United States - 46D | ecosystem: Environmental > Aquatic > Marine > Coastal | place: USA: California | collected 2016-10-21
CCTTTTAATTCAAAATAATCTTCTTTCCAATCAGTAGTGTTGGTGCTATTTTGAGCATCATCAGTATCAATTTCATAAACTTTTATTTTGTTATCATTCTTATAATCACTTTTATTTCCCTCTCTTTCATGATGAATAAAAAAATCAATTGCACTATCATTGTTAGTATCAATACCAATGAAAAATTTTAGTTTTTTTCCGTTACCTAGTTTTCGGTTTAGGATAACTCTAAAATAAATGTTATTACTTATAACCGCTGCCTCAAAGACAGGAAATTCTAAGTTACCATATACATCTTGATATTTTTTGTTACTACCACCATCAGCATCTGGGTAAGGATCAGATTGTATGACTGTATTCCAGTCAGCTGAACTTGGTGCAGCCAACTGAGAATACAAATTTGAGTTAAAAATAAGGGATAGTAGCCCTATAAAAAGTACTTTTTTTAGGGTAAGAGTGTTCTTTATTATGTGTTTTTTTATCAAAATCACGGTCTTTATTATAGCGAACACACTAAAATAATATCTACCGTTATTCTTATAATTACTTTTTTAAAAGAACTAATTAGATAAGAACCAATCAAAAATAAAAAGAACAAAAATTAAGAAATTAGCAATAAATAAGAACGTTTTTAATAAAAGAAGAACAATTGTACTAGCTAACTATATTAATATTTAGTTGGAGAAAAGCCGTTTACTTGTTTAAATTTAGTGAAGAATGCAGATCTAGAATTATAGCCAGATAGTTGAGAGAGTTGAGTTACAGAATTGTTTTTTAAATACCCATCCTCTATCAAAAAAGCTGCTCTTAACATCTTAATTTTTATAATGTATTTAGAAAAAGTTAGGGCATTGTGGTATTTAAAAATAAACTCTACTAATTTTGTTTTTTCATTTATAAGCTGAGATATATCTTCAAGATTATTATAAAGTACTTCATTTCTTATGAATTGAGTTTCTATCTGAATAAGCTTTGAAATAAGTTCAGTTAAATTTTCATTTAATTCCTCAAAAGTTTTGAAATCATTTTTATTGATTTTTTGAAATCTTGTGTTTGACCAATGATTTTTTACATATTGAGAACTCTCCAACTTTGATCTAGATTCAAAATAATAATGGCCAAACAAAAGCTTAGGGCTAAATAAGAACGCAATAGGAATTACTATTAATCTTAAATTAAAAATAAACTTGATAAATGTATTTGAAATATCATAATCTAATGCTGGAAGTAAGCCAAAAAATTTATCAAATAAAGTATCATTATTAATAAAGTAAACTAAAGTGGCTCCAAGAAATAGAACAAATGAATAAACAATTACAAGTAAAAAAACATGTACATTATTATCTTTTAAATAAGTTTTGTTTTTTTGAATTAAAAAAAAGAAAATCAAAAAACAACTAAAATAATAAATTAAAAAAGCTAGTTTGTGGTAAGAAGATTCTAGAACTAAAAGTGATAAAACAACACTTAATATTAAAAGAATAGTTATACGAGAGACACTTAGATATTTAAACTTAAATTCTAGTTTATCAAAAAATAAATATACTAAAGCTGCAGGCATTATTAGGGAAACAATTCGTAATGCAAAGGTTTGAAAATCTGTATAATATACTTTAAAAATATCATAAAAGTAAACATGATTAATTACTAAGTTTAATAAATCTACAATACCTAAAAACCCTAAAAGCAACATTGCATATGGCAAGGCTTTATGAAAAAAACTATGATTATTTAATATCATTATGATTCCAACAGCCAAGCATAATGCGGCAGAAAAAGTAGTCATAATGATTAAAATATTAATTTCCAATTGGTAAATTTTTTAATGAATTTTTGTAAAGCTTCACTTCTTTATTAATTGTTTCAGAATCAAAAACAACACTCAATTCTACTACATTACTATCTGACCATTTATATTCAAAAAAAGCTCGAATTGAGCCAACATTTTGAGTAATTTTATTTTTTGTTATAAAATTTACTTTTTGAAAAGTTTTAATACTACCATCATCTAAATAAAAGGTACATAAAAATTGACTATCTATTAAAATTTCAGAATATATTTTATGATACAACTCAAGACCATCCTCTAGTTTTAGAATTCCTTTATAAACACGATTATTTAAATTTAAATGAACTGAGTCAGAAAATATACTATCTAGAGTCTTGTAATTTTTATCTACATACTCATTTATAAATGTTACCAATTTTAGAGAAAGATCGTCTGAGTTTTTAACCACTCCAACTTGATTAGGGTTAGAACATGAAATAAGGAGAAACAAGAATAAGAAGTATAGTCTATTCATATTCTTTAATTTTTATTAATTTATCCCATTCTTTGTAGTACGGTTCGTTATTCCAATGTACATGAATTTCATTTATTCGATCATATTTCCATTTAAATTCATAAAAAGAATATACCGTGTAAGTTTTACTAGTGAAATTCCCTTTAGCGTTCCAGTTTGCTTTAAAAATAGTGGTGTAAGATCTGTCTTTATTAAAAGTTGTTAATACTTCTTTCTTGTCAAAAAAAACATTTGAAAAATAATAAAACTCAGATTCCCAAACCTCTATTAGATTTTGTTTTCCATTGTATAATTTCCCAGAATACTCTATGGATACATCTTCATCTAGATATTTTTTTAATGTATGAAACTTAACTTCTTGGTGATCATTCATTATTTGGTTGACCCTAGAAGAATAAATATCATTTTTTAACACAACACCAATTACATCTGAGGTACAAGATGTCAAAAAAAATAAAAAAGCAAGGAAAATAAAAAAAATCCTCATATAGCAATTTGAGATATAATTTTTTGTTTTAAAATGTTAGGGAGCGATTAAAATAAACTTTGTAGGGATTAAAGTTCTCACGAGATTTTAAATCGATCACAAGATAATAATAATAACTTAACATAAGTTAGCTTAAAATATATTTATTGTTGTTTTTAAACAATTAAATCAAAAAACCCAGTAATTTAACTACTCATTTATAAAAGCATCTAATCCTTTCGAAAACTACACGATTACTGTTTGCTAATCAAATAATTAATAGTACATTTGCACTCCTTTTTTAAGGAAAAAAACTAATTATTAATAGAACAAAAACTAAAAGTGTAATTATGAACACATTAAGTTACAAAACAGTATCAGCAAACAAAGCTACCGTTTCTAAAGAATGGGTTTTGGTTGATGCGGACGGGCAAACGTTGGGTCGTCTAGCTTCTAAGATAGCAAAGCTAATTAGAGGTAAACACAAACCTAACTTTACTCCTCACGTAGATTGTGGAGACAACGTGGTTGTTATCAACGCAGAAAAAATTAATCTAACTGGAAAAAAATGGACTGACAAGAGTTACATCCGTCACACAGGATATCCAGGAGGACAAAGATCGTTAACTGCAACAGAAATGTTTGAAAAAGATCCTACTAGATTGGTAGAGAAAGCAGTAAAAGGAATGTTACCTAAAAACATATTGGGTAGTGCTCTTTTTAGAAACCTATATGTATACGCTGGAACTGAGCACAAACATGATGCTCAAAACCCTAAAGCTATTAACTTAAACGATCTTAAATAATGGATATAGTTCACAAAATTGGTAGAAGAAAAACTGCCGTAGCTCGTATTTACCTTTCTAAAGGAAAAGGAAATATTACAGTAAATAAAAAAGATTTTAAAAACTATTTTACTACTGCTACTTTACAGTATAAAGTACAACAGGCTTTAATGCTAACCGACAACTTAACTTCTTATGACGTTAAAGTAAACGTATATGGAGGTGGAGTAACCGGTCAAGCAGAAGCAATTAGATTAGCAATTACTAGAGCGCTAGTATCTATAAACGAAGAATACAGACTTATTTTAAAGCCAGAAGGATTATTAACTCGTGACCCAAGAATGGTAGAGCGTAAGAAATTTGGTCAGAAAAAAGCACGTAAAAAATTCCAGTTCTCTAAACGTTAATAATTGGTTTAGATTACTGTTATCAATAATTAATAACAGTTTAGTATCTAAATATATAAGACTCAAAATTTAAGACTACTTATATATTGATTTTAAATACACAGAACGTAAACACATTTTAAAAAATGGCAAAAGCAAACATTCAAGAATTATTAGACAACGGAGTACATTTTGGTCACTTGACTAGAAAATGGAATCCAAACATGGCCCCATACATTTATACAGAACGTAATGGAGTTCATATTATAGATTTATACAAAACAGCAGCAAAAATTGATGAAGCTTCATTAGCATTGCAAAAAATTGCAAACTCTGGAAGAAAAATTTTATTTGTTGCCACTAAAAAGCAAGCTAAAGATATTGTTTCAGAAAAAGCTGGAGCGGTTAACATGCCTTTCATTACAGAAAGATGGCCTGGAGGAATGCTTACAAACTTCATCACGATCAGAAAAGCGGTTAAAAAAATGACCTCAATAGATAGAATGAAGCAAGATGGGTCTTTTGATGCTTTATCTAAAAGAGAAAAATTACAAATCAATCGTCAAAGAGAGAAATTAGACAAAAACTTAGGTTCTATCGTAGATATGACTCGTTTACCTGGTGCAATTTTCGTTGTTGATGTAAAAAAGGAGCACATTGCAATTGCAGAAGCTCAGAAATTAAACATCCCAATTTTTGCTATGGTCGATACTAATTCAGATCCTAGACCAGTAGATTATGTAATCCCATCTAATGATGATGCTTCAAAGTCTATAGAAAAAGTATTATCATTTATCACTGAAGGTATTGCCGAGGGTTTAGCTGATAGAAAAGCAGAAAAAGAGAAAGCAAAGCCAGCTGTTAAGGAAGCGAAAGAAGAAGTTGAAAAACCAGCTAAAAAAGAAGCTAAAAAAACAGCTAAAAAAGAAGTAGTTAAAGAAGAAGCAAAAGAGGCTGCACCTGCAGATAAGGCTTCATCAAAAAAGGCTACTGAAAAGAAATAAATTGTAAATTTTTTAAAGACAAAAAAAATGGTTAAAGTAACCGCTGCAGAAGTAAATAAATTAAGAAAAACAACCGGAGCAGGAATGATGGACTGCAAGAAGGCTTTAGTTGAAGCAGAAGGAAATTTTGATGAAGCTATTGACATCTTAAGAAAGAAAGGACAAAAAGTAGCTGCAAAAAGAGCAGACAGAGAATCTACTGAAGGTGCTGCTATTGCAAAAGTTAATGACAGTAAAACAGTTGGAGTTTCTATTGTTCTAGGATGTGAAACTGATTTTGTTGGAAAAAATGACAGCTTTGTGAGCCTTGCACACGAATTTGCTGCGATAGCACTAAACTGTTCTTCCAAAGAAGAATTATTAACTGCTGACTTCAATGGAATGACTGTTGCTGAAAAATTAATTGAACAAACAGGTGTTATTGGAGAAAAACTTCAAATCAATGCTTTTGAAAAATTAGAAGCACCATTTGTTGGATCTTACATTCACGCAGGTAACAAAATTGCTACAATTGTAGGTTTATCATCAGCTTCAGAAGGAGCTAGTGTTGTAGCTAAAGATGTTGCCATGCAGGCAGCTGCAATGAATCCTATTGCTTTGAACGAAAACGAAGTTGATGCTTCTGTTATTGAAAAAGAAATAGAAATTGCTAAAGATCAATTAAGAGCAGAAGGAAAACCAGAAGCAATGTTAGAGAATATTGCTAAAGGTAAAATAAAGCGTTTTTTCAAAGACAATACATTAGTAAATCAAGCATTTATTAAAGACAGTAAACAAAGTGTTGCTGCATATGTAAAAACTATTGGAGACGTTAATGTAACAGGTTTTAAACGTGTTGCTCTAGGATAAATTACTCTTTATTACTAGACTACACTTCCATAAGTGTAGATTATAAACTTAATTCAAACCTCGTTAGTCACTGAAACAAATTCAGAGCACTAGCGAGGTTTTTTCATGTAGACAAGCATTTAAAAAAAGAAAAAAATGCTTAGTTTTGTGCAACTTTCAGAAATATGCAATACAAAAGAGTACTTTTAAAATTGAGTGGTGAGGCGCTTATGGGTGATCGACAATATGGAATAGATTCTAATCGCCTGAAAGAATATGCGAAAGAAATTAAAGAAGTAACTGAAAAAGGGATAGAACTTGCCATTGTTATTGGTGGGGGAAATATCTTTAGAGGTGTATCCGGAGCCAGTAATGGTATGGATCGTGTTCAAGGTGATCATATGGGAATGTTAGCAACCTGTATAAATGGATTAGCTCTTCAAAGCGCTTTAGAAGACGAAGGAATATATACTAGACTCCAGACTGCGATTCAGATTAAAGAAATCGCAGAACCTTACATTAAAAGAAAGGCAATTCGTCATCTAGAAAAAGGAAGAGTTGTTATTTTTGGAGCAGGAACAGGAAACCCATATTTTACAACTGATACAGCAGCTGTTTTAAGAGCAATTGAAATTAATGCTGATGCAATCTTAAAAGGAACACGTGTAGACGGTATCTATAATGTAGATCCAGAAAAAGATGAAAATGCAATAAAATTTGAAACAATTACATTTAAAGATGTAATTAGCAAAGGATTAAAAGTAATGGATATGACTGCATTTACTTTAAGCGAAGAAAATAAACTTCCAATTATTGTTTTTGATATGAATACAAGTGGAAATCTCTTAAAATTAGTTTCTGGTAAACAAATTGGAACCATTGTTAATCATTAACAAAATATCATACTTATGAACGAAGAAATTGAATTTATTATAGATTCTGCAAAAGAACAAATGCAAGGAACTATAGATTTTTTAATCAAAGAATTAAGAAGTATTAGAGCAGGTAAAGCTTCACCGTCTATGTTATCTAATATTATGGTAGATTATTATGGTTCTCAAACCCCTTTAGGACAAGTTGCAAATGTAAATACTCCTGATGCTAGAACAATTAGTATTCAACCCTGGGAAAAACAAATGCTTACAGAAATTGAAAAGGCTATTATGAAAGCAAACATAGGTTTTAACCCTATGAATAATGGTGAAAATATAATTATTAATGTACCGCCTTTAACAGAGGAAAGAAGACGAAGCCTTGCAAAACAAGCAAAAGCTGAAGCAGAACATGCCAAAGTTGGTGTAAGAAATGCTCGAAAAGAAGCTAATAATGAAATAAAAAAATTAGACATCTCTGATGACATGAAGAAGAATGTAGAGACAGATATTCAGGAACTAACAGATACTTTTGTTAAAAAAATTGATGACTTATTTAACTTAAAAGAGAAAGAAATTATGACTGTTTAAAAACATCATAAAAACCAGTTAATAACAACCTAAAACTTAATATCAATAAGAATGAATTTCTGGACTAGAGTATCAAGAATTATCTTAAAAAATAGATACTTGATTCTTATTCTTATTGCATTAGCTACAACTTTTCTTGTTTCTCAAATGAAACACATGAGGTTTTCTTATACTGAAGCAAACCTTTTGCCTGAAAATCATGAAATAAATATTCAATACAACCAATTTCTAGATATTTTTGGAGAGGAGGGGAATTTAATTTTACTCGCAATTAAAGATTCCACAGTCTTTACTCCCACTAACTTTAATCTATGGAATTCTCTTGCTAAATCATTTGATTCTTTAAACGAAGTTGAATTTACTCTGTCTATTGCCGATGTCAAAAAACTAAGAAAAGACACAAAAAACAAAAAATTCTTACTGGAGTCTATTTACACAGAAAAAATTACATCTCAAGATAAGGTTAATAAAATCAAAAAAGAACTTTTTGAAAAACTCCCCTTTTATGACAATTTATTGTACAATAAAAAGACTGGAACCATTCAAACAGCCATTTATATTAAAAAAGATATTGTAAATACCCCAGTAAGGAAAGCTTTTGTATTTGACAAGTTAATCCCCATTATTAATCAATTTGAAAAAGAAACCAACTTAAATGTTCGTGTTTCTGGAATGCCCTACATAAGAACCATAAATTCTCAAAATATTATAGATGAAATACAGTTATTTGTTTTAGGAGCACTGTTTATAACAGGAATTATTTTCTTTTTCTTTTTTCGCTCCTACAGAGCGACATTTATTACCCTTCTAGTTGTAACCATTGGTGTAACATGGGCTTTCGGATTTATAGGTTTGTTTGGCTATGAAATTACTGTTTTAACAGCATTAATACCTCCTTTAATTATTGTTATTGGAGTTCCCAATGCTGTATTTCTCATCAATAAATATCAACAAGAAATTAAGTTACACGGTCAGCAAGCCAAAGCACTTCAACGGGTCATTTCTAAAATTGGTAACGCCACCTTAATGACCAATATAACAACGGCCTCAGGTTTCGCAACTTTTGTTTTTGTAAAAAGTCAATTACTTAGAGAATTTGGTATTCTAGCCTCTATAAATATCTTAAGTATTTTTGTTTTAGCACTTTTAATTATTCCTATTCTTTACAGCTTCATGAAGCCTCCAAAGAAGAAACATCTAAATCATCTAGAAAAAAGATGGATTGAAAATGTTGTGAATTGGATGGAAAACATGGTACGTAAACGAAGAATAACTATATATATAACTACAGTTATCATCATAATTTTAGGAATTATTGGATTGTATCAGATAAGAGTTTCGGGAAGTTTAATTGAAGACATGCCAAAAACAAAAGCCTTCTATAAGGATATTAAGTTCTTTGAAAAAGAGTTTGGGGGAATTATGCCGCTAGAAATTTTAATTGATACAAAAAAAGATAAAGGTGTCATGAAGTTGTCTACGTTGAAAAGGATGGATAAACTCAATGAAGTTATAGAATCTTTCCCAGAACTATCTAGACCAATATCTGTAGTTAACTTAGTTAAATATTCTAAACAAGCATTTTATAAAGGCAATCCAAAATACTATCAACTCCCAACTTCACAGGAACAAAACTATATTTTTGAGTACACCAAAAATTCTGACGGAAATTCAGATTTACTAAATAATTTTTTAGATTCTACAGGGCAATACGGTCGAATTACCACCTTCATGAAAGACATAGGGACAGACAAAATGAATGGTATTCAAGAACGTCTTCAAGAGGTCGTAAATAAAGAATTTCCAAAAGAACGTTATGAAGTGTCTTTTACAGGAAAAGCCTTAGTATTTTTAAGAGGAACTAATTATTTAATTAGCAATCTAGTCTTTTCATTGTCTTTGGCAATTTTGTTAATCTCGTTATTTATGGCTTGGATGTTTAGATCATTTAAAATGATTTTAATTTCTATAATTCCAAACATGTTGCCATTACTTATTACAGCAGGGTTAATGGGATTCTTTGGAATTCCTATCAAACCATCCACTATTCTAGTATTTAGTATTGCTTTTGGGATTTCAGTAGACGATACCATTCACTTCTTAGCCAAGTATAGACAGGAATTAATAGCAAATAATTGGAAAATTAGAAAATCTGTATACGCCGCTTTGCGAGAGACTGGAATTAGTATGTTTTACACTTCAATAGTACTTTTTTTCGGATTTTTAGTATTTACAGTATCTAGCTTTGGTGGAACTATAGCATTGGGAGGTTTAGTTTCTGTAACCCTATTACTTGCAATGGTTTCTAACTTACTATTATTACCTTCTTTATTACTTACTTTTGAAGATAAAATTGCCAATAAAAAAGTTCTTAAAGAGCCTTCCATTAAAATTATTCCTCAAGAAGAAAAGAAAAAACTCAAATAAACCAAGAGGATTACTAAAGTATTCATTGGTCAATATTTTTCAAAAAAGTATCTTTGCTTTAGTATACAGAGTATAACATAAATAACGCGTGAATAATGAAAACAAGCAGTGTAGCCGAATTATTACAATCAGATATAACTTTACAAGAAGTTACATTAAAAGGGTGGGTAAGAACTTTTAGAAGTAATCGTTTTATTGCCCTAAATGATGGCTCTACAATTCATAATATTCAATGTGTTGTTGATTTTGAAAACACAAAAGAAGAAACTTTAAAAAGAATTACCACTGGCGCATCTGTTTGGGTTACTGGCACACTAGTTGAAAGTCAAGGAAAAGGACAAACTGTAGAAATACAAGTTTCTACACTAGAGATATTAGGAGATTCAAACCCTGATGAATATCCAATTCAACCAAAAAAACATAGCTTAGAATTTTTAAGAGAAAATGCACACTTGCGGGTAAGAACAAATACATTTAGTGCTGTAATGAGAGTACGATCTAAACTATCTTTCGCAGTTCATAAGTATTTCCAAGAAAAT
>Ga0233400_1001340_pt1 | contig 10197 bp, 9 predicted proteins | sample 46DmetaG_FD_182708 | JGI IMG/M metagenome (GOLD analysis project Ga0233400, IMG submission 182708) | Seawater microbial communities from Monterey Bay, California, United States - 46D | ecosystem: Environmental > Aquatic > Marine > Coastal | place: USA: California | collected 2016-10-21
GCCCCATCAAATGGTCCGGGAAAAAACTGCGGCCATGGGCAACCAAAATCGGGAATGACGCACCGAAAAATCCAATTCCTGCCATCATGGCAGCCGTGCTCCAGAACCCGGCGTCGCCAAAAAGATATAGGGCAAAGCACAACAAGCCACCGATCAGATTGCCTGTGAAAATCACCCATTTGCGCGTCCCCAAAAGCCGGTCAAGCGGACCGTAGCAAAAGGTGCCGGCGATCATCGCCAGAGCCATCAACGTGGTCACCGTGCCAACCTGAGCTGCGGAGGCGCCAAACACATCCGTGAAATAGGGGCCCACCCAAAGGCCGCGCAACCCGGCAGAGGGGGCATAGCTGACCAGCACCAGCGGCAAGATGAACCAGATGGCGCGCATGCGGAGCAGATCAAGCAAACTGCCTTTTTCGTCGGTTTCAACCTTCGGCGGATCTTTGACGATGACGAAGCATAGGGCGGCAATCACAAGGGTGATGAGCGCGATCAGGATGATAGATAAGCGCCATCCGAGCGCGTCGACAAGCAGCGTGAGTGGAAAGGCTGCGCCGATATTGCCGACCGAGCCGATACCCAAGATGAAGGCGGCCATGGTGGCGAAGGCTGCGGCAGGAAAACTGCGGGCCACTACATAATATGCGGCCATGAGAACCGGTGAGCAGCCGACGCCGATCATCGTCATGGCTGCGGAAATATGCCAAGGCTCGCTCGCGGCTGCGAAAACCAAAGCGCCGCCACCGGCACCGAGCGCGAGCAGCGCGGCATTGGTGCGCCGTGGCCCCAAAGTATCTAAGGCCCATCCGACCGGTATTTGCATCAAAGCGAAGGTCAAAAACCAATAGCCAGAGGCGGCTGAGAGCTGCGCGGCTGTAGCGCCAATATCGGCTTGTAAGGGGGCTGCTAAGACCGCCAGAAATGCCCGATAAAACTGGGACAAGACATAGGCGAAAGTCAAAATTATCAATGTTGCGCGCATGGCATCTCCAATCTGAGGCTGTGGTGCCACGGCTTGTGGGCTGGGTAAAGTCAGAAGTGATGACTTGTGCCGATTGTCTGGCACAGCCACAGTACCAAGCTGATCCGGAGGATGTCGATTTGCGACAGAACAGGCCGTTAGGCCAATGTTCTGCCATAAAATCCGAGATGCTCTTGCTGCGAAAAACGGCGGCCGGGGGTTTCATAATAGGTTAAAACCGCATTGATTCTTGGCCGGTCCCCCCTCACGGGAGTGACCCGATGCGCGGTGTTCACGCCGCGAAATACGTTCAGCGTGCCGGCCTCTTGCGGGCAGATTTGCGTTTGGCGCTTGCCCATAAGCAGCTCGGCCACGCCGGCATAATTGGGATCCTCTGCCGTGCGCAGGTCGCGCAGATACTCAAACTCACCGCCGTCCTTCGGGGCTTGTAAGAGCAAAGTTGTGGTAAATTCCGAGCGGTCAAAATGCCAGTTCAGCGCTTCGCCATCGTAATAAGTCATAACATTGGCCCCGGCGATTCGGTCATCCATGGTATAGAGCGCGGGCTTCTTCATGACATGGGCCAAAAAACTGGCAAAAGCGGGCCAGTCATAAAGCTGGGTCACGGGGCTGCCCTCGATTTGATCAGCACAGATTGTGTGATTGGTGGTTTCAAGCTCTCGCAAGGCTGGATGATCTGCTGCGAGGCCGGGAATCTCCTTTTTAAAGTAGATGTTATGGACACGCTTATGAACAAAGGCCTCCGTCGCGATCACTGGTTTCACCCAGTCGAGCGCGCGTTCTATGGCTTCAGGGCGCAGGAAACCAGGGAGGTTGAACAGTCCTTGAGCCTCTAGCTCCGCCTGACATTGGGCGCAAAGGTCTCGGAACTCGGCACTGTCAGGGCGGTCAATCGGGTAGCGGTCGGTGTCAATAATATCCATATTGGCAGTGCAGTGGTTTTTTATGGCTTTGTCAAAAAAAAACGCCAGGCAGAGCCGGCGTTTTTCTTTTTTCTGAGCTATGCTTTACAGGCTGGCCGATAGTGCGGCCAGGATGGCATCGCCCATCTGGGTTGTCGAAACTGCGGTATCGCCTTCGGCTTGCAACAGATCTGCGGTGCGGACCCCATCGGCAAGCACCTTCTCAACCGCCTTTTCAATCCGCGTCGCTTCCGCGCCCAGATCAAAAGAATAGCGCAGCGCCATGGCGAAAGACAAAACGCAGGCTGTTGGATTGGCCTTGCCCTGTCCTGCGATGTCTGGTGCGGAGCCATGGACGGGCTCATAAAGCGCTTTCGGGCGGCCATTTTCCATCGGTGCGCCAAGGCTGGCGGAGGGCAACATGCCAAGCGAGCCTGTCAGCATCGCGGCGCAATCGGAGAGGATATCGCCAAACAAATTATCTGTGAGGATCACGTCAAATTGCTTTGGCGCACGCACCAGCTGCATGGCGCCATTGTCGGCATACATATGAGACAGCTCGACATCGGCGTAATCGGCCTGATGCACCTCTGTGACCACATCGCGCCACAAAACGCCCGCTTCCATCACATTGGCTTTTTCCATCGAACACACCCGGTTGCTGCGGCGGCGGGCCAATTCAAAGGCTGCGCGCGCGGCGCGTTCAATTTCCGATTCTGTATATCGATGGGTGTTGATGCCCACGCGCTCATTGCCCTCCTTGAAGATTCCACGTGGCTCGCCAAAATAGCTGCCGGAGGTCAATTCGCGTACGATCACGATATCTAAGCCGGCAACCACATCGCGTTTGAGCGAGGAAAAATCAGCCAATGCGTCAAAACATTGAGCCGGGCGCAGGTTTGCGAAGAGATCCATCTCCTTGCGCAGGCGCAGCAATCCGCGTTCCGGTTTTAGGGAGAAATCAAGAGTGTCATACTTTGGTCCGCCAACAGCGCCAAGCAATACCGCATCTGCGGCCTGTGCTTTTGCCATTGTGTCGTCATGCAAAGGCACGCCGTGCACATCATAGGCCGCGCCCCCAACCAGATCTTCGGACAGGTCAAAATGAATGTCTCGATGGTCGGCCAGCCAGCCTATGACTTTGCGCACTTCGGTCATAACTTCAGGACCAATCCCGTCGCCGGGCAAAATTAGGAGGGAGTGGGTGCTCATAAGAAGCCCTTTCGTTTGTCTCAGCTTGCTGACTAGCCCTATGGGCCTATGGGGTCAAGGAAGTGAGACATCCTGCCAGACCAATCTGTGCGAATTGGCATGGGGGGCGGGGCGGGCCTTGGCGGGCCAATGCACCCCGCCATCCTGCACGGCAAGATCCCGAGACGGAAGGATATAATTGACCCGCAGATTGCCGGGGCGCGGATCGGGCCAATCTACGGTATCCAGCCGCGCTGGGCCGCGATGCTGCAAATTGGCAGAGGCTTGCCCACCCATGCTGGCCGGTTGTGGGTCTTGCAGCTTGGGATGGGCCAGAAGCTGGCGCATCACCGCATTGTGCCCCTCACCATCAAAGGGATCGAGATTGGTATTGGCCAGCAGCACGAAGGGCGTGGGAAGCTGGTCTATCAGCCCGGAGGCATAGGCAATTTCATCGGCATTGCGGCGGCCGTTACGGTCCTCTGGGCCGTCAAAGACTGGTGGGCTGGCGTGAAATGTGAGGAGGTAAATCGACTGCCGGTCCCAAGTGACCGAGGTTTGCAGCATCGCCACATAGGCTAATCTTTGCACTTTGGCAATTTCTGGCGGGTCTGTACTTCGCGTTTTTGGCACATTTGCCCAATGGATTTGGCTGTGATCTTTGCTAGTTTTTGGGTTGAACGGCAGGCGCGACAATAGCAAAAGCCCCCTTTGTCCCGCAAAAGCGCCATAGCTTTGCGCATCTCCCGGCCCGCCGATTTGCCCGTCCCCATCAATATCAATGCCGGTGGCCACCCCGGTGTTGGGGCGTGGCGCCAAGAGATGCTGCATCTCCCAGCCCTGTGCCTTTAGGGCCGACTGAAAGGCGCGCGCCGCGCGCAGCTCTGCGTCCCAATCAAAGCGTTGTAGGGCCAAAATATCTGGCTGAATGCTGGCGATAAGCCTTAGCGCCGCGCGGATTTGCGATGATTTGCCGTATAGGATGTCGCGATACAAAAGCCCCGGCGCTTTGCGCTCAAGCGCGGCGGTATAGCTGGCCAATCGTAGTGTTCCGCTGATTGCCGGCGCCGGATAGACCAGACATAATATGATCAAGAGTGCGAGCGCGCGCATCCAGGCCCGCAACCTGCGCAGGTAGCGTCGCCGGCGCATAGACGGATGCGCCTGGTGGATGAACAAAATAGCATTGGGATCGAAGGCTTGGCTCATATCGAGCCTGAGTGGAGCTCAAAACTGTTAATTTTCGATCAATTCAAACATAAATTTTGCGACGCTGATTTTGCGACATTGTTCGCATGCGGCCAGCCAATCTCTGGCTGGCCGCAGACAGATATCAGACCCAGGGCGCGCTCTGCGCCATCTGCGCCTCGAAGGCGTCGACCGATGCAATTTTTTCCATTGATAGGCCGATGTCGTCGAGACCATTTATCAAGCAATGTTTGCGGTGTTGATCCACATCGAAAGAGATCACCTCACCATCAGAGGTCTCAATCTGCTGATTTTCCAGATCAACTATCATTCGCGCATTGCTGCCTTTTTCGGCATCTTTCATCAGCAGTTGCAGCTCGTCTTCGCTGACAACCACAGGCAAGATGCCGTTTTTAAAGCAGTTGTTGTAGAAGATATCGGCAAAGCTGGTTGAGATTACGCAGCGGATCCCAAAATCGAGCAAAGCCCAAGGCGCATGTTCGCGGGAGGAGCCACAGCCGAAATTGTCGCCAGCAACCAAAATATTGGCCCCTTTATAGGCCTCGTTATTGAGCACGAAATCAGGATTTTCGTTGCCATCGAGATCATAGCGCATCTCATGAAAGGCGTTGACGCCGAGCCCGGAACGTTTGATCGTTTTCAAGAACTGTTTCGGAATGATCATATCCGTGTCGATATTGATCAGTGGCATGGGCGCCGCAATGGCTGTGAGTTTTTCGAATTTTTCCATTAGAGCATCTCCCGCACATCAGTCAATTTTCCAGTAAGGGCCGCTGCGGCAGCCATGGCTGGGCTCATCAAATGCGTACGCCCGCCGCGACCTTGACGGCCTTCAAAGTTGCGGTTTGACGTGGCCGCACAGCGTTCGCCTGGTTGCAATTGGTCGGGGTTCATCGCCAGACACATAGAGCACCCCGCCAGGCGCCATTCGAAACCGGCCTCTTTGAAGATATCGGCCAGGCCCTCTTGTTCTGCCTGCGCGCGCACCAAACCTGAGCCCGGCACGATCATCGCGCGCATGCCTTCTTTGACTTTACGACCCTTTAAGATCTCGGCCGCTGCGCGCAGATCTTCGATCCGCCCGTTGGTACAAGAGCCGATGAAGACTGTATCAATCTCAATGTCACGCAGCGCAGTGCCGGCGGTGAGGCCCATATAGTCAAGGCTGCGCTGAGCCGCTTCGACTTTGCCGCCAGAGAAATCCTGTGCCGCCGGCACGTTTGCGGTGATCGGCAAGACATCTTCAGGGCTGGTGCCCCAAGTGACGACAGGTGCGATATCTTCGCCCTTCAAGGTTAAAACCTTATCGAAATGCGCCTCGTCGTCGGAGTAGAGCGTTTTCCAATAGCTCAGCGCGGCCTCCCATGTGTCGCCGGTGGGTGCATTGGGACGGCCTTTGCAATATTCAAATGTGGTCTCATCCGGAGCGATGAGGCCCGCGCGCGCGCCGCCTTCGATGGCCATATTACACACGGTCATGCGGCCCTCCATTGAGAGGCTGCGGATGGCCTCGCCGCAATATTCAATCACATAGCCGGTGCCACCGGCCGTGCCGGTCTCGCCAATCACCGCCAGGGTGATATCTTTCGCCGTGACGCCCGGGCTCAATTTGCCGGTGATTTCAACTTTCATGTTTTTGGATTTTTTCTGGATCAAAGTCTGTGTGGCCAGAACATGCTCGACCTCAGAGGTGCCAATGCCATGGGCCAGCGCGCCAAAGGCGCCATGGGTCGCAGTGTGGCTGTCGCCACAAACAATGGTCATCCCGGGCAGGGTCCAGCCCTGCTCTGGGCCGATGATATGCACGATGCCTTGTCGCACGTCATCCACCGGGTAATAGACAAGCCCGAACTCACGCGCATTGGTGTCCAGCGCTTCCACTTGGATGCGGCTTTCTTCGTTTTCTATGCCCTTCAGGCGGTCCAAGGTGGTGGGCACGTTGTGATCGGGCACAGCGATGGTTTTTTCTGGCGCGCGCACCGTCCGGCCATTCATCCGCAATCCCTCAAAGGCTTGGGGGCTGGTCACCTCATGGACCAAATGGCGGTCGATATAGAGCAGGCAGGTGCCGTCTTCAGCTTCATGGGCGACATGTGCGTCCCAGATTTTATCATAGAGTGTTTTAGGGGCCATGTCAGGCGTTCCTTTTATAGTTCGTCAAATATGTCGTGTCTTGCAGCAGGGGTCAGCGTTTCAGACGCGGCCGTAGGTTGGATTTCGCCACACCAAAAAAGCGCCAAGGCAGGCGCGCTCTGTCGGCGATATCAAAGACCATACTCATGCTCATAGCGCTGAATACCCCGGCCTTAGGTCCGGCACAAGCCTCCAGATGTTGGGGGTTTGCGCCTATTTATCTGCTAGGGTGGTCGCGCCTGAAAATTCCAACAGATCGCCAGGCTGGCAGTCCAATGCGCGACAAATCTTTCTCAAAGTATCGAATCCTACGCCTTTGGCTTTGCCTTATTTCAGCGGCGAGATCTTTTGAGCACAAGCGCCTGGATCAAAACCTATCCGATGATCCAGAACATCACCCCTGTCAAAAGGCAACCTGCATCGGTGGGTTCAAAAATAAATCTGACGGCTATGTAAGCCTCGGGGTTGTAGCCAAAAATATGGATGACCATCACGCGCGCGCCAAAATAATGCGCCAAAACGCTGGGCACGCGGGGCAGCATGTCCAGAACGGGGATAACGAGCTGTGATTTGAGGCGCAGCCGACGGCGCGAGATGTGGCATTTTTCTGTTTTGGGACCGGATCGTCACAGTTTTACAGCCTGGCAAAGCAGGTGATTGAGGAATCTGAATGAGACTGTTAAGAGGGAAATACCCGGCGCCGGGATGTTGCGGCGATTTTCTTTTGGAGGACACGGTCCTGTCTTTGACGTCTGACGCGGAAGGATCCGCGCGCAAATTGGCTAAAGGCCAATCGAGTGTTACGAGCGATGCTATCTTGGCCGCCGTGTTAACATCCCTAGAAGATGATAAAGCCGAAGATGTTGTGCAAATAGATTTGCGGGGCATCTCTGAGATTGGCGATCACATGGTCATCTGTTCGGGGCGCTCTACGCGCCAAGTCGCGGCCATTTCCGAAAAGCTGAAAAGTCGCTTGAAAGATGATCTTGGAATTCTGTCCAAGGTCGAAGGCAAAGACACGGGCGATTGGGTGCTTGTGGATACGGGCGATGTGATTGTTCATGTTTTCCGCCCGGAAGTGCGCGAATTTTATCAGCTTGACCAAATGTGGCTCGAGCCCGGAGTTCCTAGCCCGAACGAGGCGTAATGCGCCTGCGCATTCTTGCCATCGGACGGCTGCGCAAGGGGCCAGAAAAAGATCTTATCGAAGATTACATTTCTCGGTTCAACCGCAGCGGTCGCCCGCTGGGGCTCGGACCCGTTGAGCTGACCGAATTGGAAGATAAGAAAGGCGGTGGCAAGGGTGCGGAAGCGGCTTTGTTGCTGAAGGCCATTGGGCAAAGCGCGATGGTGATTGCCCTAGATGAGCGGGGCACGTTGCAGAGCTCTCCAGATTTTGCAGTACATCTTGCCCGAATTCGTGATGCCGCCCCCAGCGAGTTGGTCTTCGTCATCGGTGGGGCGGACGGTCTGGATCCCGCTGTGCTGCAGCGCGCGCAGTCTCGTTTGAGTTTTGGCAAGATGGTTTGGCCACATATGCTGGTGCGCGTTATGCTGACGGAGCAGCTCTACCGCGCGGCCTCGATCCTCGCAGGTGGCCCGTATCACCGGGTATAAAAATGGTTGTCAGACCCTGTGGGACTGCCCTAATGTCACAACAAATATGAGGAGTTACACAATGCGAACACGCGCAGCGGTGGCCATGGAAGCCGGCAAACCACTTGAAATTATGGAGGTCAATCTCGAGGGCCCGAAGGCTGGAGAGGTTTTGGTCGAAATCAAAGCCACTGGTATTTGTCATACGGATGAATTCACCCTATCTGGCGCTGATCCCGAGGGGCTCTTTCCCGCTATTTTGGGCCATGAGGGCGCAGGGATCGTGGTTGAATGTGGTCCGGGTGTGACCAGCTTGAAGCCCGGCGATCATGTCATTCCCCTCTACACGCCAGAGTGCCGCAGCTGTGAATATTGCCTCAATCCGAAAACCAACCTGTGCCAAGCCATCCGCAGCACGCAAGGGCAAGGGCTGATGCCAGATGGCACCAGCCGGTTTTCCATGCTCGATGGCACGCCGATTTTGCATTATATGGGCTGTTCCACCTTCGCCAATCATACAGTTTTGCCAGAGATTGCTTTGGCCAAAGTACGCCCCGATGCGCCTTTTGATAAGATTTGCTATATTGGCTGCGGTGTGACCACAGGCATTGGTGCGGTGATCAATACGGCCAAAGTTGAGATTGGCAGCACGGCGATTGTTTTCGGTCTGGGCGGAATTGGCTTGAATGTCATTCAGGGATTGAGATTGGCGGGCGCAGATCAGATTGTCGGTGTTGATCTCAATCCGGGCAAGGTTGAGATGGCTCGGCGTTTTGGTATGACTGATTTTGTCAACCCGACTGAGGTCAGTGGTGACTTGGTCGCTCATTTGGTCACGCTGACCGATGGGGGGGCGGATTATACCTTTGATGCCACCGGCAATGTGGATGTGATGCGCACCGCTTTGGAATCGGCCCATAAAGGCTGGGGAGAAAGTGTGATTATTGGCGTGGCACCTGCGGGCGCTGAAATCAGCACCCGCCCCTTCCAGCTGGTCACGGGCCGCGTATGGCGCGGCACTGCTTTTGGCGGTGCGCGCGGGCGCACGGATGTGCCCAAGATTGTCGATTGGTACATGGACGGCAAAATTGAGATAGATCCAATGATTACCCACACCATGCCCTTGGAGGATATCAACAAGGGCTTTGATCTGATGCACGCCGGAAAATCCATCCGCGCAGTGGTTGAATTTTAAGGTCAAATTCTGCGGACCGGGCTGCACCAACCTGTTTTCGGGCTTTCGCCTGGTGAAATTAGAGCTAGAATGAAAGGGCGCGCTGTGCGCCCTTTTCGCATGAAATGTAGCCTTCGATGATTGACGTTCTTCTCAAAACACTGCCGTTTTTTGCCATCGTCGGGCTTGGCTATGGTGCGGCGCGGATGGCGTTTTTTCCGGAAGCGGCCACGGCCTATCTGACGAAATTCGTGTTTTATTTTGCTTTGCCGGCAATGATTATCCGGTTTTCCGCCAATCTATCCTTTGCGGATTTGATCAATATTCCTTTTATTACGGCCTATCTGTCCGCCACAGTCCTGATCTACCTTCTGGCCACTGGCGTGGCGATGCTGCGACAGCGTAATGTCGCCGAGGCGGCCGTGGAGGCGCAATGCGCCACGATTGGCAATGTCGGATTTTTGGGCATTCCGATGTTGGCTATGTTGATGGGGCCGGAGGCTGTGCTCTGGGTGATGTTGGTGCTGGCCATTGATCAGCTGGTGTTTGGCAGCTTGATTGTGATCTTAATTGTCGGCTCGCGTGATGGGCGCATGAGCTTTGGAGTGCTGCGCACAGTCGGGCTTGGACTGATCAAAAATCCGATGATTATGGCCATGGCTGCGGGTTTGCTCTGTTCGTCATCGGGGGTCAGCTTGCCCACGCCTGCGACGGAATTTTTCGATATTTTGGGAGCGGCTGCAACGCCCGGTGCCCTCTTTGCCATTGGCGCATCTTTGGCCAGCAAATCGGCTGAGCGGATCTCTGTGGCCAGTTGGTTGGCCTTTTGTAAATTGGTCTTACACCCGGCGGCGGTGGCGATTGCGGCGCTCCTTGTTTTTCCGGTCGCCCCCTATCCTGCTGCGGTTTTGATTGCGGCCACGGCTTTGCCTGTTGCGGGCAATATCTTTATACTGGCAACGCATTATGAGGTTGCGCCGCAGCGGGTCTCGGCGTCCATCTTTCTATCT
>Ga0233400_1001355_pt1 | contig 10114 bp, 9 predicted proteins | sample 46DmetaG_FD_182708 | JGI IMG/M metagenome (GOLD analysis project Ga0233400, IMG submission 182708) | Seawater microbial communities from Monterey Bay, California, United States - 46D | ecosystem: Environmental > Aquatic > Marine > Coastal | place: USA: California | collected 2016-10-21
GATCGGCGAGACAGCAATCACACGCCGAGCCCGCTCTTTTAGCAAGTTCGGCATGCCGGGCACGTCGAGAATTGGCGCTAGGCTTAAAAAAGGATTGGATGGGCCCAACACGACATCGACTCCTCGACCCACAGCGTTCTCCAGTAGGCTAACCAGCGGCAAGGCGGGTTTGGCCGCCTCGATCCCCTCGTATCGAACCGCTATAAGATGAGGCTCACATCGATGTTTAACAAAATACTCTTGAAACGCCATCTCGCCTTCGGAGGTGATCACCCGTGTTCGCACCCGATCCTCGGTTGCCGGCATGATCGATGCCGCCGAAGTCACGCCTAATCGACGCGCCAATAACGCCGTCACTTCACAAAGGCCCAGCCCGTCTGCCAGCAACGCGGCGCGAATAAGGTGAAGCGCTAGATCTTTGTCCCCTAACTGGAACCAATCGGGGCCCCCTAGCCTGCTGAGCTCGGCAAAAACACCCCAGCTTTCTGCTTCACGACCCCAACCTCGCACCGGGTCAATTTGTTGCGATAGTGCATACAGGACGCTGTCGGTATCGGGACAGATCGCTAATCCGAAATGCTCAAAATCATCACCGGTATTGGTGACCACGCTGAACCGATCACCGGCCGTCGCAGCGTGTAACCCAGCCGCTAATCGCGCGCCGCCGCCGCCGCCACTTAACAGCAGTAGCTCGGCTTGTTCCTCGTCGCGAATCGATCCACTGGTCATCGAAACAGATCCTGTTCTGCTGGCCGCAATAGCACACTCGTGTTGGCCTGGTCATCGTGGCGTAGATCGCAGCCCTCCACCCACACCGCTGGCAACCCTTGATTTGTCTCGCCTTGCACCAGTGATGCCGCAGCGGCTAGGGCATCCGCGATCGCTGGTGCGGTCACCTTCATCACTCTGCCATCTAAGTCTTTTTCACCCACTTGATCCCAGACAGGTTCAAAGCCAGCGGTACCGATCGCGAATCCGACCGTACCCATTCTCCATGGACGACCTAAGCTATCGTTGATTAATACGGGCACCGGCCGATCCCATGCCGCCGATAGACGCTGCGACAGGTCACGTGCACTCGCATCAGGATTTTCAGGCCACAGCAGGACAGATTCACTCTGACCCTTTGCACCCACATTAGAAGAATCAATACCGGCATTAGCGAGAATGTGTCCGGTGCGGTGTTCAGTAATGATTAAGCCTGGCCGAGTGCGAATCACGGAGCGTGACTCCTGCAAGATCAAGGTGACAAGGCGAGGGTCTTTTTGGGTCGCTTCCGCCAACGCACGCGCCTCCGCGGTGACGACGACGTCTTGCAGATGAACTAGGCGACCTTCCGCTTTGGATACCACCTTTTGCGCAATGACCAACACGGCACCCAATGGCGGCTGGTAACCACTCTGGCGGGTTGATGTGATGACCAAATCTGCCAGCACATCGCCCGCTTCAACCGCAGGAAAATCAGGCAGGGGGCTAAGGTGTAAAGCGCCCGGCAACACAGCGGTCAATCAATGCCTGTCAAACGTAAGCCAGCGTGGGTCTTATACTGCTTGTTGATGTTGATCAAGATCGACGTCAGCGCCTCTGCTGCCGCGGCATTATTAATCAAACCCGCGTGAAACCCGCGCATGCCCATCGACTCGATCAGATCAATCACGGTTTGCCGAGCAGGTTTATCGTTACCCGTCACCAATACGTCACAGGGGATTTCCATGTCTGCCTGCAAGTGAGCGGCCGCCACGTTTTGGAAAGCGCTCACCACATGAACCGCCTCTCCCAGTAGCGTCTGCGCAATCTGCCCTGCACTCCCCTCTGTCGGCAACTGAACGCGAGCCACTTTGGGGGGTACCAGTGGTACGGTCACATCAACCACGACCTTCCCTTGCACTGCATCACGAATACTCTCAAGCGTCGGCTGATGGGCTCCGAAGGGTACTGTTACGAACACAATATCGCCCTGCTGGGCGGTCGCTGCGTTATCAGCGCCCGAAATAGCGGGGTGCGCAATACCGCGCTCCGCCAACACGGCGGCGACTGCCTCCGCCGATGCGACTGCTTGTTCGGCATTGCGGGACCCGATAATCAACGGATGCCCGGCCTTGGCTAAACGCAACGCTAAGCCACGGCCCAAATCGCCCGTGCCGCCGACGATACCGATCGACGGCTTTGTATTGGATGACATATTCTTTACCTCTATATTTGCTGGAACATTGACAACATTCAGACCGTTGGCGATAGTGGGCGGCTCAACTTGCTGAACACAAGTAAGTTTAACTCAGACTGACTAAAATAAGTGAGTCTATTAGACAAAGATGGCAAGAAGAAGACAACCACCGGCCTTCTGCAACGCGGTATTAGTGTACTGGACTCGGGATCTCATAACAGGAACCCGGTGGCAGGGAATTGAAAAGGATAGGAGAACGTTTTATGACCACATCCCACACAGCAGACTATGACGTGATCGCTGTCGGCGCCGGATTCGCGGGCATCTCATTGAGCTATCACCTGCGAGAAGCCGGCTTAAACACGAAAATTTTCGATCGCGCAGACGACATCGGTGGCACGTGGACCTGGAACCGCTATCCCGGTGCCGCGACGGACAGTGAGTCCTACTATTACTGCCTTACCTTCTCTAAAGAAGTGCTTCAAGAATGGTCGTGGACCAAGCGCTATTCTGGCTGGGAAGAAACACAGGCGTACCTTAAGTTCGTAATGGATAAGTTTTCGTTGTGGCCTTCATTTCAGCTGAGCACCGAAGTGGAGAGTGCTGAATTTGATAATGAAACCGGCCTCTGGAACGTTCATACGGGTGACGGTAAAACCCACACTGCAAAGTACTTCATCAGTGCGATGGGTATGATTTCTCAACCCGTCATTCCGAATATTGCCGGCATGGACAGCTTCAATGGCCCGCTGTTCCACTCGTCACGATGGCCCGAGGGTCTCGACGTGGCAGGTAAGCGGATAGGCATCATTGGCGCAGGCGCCACGACGGTACAGATGCTCCCTGAGGTCGCCAAAACGGCAGCGCAAGTCACTGTTTTTCAGCGCACACCCAACTTCGTTTTGCCGGCCATGCAAAAAGACATGACGCCGGAGTGGGAAAAGGACATCAAAGAAAATTACGATGAGATCATCGCCAAGGCACGTAACCACATGTTCGGGATGGCCTTTGAGCAACCACCCGGACGCAACGCGGTCGATACGCCGCCCGAAGAGGTGCAGCGCATCTTCGAAGAACATTGGAATGGCAGTTTTCGATGGGTATTTGAAACCTTTGACGACCTGCTGGGCAGCGCCGAAGCCAATCAAATGGCCTCCGACTTTATTACCAGCAAGATTAAAGACAAAGTGAATGACCCAGAGGTCGCGGAATTACTGACGCCGAAAGGCTATCCGTTATTCGCCAAACGACCGCCGCTTGATCACGGCTATTACGAGGCGTTTAATCGCGACAACGTCACACTCGTTGACATTAAGGACCGCGAACCGATCACGGCAATCACCGAAACAGGCGTACAAACCACGGAGAACCTCCACGAGTTTGACATCATCGTGTTAGCGACCGGATTCCAAGCCTACACAGGCGCCCTCGAGGCCATCGACATCCGCGGCGTCCACGGGCATACGCTCCGCGAAAAGTGGGAAGACGAATCGAAATCCATCATGGGCGTTTACGCCGCCGATTACCCCAACTTCTTCATGATCACAGGCCCTCAAGCGCCGTTTGCCAACCTGCCCACATCGATCGAGCAAAACGTCGCTTACATCACGGACTGCATCAAGAAAATGGAGGCGGAGGGCTACGACTTATTCGAACCCAGCCAGCAGGCCGAGGACGAGTGGACGGAGCACACCGCAGAAATCCACAGCCAGACACTGATGGCGCAGGGCGACAAAGTGAACTCCTGGATGATGGGCGCCAATCTGGAGAAACGGAAGCCGCGAGTGCTCGTCTACTTCGGTGGAGCACACGTTTATTACGACAAACTCCGCGAGTCTGCCGACACGGGATTCCCAGAGTTATCGTTTTCTAAAAGCGCTGCATAGCTCAAAGCCAAGACTGGCTGCCGTACTCGGCAGCCAGTGCCGCAATCAGTTTTTCAACGTGCTCGTCGGGCAGACGATTGATCCCGGCGGCCGCCTCACGGCCCCCACCCGTCTCAAACTGCGTGCATATTTTTGATGCGCCATAGCGGTGAGCAAAAGGCGCTCGCACACTGACCAGAAACGCACCATCGGCTTGTTCCGTCAGCACCGCATGCGCCCTGTCGGGGTGCGCGCGGACCAGATCGTTGCTGAAGACACCACTGACCCTGCGAGCCCAAGCTGCATTGGGCAACTGATAGAGTGCATAACCAGCCCCCTCCTCTACCGGCTGCAACGCTGCTGAAGCGTCAAGATCAGCGGCGTACCCGTCGCTCAAAATAGAATAACTTTGGGAGTCCCTGAACGCTGCAGGCGTCTCCGCTTGATAGAGCTCGGCATACAACGCGTCGGGATGAAAGTGCAGATCTGCCAGTTCGGCACCATATCCGTTGTAGTTAATGCAGTGACCCAGGTGCCGCAGGAAGGTTATTTCGGGCTCCCCCACACCCACTTTTTTCGCCAACCGCTGCGCGGGCTCATCTAAGTTGTCACCAAACGCACCAACAATGGCCCACACGACACGCGTGCCGCGCAAATGACCATTGACCAATAATGCCGTGCAAACCTCCGGTGCCTCACTGATCGTGGTAGTCAGCGCCGGATGTTCGGGCAGATCACCCGGGTCATGATGATCAAAATACTCAACCGAGGCGCCCTGCGCGAGCAATCTTTGCAAAGCGCTCTGATTCTTTGCCAACGAGATATCGAGTACCGTCACGTGATCACCCGACGATGCGTTCACCCGCTCGAGTAATGCGATATCGCGCTTCACCCCGGTGATACGAAGACTCTCGCGGGGTTGCTGTAAGCGCAACTGTAATAGCGCGCAAATACCATCTGCGTCACCATTAAACACATCAATCCACATACACTCGCTCACCTGATATCTGCCAATGCGGCGGCACCGACCCGTCGACTCGTCAGGGTAAATGAAGGAAACGGACATGCCTAGCCAATTACATCATCCCGATATAACCCCCCTAGCGCACCTGTGGGCTAGGGGGGTAATGGGCTAGTGACCAGCAGAGAAGAATGCGGTGATGCCGTATACTCAAAAAAATAATCAATCGAGTGCGTCAATATGGAACTGTCACTACAAGGTAAGAAGGCGCTGATCACCGGCGCCGGTGCCGGTATCGGGTTGGCCTGTGCGCAGGCGTTTGTGCGAGCCGGGGCAGATGTCGCGATCTGTGATGTCGATCAGACCCGTTTAGATGAGGCACTCACGATGCTCAGCGCCATCGGAGGTCAGCACTACGGGCAACTCTGTGACGTTGCCGACGCTCATGCGGTCGCCGACTTTTTCAGCCGTAGCCACGAGGCGCTCGGGGGGCTTGATATCGTGCTCAACAATGCGGGCGTTGGCTCACCCCTAGTGCCCTTGGCAGAAACCGACGAAGCCGACTACGACCGATTAATGGGTATCAACCTCAAGGGTGTCTGGCTGTGTATGCGCGAAAGCCTCAAAATCATGACGCCTGTTGGCACCGGACAGATCATCAACATGGCTTCGGCACTGAGCAAGACCACCTTTTCCGGTGCGGGGCTGTATGTCGCCTCTAAATACGCCGTCGGCGGCCTCACTCGAAATACCGCAGTGGAATACGGCGAATCTGGCATCCGGATTAATGCCATTTGCCCGGGCTTTATCGAAACACCGCTGCTCGTCGAGTCAGTGCCAGAGGAGGACCGTGCCGGCCTTGCTGCCTGCAATCCCATGAATCGGCTCGGCACACCCGAAGAGGTCGCCAGCGCCGCGTTGTGGCTCGCCAGCGATGCCTCCAGTTTCGTCACCGGCATGCTGTTTTCTATTGATGGTGGCTGGACTGCCATCTGAACGAGATAGGCGCTGACGTATCGACCTAAGACCGCGCCGCTATCCCAACAGCCTAAAGCAGGATGAGTGCATCCTAGCGTTTCAGTCTTGGTCGAGCATGGGTTACGGCACATGCAGCCACCGCCACTTTTTGGCACAATCTGCTTTCACCGAGGAGTCCGACCATGCCTGTACTGTCACTGAAGGAAATAGAATCACTGTGCTTGGATGCCCTCAAGCGCGCAGGCGCCAGTGACGAACAAGCGGCAATCGTGGCAGAGGAAATCGCCGATGCTGAAGCGGAAGGCATCCGTAACGTTGGCCTGGGTTACCTACATCTTTACCTCAAACACCTGCGCTGCGGAAAAGTAAATCCTCATGCGCAACCTCACATTGTCAAAACCTCCGATGCCACGACAGTGGTCAATGCCGATTTCGGTTTTTGCCATCACGCTTATCTCATTGCTGAGCAACGGCTGATTGACACCGCCAAATCACAAGGGGTTGCGCTAATGTCGATTCACCAATCCTCCTCCGCCGGGGTGCTGGGCTGGTTTGTGCGTCGATTGGCACAAGAGGGTCTGGTGTCTTTGATGTTCGCGAACAGCTCGAAAGCAGTGGCAGCGCACGGGGGCAAAGTGCCTTTTTTCGGCACCAACCCGTTTGCATTTGGAGCGCCCAGAGGCTCAGACGAACCCCTCGTCATCGATATGGCTACCGCTTCCACGGCACGCGTTAACTTGGTGCGCGCCGCCGCCGAGGGACGCGACATTGAACCCGGCCATGCCATTGATCCTGAGGGCAACCCCACAACTGACCCAGCAGCAGGACTCAAGGGTGCCCAGCTGCCCGTTGGCGGTCCCAAAGGTTTTGGACTGGGCTTGATGGTAGATATTTTGGGAGGCGTACTTACCGGCAGTAATTGCTCTTACGAAGCCTCAATGTTCGCGACCACAGAGGGCGGCCCTCCGAATGTGGGCCAGACTATCATCGCCATCGACCCGACTTTTTACAGCGACGACTTTGTCAGTCACCTCGAGACGATGTGCACTGCATTGACCGATGGTAACGACGTTCGGATTCCGGGAGAGCGGCGCGCGCAAGCTCGGGCGCATCACACAGAAAATGGTGTCGAAGTACCGGACTCACTGCTCGAACAAATTGAGTCGCTCGCCGCAGCGCAGTAAGGTCAAGCATGCCGCAGCCGATGCGTTGAACGGGACCTCAGATTAAGTGGCGCTGGTTCCCCAAGCGATACCTCTTCTGAGCAAGTCATAAAAAATCGGATAGTTCCAAGCGCACTTTTCCACGGGCGCAACGTCCATCAGCGGCCGGAGATCATACTTGCCCCGGCAGTGTCCCAGCGTCAAGTAAAGCACTTGGCCCGCTCCAACTGAATGAAGGTACATCTGCGGGTGGGTCGCTTGATCCGTGCCGAACTCTGACTGCACATATCCATGTGAAGGCTCATTATAAGAGGCCTCGAGTAGCACATGGTTGTCACCAAAGAACTCACAATAATAGGGTTCGTCCTCGATCTCAAAATCGTTTAGGCCCGCTACAATCGGGTGCTCAGGATCCGCCACTTTGACTTGTAGCATCGCCACATCGGGGTGCGCCACAAACCGACTCCCCAGCATACGCATCAGATCAGGCGCCTTATCGGGCGTATCGGCTTTGCCGGGCAACTCGATCCCATCCACTACCTGCGACTCGCCACTAAAACCGATAATCGCGTTGGTACCATGCAAGGCAAACCACTTACCGCCGTTTTCCAGGAATCTTCTCAGGCCCTGCTGCTCTTCAGGCGTTGGACAAAGATCGCAGGTGTAAGTAATCAGGAGCCGAGAAGCGTTAATACCCTCTATATCGGCGTAACTATCCGCTACTCGCGTGACCACATCTTCATGCTCTGCGAGCAGCTTGAGCAATTCTAGCCGGGAGAAATTGGTATCGTGATATTTGGCATTACAAACGAGATATACGTCAATTTTAGTATCGGTCATGACAGTGTCCCTCGGCGGCTCATCACACCTCTGGCTCCATGTAGGCGTCTTGCGATGGCAAGTTATGGGTTGAAATCGAGCCGTCGATGAAGCCGTCTATCATTTGGTGGAAATGCCGAAGACGCACCTCTTGGTCTCCCAGGATACTGCCTTGAAAGCTGTCAGATTGGCAGCCTGCTTGCAGCGTCGGCATGTTCGAGGCGTCCTCTCCCACCACTTTCGAATAGGCTGGGTCGAAACTGTTCTCCAGCACCTTGACGTAATCGATACCATCATCGTAACGGTGCAGCTGGTGCTCAGGTCGCTCCGGCGCTTCCATTCCCGGCGGCAGATTGGCAAAAATGAGTAAGTCATAAAAACAACGTCCCGGGTCACTCGGGTGCGGTCGATAGCGGAAAATTGCGCCGCCGTCGGCGCTCTGCGTAAAGGTCACGCCAGGGAAAAAACTATAGTGATACTGGTGGACCAACTGCTCGTCGTTCATCTCGGTGAACGGCAGATGAGACTCCCCTTCAATAGATCGCCGATAGTCAATTTCATAGCGGTGCATGTCTTTCGCATCGATGGGCTTGCCATCTATTTCGATCGCACTCTTCTGGGCCGCCTCTGGATCAGGAGACGGCCCCAGCGCCGCTTCACTCAACATAAAGCGTCGGCGTAATTCGGTCCAACTCGAGCGGTCCTCGAGTACCTCGCTGACAGTCCGGTTAAAATTCAACATTCGTGAGTGAATGCCGTAGAGCTCTATGGGCACATCATGCCCCTCCCCGATATTGACCATATTCGGATGCAATTCGGCAAAGTGGTAACTTTCATTAAAAGCGTCCCAAGCATGCTTCCAATTGGCATTCCACTCAAAGGTTTGGTAGTCGAGAACCGTACAGTCCTCAAAGTGGTAGGTCTCGAGATGTTCTCCAATAGGCCCCAGGTAATCTCGCAATGAGCAGGAGTCGCGATCCATATTGAACCAAAGCCATCCCTCCCATACGTCGACCTTGACGGGAACAAGACCCAACTCTTCCTCGGGGATCCCCTCGTCGAATTGCCTAAAAAACTGAGGATCCGCGACCTGCTTTAACGACCCGTCATCGTTCCATTTCCAACCATGGTAGGGGCAGGTGAAAGTGTTAAGCACGCCCTCTTCCACCTGACAGAGCCGATTGCCACGGTGCCGGCAAACGTTGTAAAAACCGCGAATCTGATCATCGCTGCCACGCACAAAGAGGAAAGACTCCTTGCCCAGCTCATGAGTATAAAAAGCGCCAGGCTGATCGAGCTCTGACACTTTCATCACGAAGTGCCAGGTTTTTTTCCAAACCTTCTCCCACTCCTGCTGCATAAATTCGTGGGAGAAATAACGGTCCCCCTCTAACTTTCCGGTCCCCAAGTCTTTAAGCACTCGCCTAGGGACAAAGGGTGGCGCCTTAAAGGTGGCTTTATCCTTTTGATCACGGTTTAAAAAATCTTCTTCAATATCTGCCATACGCTGACTCACTACTCCGGCATTCGACTGGCATCACTTTGAACCAATACTGGTGAATTTAAGTGTCTTGATCTTCCATCTCTTCACCGATTGCTTAATGGATACTTCGTAAAATCCGTAAAGCGTGGTTTCAGGGAGTTCCGGATCTTTGTAAAACGCAGTTGCTATTAGGTTCAGTCTAAGGCTAGCGGTTTCTCCGACATATTCTATCAGCGGATTGCTCAACGAGTGCTGTGAAGCTCGATACTCTACCGCCGTCTCCCTGACAAATTGGATGAAGCTATCGGGGTCACTGAAATGCACACCTTGCCCATCGAGAAATTCGCTATCAAATTGCATGGCGACTGTGGCGTCATCAAAAAACAATGACCTCATCAAGGCGTAGTCCTTAGCATCGGCCGCCAACGCATAACGTGACATCACCTCAATGATGTCACGCTTGCTAGGGGCCACCGTACTCATCAATAAGACCTCGAATCTGACTCGTTAAAAACGATAACTGATAGACGCACCATACATGCGTGGCATACCTGCCCATCTCATCACGGTATCGTTTGTGCTGGCCGACCAGGTCCAGTAGTACTCATCCGTCACGTTTCTGACGTAGGCCTGAAGTGACCAGGACTCGAGGTCGATACCGGCTCTCAGATCAACCAAGGT
>Ga0233400_1001359_pt1 | contig 10092 bp, 10 predicted proteins | sample 46DmetaG_FD_182708 | JGI IMG/M metagenome (GOLD analysis project Ga0233400, IMG submission 182708) | Seawater microbial communities from Monterey Bay, California, United States - 46D | ecosystem: Environmental > Aquatic > Marine > Coastal | place: USA: California | collected 2016-10-21
GGCTGGCGTAGGCGGGCGGCCGAAAGACCTCTATAAATATGCATTGGGCCTGTTTGATCCAAAACCTGCAAAATATTAAATGCACGCGTTTAGGATCACAGATGATGCAGCTTTATACGAGATGACAAGCCGCCCGCGCTAAGGCTTCGATATCATCCCATTTACCCGCCTCGATCAGCGCTTTCGGCGCAACCCAGCTGCCGCCAACGCAAAGCGTGTTTTTCAAACTCAGATAACTCATTGCATTTTGTGGGGTTACACCGCCAGTTGGGCAAAACATCGCTTCTGGCAAAGGCGCGCCTATTGCTTTCAGGGCGCTGGGGCCGCCATTTGCTTCAGCAGGGAAGAATTTTTGCACCGTATATCCACGTTCAAGCAAACTTAAAACTTCGCTTGCGGTGGCCGCTCCTGGCAACAGGGGTAGGTCTTCTGCTTCACAAGCCTCAAGCAACCGATCCGTTGTACCTGGGGTCACGCCAAATTTGGCCCCAGCTTGGCGGGCGGCGGTAACATCTTTCGGGCTGAGCAATGTTCCAGCTCCGACGGTGGCGCCGGGCACGTTTGCCATTTCTTTAATCACGTCAAGCGCTGCTGGGGTTCTTAACGTGACTTCGAGCACGGATAAGCCACCGGCAATTAAAGCTTCGGCTAACGGGCGCGCCACGGCAACATCTTCTACAACCAATACCGGCATAACCGGTGCCATTTTACAGATGTCTGACGTGATTTTACTGGCTGTGCTTGGGGTCAAAACCGCCTCCTAATTTTTTGTTATACTACAATGCCTGCGCCGGCGGTTGCCAAACCCACATTATTGCGGAACATGTCAAACAACTCGCGCCCTGTTCCTTGATGATTTCCTGACAAATCGGCGGTTTGAACGGGTCGGTTTCCAAAATCGGAATCCAGAACCATAAGCGCACCGCTGCTGGCATCTAGCCGGATCATATCACCATCACGCAGTTTTGAAATGGGCCCTCCAACGGCGGCTTCAGGGCTGAGATGGATTGCAGAGGGTACCTTGCCAGAGGCGCCCGACATGCGCCCATCCGTAACCAGGGCTACGCGCAATCCGCGATCTTGAAGCACGGCTAAAATTGGCGTCAACCCGTGAAGTTCTGGCATTCCATTGGCCTGCGGGCCCTGAAAACGCACAACTAAGATTGTATCACTGGTGATGCTGTTGTTTTGGAACGCCTCTTTTACTGCTGCTTGTGTTTCAAAAATACGTGCGGGGGCTTCGATAATATGCCGCTCTTGGGCTACGGCCGATATTTTAATCATCGCGCTGCCCAAATTTCCGTCTAATTTTTTTAGGCCACCACTGGGTTGAAACGGAGTTTTCACGGGGCGAAGAATTTTTTCATTCTCGCTGTTTCCTGAAACAGCGCGGAATTCGATATCTGCGCCTGATAGTTTGGGCTCTTGGCGATAATGGCTAAGGCCTTTGCCCATGATGGTGGTGACATCCTCATGGAGCAGGCCGGCATTCAATAACTCACCGATCATAAAGCTTAGCCCGCCCGCCGCGTGAAAATGGTTCACATCGGCCAAACCGTTGGGATACACCTTCGCCAGCAAAGGCGTGATCGCGGAAATCGCATCAAAATCTTCAATTGTAAGATGTATTCCTGCTGCGCGCGCCATGGCGGGAAGGTGCAGCACAAGGTTCGTAGAGCCGCCTGTGGCCATTAAGCCTACAATACCATTCACGAATGCTTTTTCGCTTAGAATGTCACAGGTGGGGGTATATGAACCGCCCAGCGCGCTGCAGCGCATCACTTGGCGGGTGCCATAGGCGGTTAACGCATCGCGCAGCGGCGTGTTGGGGTTGATGAAAGACGCGCCCGGCAAATGCAAGCCCATAAACTCCATAAGCATTTGGTTCGAGTTTGCAGTTCCGTAAAATGTGCAGGTGCCCGGCCCGTGGTAACTGGCCATTTCAGCCTTCATCAAGGCGCTGCGGTCAACCTCTCCAGTGGCAAATTGTTGTCGAATTTTTGCTTTTTCATCATTTGGAATCCCAGAAACCATGGGGCCTGCAGGTAAAAAGATGCTCGGTAAATGACCAAAAGTCGCAGCTGCTATGATCAAGCCCGGTACAATTTTATCGCAGACACCCAGATAAATCGCTGCGTCAAATGTATTATGAGACAGGCCAATGCCGGCAGCCAATGCAATGACATCGCGTGAAAACAAAGAGAGCTCCATCCCGGGCTGGCCCTGCGTTACCCCATCACACATGGCCGGTACGCCGCCAGCAACCTGCGCCGTGCCCCCATTTTCACGCGCCACGTCGCGAATGAAGCGTGGAAAGGTTTCATATGGCTGATGCGCCGAAAGCATATCATTATAGGCAGTGATAATGCCGATATTCGGACCTGCTTGAGTGGCCAAAGTGCTTTGATCTTGTTGCGCCGCGGCGTAGGCATGCGCCTGATTTCCGCAAGACAGATGTGCCCGTTGTGGTCCTTTGCCACGGGCTTCTTGCATTCTTGAAAGATAAGAATCCCGATCCGGTTTTGACCGGTCAATAATTTTTTTGGTAACTTCGGATATAATGGGGTGCATGTGCATGGCTTTGACACTTTACTGTTAGCGCTAACAAAACTGCACTATCATGAAACGAAAAACAGACGCAAGGGCGGAAATGCCACTGCAAAAGAACTTTCTCTTTTCGCGCGCATCCCCTAGAAGCCAAAGCATGACACAGAATATTTATCCAACCGTGCGTTTGCGGCCAAACGCCGCCGCGCAAGCCATCCGCCAAGGGTTTCCTTGGATTTACAATAATGAGCTGGTGCTTGACCGGCGCAGCAAAAAGCTTCCCGCTGGCAGTGTGGTGATTGTGGAAGATTCCGAGCGCCGCCCGATAGGTTTAGGGGGAATAAACCCTGAATCTAAAATTGCTGTGCGCATTTTGGATCGCAATATTGAGGCAGAGATCGATCAAATCTGGTTCTCAAAGCGGCTCACCGCGGCTCTACAGTTACGCGAGGTGCTATTTGAGCAACCGTTTTACCGTTTGGTACATGCCGAAGCCGATGGGATGCCGGGCGTGGTTATCGATCGTTTTGGCAGTCTTGCAGTGGTGCAGCCCAACGCCGCTTGGGCCGAGATGCGGCTTGCCGCTTTGAGCCAGGCTTTGCTTGAAATCGAGGGAATTACCAGCGTTCTTAAAAATGCCGGTGGTCGCAGTCGGGCGCTTGAAGGATTAGACTCGCAAAGTGATATTTTAATCGGTGAGCGGCCCGAAACAACAGTTGACGTGCCGATGAACGGAGCGGTTTACAAGGCTGATTTGATAAGTGGTCAAAAAACCGGTCTTTATTTTGATCAACGTCCAAACCACGCGTTTGCTGCCAGTTTGGCGAAGGGGCGCAAAGTGCTGGATGTGTTCAGCCATGTTGGTGGTTTTTCATTGGCCGCGCTTGCGGCAGGCGCCCAATCATCGTTGGCGGTTGATGGGTCTGAGGCGGCGCTGGAACTTGCCATGCAAGGGGCTGTTACAAGCGGCGTGGTCGAAAAATTTGAAACTCAAAAAGGCGATGCTTTTGCGCAATTATCAGCGCTGGCAGGGGCTGGCGAAAAATTTGGGTTGGTCATTTGTGATCCACCGGCTTTTGCCTCGTCCAAGCCCGCATTAGAGGCAGGGTTGCGGGCGTATGAAAAAGTGGCGCGGCTGGCGGCTCATTTGGTAGAGGAGTGGGGCTTTTTGGTTCTGTGCTCCTGCTCGCACGCGGCTGATCTGGTAAAATTCAGAACTGCCTGCAATCGCGGTATTGGCCGTGCGGGGCGCGCGGCACAATTGGTTCACACTGGATTTGCCGGTGCGGATCATCCCTTGCACCCTCAATTGGCGGAAAGCGGTTATTTGAAAGCCTTGTTTTATCGCCTATGAAAATTGTATTGGATACATGCGTCTTGTTTCCAACCGTTATGCGGGAGATGCTTTTGGGGGTTGCGGCGTCGATGGCTTGGACGCCGATCTGGTCTGAGCGTATTTTGGAAGAATGGCAGCGCGCTGCCACGAAACTTGGCCCGACTGGACCTGCCCAAGCGGCCAGCGAAATCGCGCTTCTGCGTGCTGCGTGGCCTGAGGCCTGTGTCGTATGGCCCAGCTCATTAGAGGCGCGCCTTTGGTTGCCCGATCGCGCCGATTGCCATGTTTTGGCGGCGGCTATTTCAGGATCTGCCGATTTGATCGTGACGCTGAATAAAAAAGATTTCCCGCGTCACATTTTGGGCGAAGAAGGGGTGGATCGCCGCGATCCAGATGCGCTGCTTTACGCGGCGTTTACCGCCGAGCCATCCGCCGTTGAGGCGGTAGCCGAGCGGGTTTTGAGCACTGCAAATCTGCTTTCCGGGCAAGAATGGACGATCCGTCCTTTGCTGAAAAAGGCCAGATTGCCAAAGCTTGCAAAGGCGCTCGGCTCACAGGTCAGCAAAGAAACGTGATCCGAGCGTGATCGAACGCTCGGACCTGTCCAAATCAACCGCGCAGGATAGAATGCCCGGCATATTCGGCAATATCTCCCAATTCTTCTTCGATACGGATCAATTGGTTGTATTTTGCCAAGCGGTCTGAGCGGGCCAAAGAACCGGTTTTTATCTGACCGCAATTCGTGGCAACGGCCAGATCAGCGATCGTTGTGTCTTCTGTTTCGCCTGAGCGGTGCGACATAACGTTCGTAAATCCGGCGCGATGGGCCATATCCACCGCTTTTAAGGTCTCTGACAGGCTGCCGATTTGATTGACCTTCACCAACATTGAATTGGCGCTTTTTTGACGAATACCATCAGCCAAGCGATTGGGATTGGTTACAAAAAGATCATCTCCCACCAGCTGTATACGGGCACCCAGAGCCGCTGTTAACGCATTCCACCCTGCCCAATCATCCTCAGCCATTCCGTCTTCGATCGAGATGATCGGATAGTCATTCACAAGCGCCGTTAAATACGCCACATTTTCTTCCGAGCTAAGACTTACCCCTTCCCCCTTCATGTGGTATTTGCCATCCTGAAAATATTCAGTCGCCGCGCAGTCTAGCGCTAAATAAACATCCTCTCCGGCCTTATATCCTGCCTTCTCAATAGCCTGCAAGATAAAGTCCAATGCATCGCGGGTTGAGCTTAGGTTTGGGGCAAAGCCGCCCTCATCCCCGATCCCGGTGGAAAGCCCGGCTTTGGTAAGCTCTTTTTTCAATGTGTGGAAAATTTCTGAGCCCATGCGCACGGCTTCACGGATCGAAGTGGCGGCAACCGGCATAATCATGAATTCTTGAATATCAATGGGGTTATCAGCATGTTCCCCGCCATTGATTATGTTCATCATGGGCACGGGAAGAATTCGGGCGGCGGTGCCGCCAACGTAACGGTATAATGGCAGATTGCTGAAATCTGCAGCGGCTTTCGCCACCGCCAAGGACACGCCCAAAATTGCGTTTGCTCCCAAGCGTGATTTGTTGGCAGTTCCATCCAATTCGATCATCGCTGTGTCAATCGCCTGCTGGTCAAGCGCGTCAAATCCAACCAACATATCAGCGATTTCACCGTTGACAGCATCGACCGCTTGTAAAACACCCTTGCCCATATAGCGCGCTGTATCGCCATCGCGCTTTTCAACCGCTTCATGTGCGCCGGTTGAGGCGCCAGAGGGCACGGCGGCGCGCCCGCTTGATCCATCTTCTAACAGAACATCGACTTCAACTGTTGGATTGCCTCTGCTGTCAAGAATTTCGCGGGCAAATATATCTAGGATCAGGCTCATGCTTGGGTGCTTTCTTTCTTAATTGTATCGAAAGGGCGCTTAGCAGCTTCGGGTTGGAAAGTGAATGCATTAGATCTCGGTTTAAGGCGTGCTGCGCTAACTGAGCCGTAACCCGGCAATGAAATTTGTGCGGAATTTATGCTTAGATGCGCTGGTTAGCCGGTTTTGCGGTCCAAAACCCGCTCTCTCCAAAAGATATATATTCCGGAGGTTAAAATGATAGCCGCACCGATGAAGGTTGTTGAATCAGGTCGTTCGCCAAGAAATCCCATCGCCAAAGCAAGCGCAAAAATAAGGCGGGAATAGCGAAATGGCGAAACCACTGAGGCATCGCCGATGCGCGTGGCTGAAATCAGCGTGAAATATGCAAAGCATCCGATCAGAACGGCGCCTGCAAATAAAAACCAGTTCACGTCCTGCAGGGGCGTGAAAGGGCCCGTGAATGGCAACGCAATCACACCTGCGCAAGCTGTGGCGACGAAAGCATAGATTGATACCGTAACTGAGGAGAGCTGTGCGCGCATGACCCGCGTTGCCAAATCTCTTGCAGATAAGCAAAGAACGCCCAGCACGGCGAAAAGCGATTCTGGTTGAAACCCCGCCATTCCTGGCCGCAAGATTAGCAAAACCCCTGCAAATCCGACCAAAGACGCAGTCCAGCGCCGCCATCCAACCCGTTCTTTCAAAAACACCGCCGCGCCCAGCGTCACCACCAACGGTGTTGCTTGTAAGATGGAAGACGCGGTTGCCAAAGGTGTAAGCGCGATGGCCGTGACAAAAAACAAAGCGCCAAAAAGATCCGCGATGCTTCGGAAAATAACTGGAAAGGTTAAAATATCCGCGCTAAAAATCGGCGCTTTAACGGCCAAGGCAATGATCGAAAATAAAACCGTTCCCAAGCAGCCGATCGTTATCAAGATCTGAGAGATAGGGGTCTCTTCTGCGATGATCTTAATGATGAAATCTTCAAGCGCAAAGCCTGCCATAGCCAAACACATGAATATGATTGCGCGAAGGTTGTCCATTAAATGCTCGATCTATGAAATGGGCCCGGCAAGCTGAACGTGCCGCATATGACGCTAAGCAGTCATTGATGCCGAGTGAGATGTCAATGGCGGGGTTATTCTGGTTTTGAAATCGGCACGCCATACAGCTCTAATTTATGGCCCTTCAAGCGATAGCCCAGTCTCTGCGCAATTTTTTCCTGCAGGGCTTCTATTTCTGGATCTAAAAATTCGATTACTTTTCCGCTGTTTAAATCGATCAGATGATCGTGATGATCGCGCTCTGCATCTTCATAGCGTGCGCGCCCATCGCCGAATTCAACGCGCTCAAGAATGCCGGCTTCTTCAAAAAGTTTGACAGTGCGATAGACGGTTGCAATCGAAATTCCTGCATCTAAAGCCGAAGCGCGCGCGTATAATTCTTCTACGTCGGGATGATCATCAGACTCTTCCAATACGCCCGCTATAATGCGCCTCTGGCCAGTCATGCGCAGCGCTATGGCTTCACAGCGGTCCATTATACTGTCTGACATGACACGTCCTTTCTTCGTTAGGCAGGGCTTTAAATTATTTTTTTCAACCTGCAAAGCCTAGATTAATTTTGCTACTTGACCTGCTCATGGGTAAGGGTTGACTTTATGCAGAGAATAGGTGCATGCAGCGCCAGCAAACCTTCCTGTCGCGTGAGCAGATTGCCGGCCGTTATCACAAAAAGATAAATGGCGAAAAGACAAATTTGAAGATTGCACCGTTCCCAAAATCACGCGTGGGCGCATAACAAGATGAAGAACCTCTTCTCATTCTGAGCGGGGTTGCTTGTCTGTGAACAGGCCTGCAGCGTTGTGATGCGCCGCGTGGGTTTTGAGGTTAGGGCGTTGGGCAAGACCTTGCGCCAGAAAAGGAACAGAGTGACGTTATTTGAAGAAATGGGTCTGCCCAAAGGTTTGGTGGCACAATTAACAGCTGCGGGTATTCACGAACCAACGCCCATCCAATCGCACGCGATACCGCATGCGCTGAACGGCAAGGATGTTTTGGGGCTGGCGCAAACGGGAACTGGGAAAACCTTCGCTTTTGGTGCGCCATTGGTGACGCAATTATCCGAGATGACGGGGCGACCCGACTCCAAAATGGTGCGCGGGTTGATTTTGGCGCCCACGCGCGAATTGGCAAAGCAAATCAGCGATTCGATAAAGCTTTTGGTAGTTAATTCCCCCATTAAGATTGGCTTAGTGGTCGGAGGCGTATCAATTCGGCCCCAAATCGCCCGCGCGGCGCGTGGCTCGGATATTATCGTCGCCACCCCAGGCCGGTTGATTGATTTGCTTGACCGGCAAGCGCTTTCCCTCAGCGATACCCGTTTTTTGGTTTTGGATGAAGCAGATCAAATGTTGGATTTAGGCTTTATTCATAGCCTGCGGAAAATCGCTGGCCTTCTCCCGAAACAGCGCCAAACGATGTTGTTTTCGGCAACGATGCCCAAGCAAATGAATGAATTGGCCGCGAGTTACCTACAATCGCCCGTAAGAGTTGAAGTATCACCGCCGGGTAAAGCGGCAGATAAAATTGATCAATCTGTGCATTATGTGGCGAAAGCCGAGAAGATGAACCTTTTGATCGAACGTTTGAAAACACATGAAGGCGACTTGGCACTGGTATTTTCGCGCACCAAGCATGGCGCGGAAAAAATGCTCAAAACGCTGCATAAGAGCGGCTTTTCGGCAGGTTCTGTGCATGGGAATAAATCTCAATCGCAACGGGATCGCGCCATTCGCGACTTTCGCGAGGGGGTTATCAAGGTCTTGGTGGCCACGGATGTTGCGGCGCGCGGGCTTGATATTCCCGATGTGCGGTTCGTTTACAATTATGATTTGCCCGACGTTCCGGAAAATTATGTGCATCGCATAGGCCGCACGGCGCGCGCCGGCGCTGAGGGGCAAGCCGTTGCGTTTTGCGCGCCGGATGAAATGGATGCATTAAAGGCAATCCAAAAGCTGATGGCGCTGCGCATTCCTATTGGCTCAGGCCGCCCCTGGGAAGACATTGAAATTCCAGTAGGAAAGAAAAATGGTGCCCGTCCAAACGGGAATCGTCGTCGCAAACCCTCAGGATCTAACCCGCAGGGGGGGCATTCTGCAAAGCCGAGCACAACGGGGGCCCAACGCGCGCGTCAACGCCGTAAATCAAAAGCTGCGCGCTCTGCAGCTTGACCCTTGCCAGCTGCAGAGATGAACGAAATTTGCGCGGCAGGCCAGCAAGGCAGAAAACGGTATTGGTGCTAAAAGATGTTGGCTAAAAAAGGCGTTGATGCACAAGGCATCGTGTTTTTGGTGGGCTTGTCGCTGCTACTTGCGTTTAATCAAATCGTCATCAAGGTAACAAATCAAGGGTTTCAGCCTGTTTTTGCAGCCGGCATTCGTTCTTTGGGCGGGTTATTGCTCGTTTGGGTATGGATGCGATGGCGCGGCATTCCCATCTGTCTGACGCGGCGCGTTCTTCTTCCGGGCCTTGGCCTGGGATTGCTGTTTTCCTTCGAATTTTTCTGCCTATTTTTGGCGTTAGATTTTACCAGCGTGGCGCGGGCCAGTATTTTATTTTATTCGATGCCCTTATGGCTTGCGATCGGCGCGCATTTTCTATTGCCGAACGAACGCCTTACCTTGCAACGCAGCGCCGGACTGCTGGTTGCTATGGCCGGCGTAATTTGGGTTTTGGCGGATCACGAAGCCGCGACAGATACGCGTATATGGGGGGATCTTCTGGCTTTGGCCGGTGCGTTTGGCTGGGCGAGCCTGGCGCTCTGCGTGCGATTAACCGCCCTGTCAGACGAGAAGCCAGAGGCTCAATTGTTCATCCAGCTGTTAATATCGGCGCCGGTTCTTTTGATGCTTGCGCCTTTTTTTGGGCCCAGCCTGCGGCAACCTGAGCTGGTTCATGTTTTGGGCTTGAGCTTTCAGATCATTGCAATCGCGGGCTTTGCTTTTGCCTTCTGGTTTTGGCTGATTAAGGTTTATAAAGCGTCATCCGTGGCATCTTTTAGCTTTTTATCGCCGGTGTTCAGCGTGGTTTTTGGGTGGATTGTGCTGGGCGAGGCTTTGAATGCGACGGTGATTTTATCTCTTGGCTTGGTCACCATCGGTTTGGTATTGGTCAATCGCAGGTAAAATTCCCGCCGCCACCATGCAAGCGGTTTATTGATTTTCCTATGTACCACAAAAAGTTGCGGTTACTTTCTCATGTGCCTCTGGTGGCTGTCTGAGGTCTTCAAACGCATCAGAGGCGATGAAGGGGGACGATAATGCAGCGTTCAAGCGGTGA
>Ga0233400_1001387_pt1 | contig 9978 bp, 9 predicted proteins | sample 46DmetaG_FD_182708 | JGI IMG/M metagenome (GOLD analysis project Ga0233400, IMG submission 182708) | Seawater microbial communities from Monterey Bay, California, United States - 46D | ecosystem: Environmental > Aquatic > Marine > Coastal | place: USA: California | collected 2016-10-21
GGTGACGAGTCACGAATATTAGACATTACGCCCGGCTTCCAGCTGATATCGTTAGATGCAAAGACAGGCATTCCAGATCCAAACTTTGGAATGTCGGGCAAAGTTGACTTGTTTGATGGACTCCGTAACTCAGAAGGCTTTGACTATATCGACATCGGCAGTTCAGCACCTCCGTTCGTGATGAATAACGTCGCAGTAGTTGGCCCAGCGCACGCTGTAGGAATGAGGCCCAGGTCTAAATCAAACGTGAAAGGTGATGTCAGGGGTTTTGACGTTCGAACTGGCGAGCTACTATGGACCTTTAAGACCATCCCAGAGCGCGGCGAAATTGGCTATGAGACTTGGTTAGATCGAGGCATCGAGTTTACCGGTAACGCAGGAGTTTGGGCACCAATGTCAGGCGACCCTGATTTAGGGCATGTGTATCTACCTGTCGAATCGGCAACCGGTGACAGATTTGGCGCGGATAGGCCAGGTGATAACCTTTTCTCCAGCTCAATCGTCGCATTAGATATCCAGACGGGGGAACGGCAGTGGCATTACCAACTAACACACCATGATATTTGGGACTGGGATATTCCTGCTGCTCCCGTGTTAGCCGATTTACCAAACGGTCGAAAAATATTAATGAGTGTTACCAAGCAAGCATGGGTGTACACCTTTGACAGAATTACAGGAGAGCCAATTTGGCCAATTGAGGAGGTTGAAGTCCCTGCTGGAGATGTTCCAGGAGAATGGTATTCTCCAACGCAGCCATATCCAACCCGTCCTGCGCCCTTTGATCGTCAAGGTTTTACTGAGGATGACCTCATTGATTTCACCCCAGAGCTCAGAGCATTGGCATTAGAGGCCATCTCTGACTTTCGATTAAGTCCAAGCGTTTACTCACCCCCGTCACTTCTTGAAGCCGAAGATGGCACACGAGGCACGCTCGGCCTGCCTTCCTCTACTGGAGGTGCAAATTGGGAAGGTTCTGCGATTGACCCTGATACGGGGATCTTATACGTGCCTTCCAGAACGCAACTAGGAGTTCTTTCTTTGGGGAAGGATGAGAAATCAGATCTTGCGCTGAGCCAATCCTATGGCGTCAGGATTCCCCGCATTAAGGGCTTAGAAATTGTAAAACCGCCCTACGGCCGGATTACAGCAATTGACATGAACACCGGTGATCACCTTTGGCAAGTGGCGAACGCAGATACTCCTGACAAGATAGCAAATCACCCCGATCTCAAAGGGGTTGACATCCCACGTACAGGGGTGCCGACGCGCGCTGGAATTGTAGCTACGAAAACGTTGTTATTTGCCGGTGAAGGTGGTGGAGGCCCTGGGGCGAGTCCGGTACTTCGAGCTTTAGACAAGAGAACCGGGGAGATAGTTGCCGAAATAGATCTGCCTAACCCCCAATCTGGCCTACCGTTTACATATGAAAATGATGGAAAACAATACATCGCTATGTTCGTCAGCGGGGGTGGCAAGCCCGCCGAACTCGTTGCTTATGCGTTGCCGTAACAAGACAATAGGAGTCCGAACCAAAATGATGAAGCTAAGTATTAAAAGTGTTTTATGTCCAGCATTTCTCTTGATCGCGCTCCCTTCTAGCGCTGCTACTTGGATATTAGATCCGGGGGAATCTCGCGTGATATTCGAATATAAATACGGTGCTGACCCCTACGAAGGCGAGTTTAAGGGAGTTGAAGCTCTATTCGATATCGACCCGTTGAAGCCCGGGAGCTGCAATTTTTCAGTCACTATACCGATCGAGAACATTTATGTAGAAGACTCTCCCGAGGCGGTCGATTATCTTCTCGATTACGAACTTTTTGATGTCGACACGTGGCCAACTGCAACTTTCGGAGCCGAAAAGTGCAGGCTGGAGTCAGTTAGTTCGTTTGTAGCGGATGGAACGCTTACGATTCGCGATCAGACTCACCCACTAAGTTTCCCCTTTGACTTTGAAATCACCACAATCGACGGACAGGTTGGTTTCCATTTAACGAGTGAGGTCACTATAGAAAGATTGAAATATGGCGTGGGCCAAGGTTATTGGGCAAACACTGGCGAAATAGCCAATGATGTCACGATTAAAGTCGACGTGTATGCAGTCCAACAGTAATCCGTAAGCTGACAATAGGGAAAGGTAGAACCAATGTTTGACACATCATCTAGAACATTCTTCAAAGTTGTAATTTTTTTCGGTGGCCTTAGTCTTTTAGCTGCATGCGAGCGAATTCTTACACCAGATTTTGAAACCGAATTAACGGAACTTAATGCTGGACAATACATCCTCGACCCAAATCATGCCTCCCTCATTTGGAAAATAAACCATCTTGGGTTCTCAACCTTTGTTGGCCGCTTCAACGACATAGAGGCTTCGCTGGATTTTGATCCTGAAAATATTCAAGACTCATCGCTCGAGGTTATTATTAATACAGCGGGGTTGGATATTAATAATCCCGAATTTGAGGAAGAACTTAAGGGGTCGAACTGGTTTGATGTTGAAAATTTCCCGCAAGCGACCTTTGCGTCCACCTCTTTTGTTGAATCTAACGGCAATTCTTTCGTCTTTGAAGGAGATTTGACACTGCTTGGGACTACAGCCCCGGTAACGCTTAATATTAACTTTAATGGAGGCGGACGTAATTTCCTTACTCGCAGTAATACGGTTGGTTTTTCGGCATCTGCAACCTTCTTAAGATCAGCATACGGGCTAGATCGATTTACTTCTTTCGGAGTCGGAGACGAGATCGAATTAGAGATACACGTAGAATTTATGGAACAAAGCTAAGTGAAAAATTTGTGTGTTCTATTTCGACTTAGGTAAGAAATTCATCAGTCAGCGCAATATTGCACTGACCCTCTTCCTTTTTTAGTGCCTCAATTCCGGGCACCATTCCTGGAGATTGTTGTGCCGAACAGATGCTCATGGCCCGGCAACGATAAGGATTATATCCGTTATCATGACGAGGAGTGGGGCATTCCAGTCACAGAGGACCGTCGCCTTTTTGAGTGCCTTTGCTTGGAGGGACAACAGGCTGGACTTAGTTGGATTACAGTTCTTCGGAAACGAGATCGCTACAGAAAATGTTTTTTTAATTTCAAAATCAAACGATGTGCTCAGCTCACCGATGAGTACGTAGATGCACTTCTGCTGGATGAGGGCCTAATTAGAAGCCGCCCCAAACTTCTCTCCATCCGACTGAACGCGAGAAAGACTCTAGCTATACAGTCCGAATTTGGGAGTTTTCACAAATACATCTGGGGTTTTACCCTAGGATCAACAGCAAAAACTATATTTGAAGATCAATCGGAAATTCCAACTACGACGGCGACAAGTCAACGAATGGCCGCAGATTTGAAGAAACGGGGTTTTAAATTTGTTGGTCCTAAAATTTGTTATGCCTACATGCAGGCTATAGGCATGGTCAACGACCACATTTCCTCTTGCTTCCGTTTCAAAGAATTACATGATGAAAAGGCTAACCGGTAACCCGAGCATATTTGCCCCCAGTTTAACTTTGCCTAAACGTGACGCTGCTAGAAATTACCTCCCGGGAGGTACGAGTTTTATTCGCGGGAACAGCGGGGTCTTCGTAACCGAAACAGATACCAAATAAAATCTTAGTCCCGTCCTTAATATCAAATGCATCTCTTACCAAATCTGGATAATTGCGCATTGTCCCCATAGGACAACTCGCTAACCCGTGAGCTACCAACGTGAGCATAAACGTCTGCGCATACATGCCGACATCTAAAGCGACCGTCGCACCAAACTCAGGGTTCATTCCAATAAATGCTATGTGTGGTGCATCAAAAAACTCAAAATTCCGAACAATCGCCCTAAGTCTGCCTTCTTTATCCTCCCGCTGAATATCCATGTTCTTATACAGGGCCACCGCGCAATCGACTTGTCGTTTGCGGTATTCTCCAGTGAAGTCTCCTCTGTAAGGATAATCCGAATTTGGCTTAAAGCCCCCCACCGTGTTAGCAACCATTTGATCCCGCAACCTGTCCTTAAGCGCGCCGGATGCAACATAAACCTTCCAAGGCTGCACATTACAGTTAGAGGGGGCCATTTGCGCTATTTCAAAGATTCGATCGAGAATTTCATGCGGCACCGGCTTATCTAAGTAACCGCGAACAGAATGTCGCGCATAAATAGAAGTAATCAAATCTACTGCTGGGTCGTCACTCATTCTATGGGGTTTGTCGCTAAATTTATCTTCCACGCGGCACCTATTAAACGGTAAGAATACGTATTCATATTTTGTAAAACGTCTTCAATGGTTAACTGAGTATTCGACCGCCATCGACGTCAACAGTCGTACCGGTTACGAATCTGTTTCGCATGACGAACAGAACTCCCTCCGCTACCTCTTCTGAGGTTCCAGCACGGGGTATTAGGTGAGTTGATGTCATACCGGCCAAATTCGCCGCTTTCTGATCACCCATAGCGTCAAACATTGCGGTATCGACGGTCCCAGGCGAAACAACATTTACCCTGATGGGCGCTAATTCCACCGCTAGGCAACGAGAGAGATTTTCTACAGCGGCCCCAACACAACTTAAAGGTGATTGAGCAGGTTTAATTTTGCGCGCGGGAGAACCTGATACAAGTGTTATTGAGGAGGTTTCAGTAAGGTAGCTTGCTCCAGTTCTTACGACTTTGCAGTAACCCCACAACTTGTCGTAGGCCGCTTGGAATTGGTCCTGCGTTTGTTCTAAGAATGGTTTTAAAGTTCGTTCCCCCCCAACTGCGGCAGACACAAGATGATCAATACCTCCTACTTCCTTAAAAATTTTCTCCATAGATTCTGGGTCATGGGTGTCCGCTTGACGAACTTGAAAAAGACCTTCGCTCGCGATAATAGCCTTATCAATATGTGATTGAGATCTTCCCGCCGCCCAAACTTTCGCACCCGCCGCTGTCGCCATGTTCGCAACGGCAAGCCCTATTCCTGCCGTACCACCAATAACCACAATTTTTTTACCTTCTAGAGAACTTGTATCAATCGACATTCCTAACTCCTTTTTTTATTTTCAATACACAGCTAATATTCAGTAATTAATTAGAAATAGTACCATAGGTGATTAGAACGACGCCTAAATTTTACTATTCAACCTGCGCATAAAAGCTTGTAACTAAAAGAGGATGCTCCACAGCATACATAATGAAAATTCTTCTTACTAAAACTATTTGGGCATGTGTTTTGAGTACAAATCTTATTCTTCTCGCTAGTTGCATGAATTGGGTGCAACTGCTCCCCGAAGGTAGTCAGGTCAGTCTTAGAACAGCGACCGAAATTGACAACTGTCGGCGAATTGGCTCCACATCGGCGCAAACATTAAGCAAGCTATTCATTGTCGAAAGAGGTGCCGAAAGGCTACAAACCGAATTATTAACACTTGCCAAAAATCAGGCCAGCAGGATGAATGCGAATACCATCGTGCCCGAATCTCTGATCAAAGAGGGCAAGCAACAATTCGGTGCGTATTCCTGCCCTTAATCCTTTGAGTCCTCCTCATGATCAAGATCAATCGGTATCCGCCTATTGACCATATGACCAATAATGCTATTCTGGTCATATGGTCAACTCGATAACAGAGCTATTCGAAGAACAGGCAAAATTTCTAAGCCTAGACAGTGCCGAGAGCGCCAAAGGACAGGTGCAACGCAAAATAATTCAATCAGCGACGAAGCACTTTGTGCAATTTGGATATCGGCGGGCCAGCATCGCAGATATCGCCCAGAGCGTGGGCATCGGAAAAGGAACAATATATCTTCATTTCAAGAGCAAAAACGAAATATTCCTTTGTTGTCAACTTGTGGAGGAACAGCAACTTTTACCAAAATTCGAGAATATTGAAAAAATGCACGAAAAAGAACGTTTCTCAGCTTTTATTGAAGCGTACTTAAATTTTGTAACCTCAGCTCCGCTAACCAGAGCCCTACTTGCGAGACCCCAAGATTTTGCTTTCCTGGTGGATGAACTCGAACCGAACCGGACCAAATATTTGCGCTCTAAGGGGGAAGAGTACCTGGCCAAAACCCTCATCAACCCAATAGCTCAAAATGTAAATCCAGAGGAACAAATAGGCATTGCAAAAGTTGTCAGCATGGTGATCCATGCCATTGGTCATCTCCCTGATTCAATGCTGGAGATATTCGATATAGAGGCTGCTGATTTTATAGAAATCCTTACAAAAATATTAGAGCAAGGCACTAAGAATACAAAAAGCAACTAATCGGAGCGAAAACAAATGGAAAAAGTTCTTCTTAATCTCACGGAAATATTCGGGAAGATTCCGAACCATATTATTCGCCTTCGAAAACAGGTCTTATCGGTCTTATTCTTAATTTCGGTGTTCCTTGTATATGGCGTTTTTAGCCTTACCGTCTTTGACATGTCCACCGACAGCTTTTTGGAAGAAGAGAATCCTGCCCAGATAGCACTCGATGAATTTAGGCGTCAATTTGGTGGCGATGATTCGGTTTTTATTATTTATTCTCCGAAAGACGGTAATGTTTTTTCTCGAGCATCGTTGACTTCCGTACAAAAACTTACTGACGATTTGATTAACTGGATAGAATTGGACAAGAATGAGTATCCCGACATCGATTGGAGTGCACTTGCTCACGTGCGCCGCGTTCAATCAGTCGCAAACGTGAGGGTCCAAGAGAGCATTGGTGACACTCTCAAATCTGACAGGTTAATTCCACGAAAATTGCCTGCGGATGAGATTGGTCTTCAGAAACTCCAAACAAAAGCGCTGGGTCAGCGCGACTATGTCGGAGCCTTTTACTCCGAGGATGGCGAGTTTGGAGCAATACTTGTTCAAACAGACTACGGAACAATTCCCGTAGAGGGATATGAACCTTTAGTCGACATGGCTGGAATCGAAGTAGCGTCCGAGTTTGAAAGTTTTGATTTATCTTTTGATGAAAATGCACTTGTTCAGAACGTTGAGTTCCAAGACACCGATCAGCTTGAATATTTCTCTTTTGATACAGCACTCAAAGCAATTTATCAGAAATACGAAGCTGATCTAGATTTTTATCCCGTGGGCACGCCAGCAATGATGGGACAGATGCAGGGCGTGCTCAATCAGATGGCAGTTCTTGGCATGCTGATGATTTTGATCTTCTCTGTTCTTTTGTGGGTCCTGTTCAGATCAGGAAGCGCTTTAGTGTGGCCCATGGTCACAATAGCATTAAGCGTTGCATGGTGCTGGGGAGTAACGGCCTGGATGGGAACCACAATATCGACAATGATCGCACTCACCGTATTACTTATTTTTGCCGTTGGGATCGCTGACTGCGTGCATGTTATGAGCGCTTACTTTACTTTCAGGCGAGATGGAGAGGAGCATTATAAGGCTCTCTCCCGCGCTTATGAGAAAGTTGGCTTAGCTATTTTACTTACAACATTGACTACGGCTGCTGGTGTGTCTGTCTTGGCAACTTCAAACCTTGAGCCGATAAAAGTCTTCGCGTTCATGTCCGGACTTGGCGTTTTTTTGGCTTTTTTCTTCACTATAATTCTGCTTCCACTCCTTCTGGACCTCTGGCATCCCGGTGCCGTTGGTACCCTTGAAAAGCAAAGCATAGCCGACAAGATCGGATTTAAGTGGAACTCTCTTATAGTCGGCAGGAAGCTACTCATTGGATTCCTCACCGCTTTAGTTATATATTTTTCTCTAGGCTTACTTCTCGGGTCTTTCATAAATTTCATAATCGGGCTGACTTATTGGATACTGAATTCTCAAAAGGAAATACTCAATAACGTTCCAAGCTTTGTCCAACGGTCTCCGTATCTTATTCTTGCAACCTTTGCCTTTGGTTTCATCATTTGCGCGTATGGCACCACTAAGATTCTAATTGATACAAATATTGCTGAGATGTTTAAGAAGGGGCATCCTTTAACCGTCGCGGTCGAAGTTGTTGATCAGAATATGTCGGGCGCTCAAAATATGGAAATTATGATCGACACTAAAGTTAGCGACGGTATGCTTGATGCGCAGTTACTTACTGCAGTTGATAGCCTTCAGCGCAGAGTTGAGAGTAAATACCCCGAAATTATTGGTCGGACTAATTCCTTAGCCAATATCGTGAAAGATACTAACCAAATAATGAACGACGGGAACCCAGATTTTTATAGGATACCAGAATCCAACCAAGCGATTTCGCAATTACTCTTTATGTTTAACAGCGCTAATCCAGAAGATCGCCGAAACCTTGTGTCAGACGATTACAGTCGTTCACACATAGCTATTACCGCGAGAAATCTCGGATCGTATGAATACAAAGCACTTTTCGAGGACATATCTTTGGATGTCCAAGAAACCTTTGACGGCGTCGGCGAGAAATTCCCAGGTTTAGATGTAAACCTTACAGGGAGTATGGCCACATTGATGGTTATGGCTGATGAAATAGCTAATTCACAATTTAATAGCTTTGCCTTAGCCTTGCTGATCGTAAGTTTAATCATGATTTTTTCGCTGGGCTCTTTAAGAGGCGGGCTAATGGGTATGATTCCTAACGCGATACCGGCGTTTCTAGCCTTCGGATTAATGGGCCTTCTTGGTGTTCCGCTAGACACAGATACACTGTTAATAGCCCCGATTATTTTAGGTATTGCCGTGGACGATACGATCCATTTTATGACACATTACCGAGTGGAACTCAGCAAAACTGGCAGCATTGCAGAAGCTCTCGAGAGTGCAATAAAAGAAGTCGGGCAGGCGGTAATGTTTACAACCATGGTCATTGGCCTAGGGTTCGCCGTGCTGAGTTTTTCAGACTATTTAGGAATGGCAAAGGTTGGATTTTTTGGGTCCATCGCAATATTTGTAGCCTTACTTTGTGACCTTCTACTCATCCCCGCAATGATCATAATCTTCAAACCGAAGTTTGGAGTAAAAAATGCCGACACTACGATTGACTATCAAGGAGCAGCGATATGAATTCAAACCAATTTTATAGAGTGTTTAGTCTGATATTTATGGCCAGCTTCACCGTAAGTGTATTAGGCCAAGAGATCACAGGGCTTTCGATTATGCAGCTCGTTGACGATGCACAGCGTCAAACTAACAATTCCTCTTTTAATAAAATGCAACTTTCAAGCTGTAAATTTGGAGTCGCCAGTGGCCGTATAACTTGCGCAGAAAAGCCCAGGGTAAAATCCTTAGAATCTGTTGCAAAAAACTATGGCCCGAATTTAAAAGACACAAAAAGCGTGACAATAACCATAGAGCCACCCTCGGAGAGAGGCATCGGTATGCTGAACTTTACCTATGACGAGATCGGCAGAGACAATGAAACATGGCTCTACCTCTCAGCGATAGGAAGGGTAAAACGAATCGCCAGTGGAGACTCAGATGAGGAAACAGAGCCGGCCTCCTTGTTCGGTTCAGAGTTTACCACTGAAGACACTGAAACAGGAAAACTAGAGGAGTATTCATTTGAAATTTTGGATGAAACAGAGATAGCTGGTCGCAAAGTTTGGAAGATAGAAATGACTCCCAATGAGGAGCGTTCAAAAAAAACCAGGTACTCCCGCCAGATTCACTATATAGATAAAGAGAGGCACGTCGCTCTTCGTTCAGAGATGTATGACCGATATAACAAAGAAGTAAAAAGATTGATGGCCGCTCGAGTAGAGCTTGTCAACGAAGTGTGGATGGCTCGCTCTTTAACAATGATGAATCTGGTCACCAATCGACTTTCGAATATGGCTTTTGTTGAAATTTATACCGACGTTACGATTGATGATGAGTTCCTGACACAACGAACACTTACCGACGTTGCCTTCCGTGAGACAGAACTTGAAAAGTTAAGACTTATTCTCGACTAAGGAAAAATTAATGAGTAGTCGATTAGGAAGAGCGAGAACTAAGACAACGCGACTTTATTCATTCATTTTCTTGTTTGGGGTGATTTATGGTCAAGACAGTTCAAACAAATCCCTAGACGACATACTC
>Ga0233400_1001391_pt1 | contig 9966 bp, 7 predicted proteins | sample 46DmetaG_FD_182708 | JGI IMG/M metagenome (GOLD analysis project Ga0233400, IMG submission 182708) | Seawater microbial communities from Monterey Bay, California, United States - 46D | ecosystem: Environmental > Aquatic > Marine > Coastal | place: USA: California | collected 2016-10-21
AACCGATAAAGGCATTTGGTACAATTGGTTTTGGTATAGTAGCGAATGACCGTCTAGACTATGCCGCAAATAAAAACGGGGTTTATAAGATTGAAGCATTTTTTAATGGAAAAAAATCTATTGGTGTTGATTTCAAGCGGTTTTCATTTACGGAAACAAAACATATTAATCGCTACATAGATTACGCTCATTACCGATCAAATAAACAACGTATTCAAAAATTATTTATTGAAAAAAACAACCCTTTGAGCTTATTTTCGTTTCAAGAACAAAACGGAATACTAAGTATCAAAGACAGTACTAATTCGTCTTATTCTGTAGAAATAAAAGACTTTAAAAACAATACAACTACTGTTCAAATACCAATTATTGGCGTTTTTAAAGAACTCCCAAAAGAACAATCTATTCCCAATGAGTTTACTTTTGTAAATGCTTCAGAATCTACCATATTAAATGAAGATTTGATTCAAGTGGAAATTCCCGCATATGCACTTTATGATGACCTGCATCTAGACTTCAAAGTGAAAAACGACACCTTAAAAATTCACGATCCTAGCATTCCGTTAAAAAAATCCATAACAATAAAGTTTGATGCCAGTCAGTTTGAAGCCAAAGATTTAGCACATCTTTATATTGGCCAAGTTTCTCCATATGGTAAGTTGTACCATAACACAACCACACGAAAAGGGAGGACTTTAACTATTCGAACGAAATATTTTGGAACGTATGCCTTAGGGCGAGACGATCAAGGACCAGTAGTGAAGCCGCTAAACTTCAAAGAGGGTAGCTGGCTTAGCAATTCCCGTTTTTTGAAAATTAAGGTCGAAGATGCAATTTCTGGTGTTAAAAACTTTAGGGGTACTGTAAATGGACATTGGATTTTAATGGAATATGACGCAAAGACCAACACACTTACACATGACTTCAATGACGGTATTGTGGTTGACACCAAAAATAATTTAAAGCTCATAGTCACAGATAATGTTGGAAATAGTTCTAAATTTGAGGCAACCTTTTATAGAAAATAAACCATTATATTTTGAAAATCAGATATTTACACACTACTCTCCTACTAGTTTTCATCAACATACAATTATTTGCACAAAACGCAACCTTAAGAGGTATCCTTCTTGACCAAGAAAACAACCCTATAGAAAATGCCACCGTGAGCGCCAATACTTTAGGAACAGTATCAAACAGTAATGGCTTTTATATTTTAAAAATACCCGCCGCCAGAAATGTGGAAGTCGAATTTTCGCATGTCAACTACAAGTCGATTCGAGTTGTATTTAATTTAGAAAATGGGCGAGAATTTGAATTTAATCCAGTTTTAAAATCAGATTTTGAACAAATTGAAACTGTTGTAATAACTGGTACAAGACGATCTGTTTTTGAGGGAGTCACCACAATTTCACCAAATATAATTCGTACTATAAAAGGAGCGCAACCAGGTGTAGAAAACCTTCTAAAAACCTTACCAGGAGTAAATATTTCAAATGAACTGAGCACACAATATTCTGTACGTGGGGGAAATTTCGATGAGAATTTGGTTTATGTGAATGATATTGAAGTCTATCGTCCTTTTTTGGTGCGCTCTGGACAACAAGAAGGGTTGAGTTTTGTGAATACAGATATGGTTGAAAACTTAAAGTTTTCAGCAGGCGGATTTCAGGCAAAATATGGAGACAAACTATCTTCGGTTTTAGATATTAAATACCGAAAACCCTCAAGTTTTGGTGTCCGTGCTGACCTAAGCCTTTTAGGGGGGAGCATCACTGCTGAAGGTATAAGCAAAAACAATTCGTTTTCGGCCTTAGTTGGCTTGCGCTACAGAGATAATAGCTTGCTTGTTGATGCCAAGGAAACGATAACAAATTATGACCCAAAGTTTTTAGACGCACAAACATATTTAAGCTATAAAATTAATCCGAAATTTGAGTTGAGCTTTTTGGGTAACATAGCATCCAATGTCTATAATTATGCACCAAAAACAAGACAAACAAACTTTGGAACACTTGAAAATCCGGTTGCGTTGTTGGTGTTTTACGAAGGGCAAGAACAAGATCAGTATAATACCTATTTTGGAGCACTTAAAGGAGCCTATCAAATTAATGACCATTTAAATTTAAAAATCATTGCTTCAAGCTTCCATACTACAGAACAAGAGTATTTTGATATATTGGCACAATACAGATTGGGAGAAGTAAATAGTAATATTGGTGATGAAAACTTAGGTGATGTCGAATTTTCTGAAGGTATTGGAGGTCAAATCAACCATGCGCGAAATGATCTTGACGCATTAATTACTACTATAGAACACAGAGGTGACTACAAAAAGAATAAAAATCATTTCCAATGGTCAATTAAATATACCAATGAAGATATACGCGATCGTGTTGTGGAGTGGGAAGTGATCGATTCTGCTGGATTTTCTATAAATCCCCCCAATTTAGATCAGTTTGATAATCAACCCTATACGCCAAATACAGGTCCTTTAGCACCGTTTGAAAACATTCGTGCAACGAATGAAACTAAAGTAGAGCGATTACAGGGCTTTGGACAATGGAGTAAGCGCAGCAAGCTTGGAAACAGCGAAGTGTTTTATAACTTTGGTGTGCGCGCCCACCAATGGACAGTCAGTGGCGAAAATATTGACAAGAAACAGCAAATAGTATTTAGTCCAAGAGCCCAATTCAGTATTAAGCCTGATGATGGTAAAGACATGCTTTACAGAATCAGCGCAGGAATATACTACCAACCTCCTTTTTATCGAGAACTCAGAGATTTAAACGGTACCGTAAATAGCGATGTAAAGGCACAAAAATCTATACATATTGTAGCAGGACACGAATACAGTTTTGAAATATGGAAAAGACCCTTTAAACTAATATCGGAGTTATACTACAAAAACCTATCTGATGTTAATGCATACACAGTTGAAAATGTACGAATTCGTTATGCAGCTAATAATAATGCCAAAGCATACGCCTATGGTTTAGATTTACGACTAAACGGAGAGTTTGTACCTGGAACAGAGTCGTGGTTTTCCTTTGGCTACTTAAAAACTGAAGAATCTATAGGTGGACGAGATTTTATTGCTAGGCCAATGGACCAGCGCTTAAAATTTGGGGTGCTTTTCCAAGACTACATCCCAAAATTACCCAACATGAAGATGTATTTAAATTTGGTTTACAACACTGGAGTGCCAGGGGGATCACCAAGTTATGCTGATGTTTATCAATACCAAACCCGTTTACCTGACTATAAGCGCGCGGACATAGGAATGTCATATGTTGTGGTCAACCCAAAAGACAAATCCAATAAACGTTGGAAAAGACGCTTTAAGGAACTGACGGTTGGAGTGGAGATTTTTAATCTATTTGACGTACAGAATTCAATAACAAATACATGGGTTCGTGATGTTTATTCTAAGCGCCAATATTCTATACCAAATTATTTGACTCCTAGGGTATTTAACCTTAGATTGAACATGAGTTTTTAGGCGGATTCAAAAACTAATTCTTTCAGCGTTTTGACTACTCTGTCCAATTCGTCAACGTTGTTATAAATACTAAAAGAAAACCGAATTGATGGTCTTTTAAGTTCTTCAGCAGAAAGAATTTGCGCCAAAACATGCGATCCTTTATCACTTCCACTTTGACAAGCACTGCCCTTTGAACAAGCTATGCCCTTAAGATCTAACTGAAACAAAAATAAAGGGGCTTTAGCTTCCGACACTGGTAAGCAAACATTGACTAGTGTATAGGTGCTTTTGATAGAGTCATCGCAAGTTGCATTAAATATAACCTCTGGTATTTCAGTCTTCAATAACTTAATAAAATGAGCTTTTAAATCAGAAACATATGCCTTTTCAGAAGATAAATTCTCATAAGCCAAAGTCAAGGCTTCATCCATTCCAACAATATCGTGTAGACTTTCTGTTCCAGCACGACAGCCACGCTCTTGTGAACCACCCGTAATTATAGACTGTACCCCTAAACCACTTCTCACAAAAGCAAAGCCTATCCCCTTTGGACCATGAAATTTGTGTGCACTAGCAGCCAAAAAATCAATCGGAATGTATTCTAAATCAAGTGGATAATGACCTACAGACTGAACGCAATCGCTATGAAATAAAGCATTATGGGTTTTGCATAAATCGGCAACAAACTTTAAATCTAATATTGTCCCTATTTCGTTATTGACGTGCATTAATGAAACAAGAGTTTTTTTTGCTGAATTGGTTAAAAGTTCCTCCAAATGCTTCAAGTTAATACTACCGTCAGATAACACATCTACATAACTAAGCTTAATATTTGTTGTTTGTGCTAAAGCACTAAGAGTGTGGCCAACAGCGTGGTGCTCAATTTTTGAGCTTATGATATGCGCTACATTTAAATCACATACTGCAGAACGCAAGACTAAATTATCGGCTTCGGTACCACCGGCGGTAAAGATAATTTCAGAAGGTTTTACATTAAAATGTGATGCAATACGCTTACGGCATTGTTCAAGTATTGATTTGGATGATCGCCCTACACTGTGTGTTGATGAGGGATTGCCATAATTAGATTTCAAAACAGCAGCCATTTTATCCGCTACTTCTTCGCGAACCTGTGTGGTGGCAGCATTATCTAAATAAATAGGCAACATAAAAATTGTGTATTAAGTTGAACAAAAATAATCAAATTAAATAATTGGCAATAACAATACTTTTATTTCTTAATTCTGTTACTTTTGTATCAAAGTATTGCTGTATGTACAAATGGTTTTATTTATTTTCAGTTTTATTGCTGATATCAGCTTGTGATGATGGAGATGTATTACAAGTTCAATTAGATTTTGATAAAGAACTATCCTTATGTCAAATTCAAACTGCCGATGATGGATCTAATATAACGTCTAGTTTTTTATTTTACGATACACGCACAGATCCATTTGAATCACTTACATTGTTGATTCCAAGAACAACCACCACAGAGGCTATGTTTAATCCTGAAGAATCTGGTGCTACGCAAAACGTCGCCATTGATGGAAATAGCAAGCAATTTCACTACAGATCATACAATGGAGACCCCAATGATTTAATTTGTGCTGTAATTCCTCCAGCAGGGATTTCTGTTACACAAAACTATGCCTCAACAAGCGGAACAGCTCAGTTCGTATCGATTTTTGAGGACGATGATGATGATGGGATTCCTACAGCCTTAGAATTTGATGGGGATACAGATGGGGATGGTATACCAAACTACAAAGATTATGACGACGATGGAGATAACGTACCCACCATTAATGAAAAACCTGACCCAAACAACGATGGGGATTTGGCTGATGCTCAAGATAGTGATGGGGATTCAATTCCTGACTATTTAGACCAAGATGATGATGGTGATGGTACCCTCACAATTAATGAAGATGAAAATGGTAATGGCAACTTATTTGATGACATCGCTACTGGATCATCATCTGCAAGATTTTTAGATGAAAATTTCTCAAATTCATATGCAGTACAAACCACAAACCCTAATCAATTCAAGCGCATTGTAACCATAACCATTACACTATTTAATATTGATATTTCAGTACTCTCTGCTGATAGTCTTGAGCTAGGAACCTACGAAACGATTATTACGTTCTAAATCCTTTTTTGCTGAAAAATATACACTTCGGTGGCGCCGTGTCCATATTTTTGGAAATCTGCTGCATAAAACTTCAACTGATCGTATCTTTTTAATAGATATTCCAATTCCAATTTAAGAACTCCAGATCCTACACCATGAATAAATACAATACGTTGTATCCGTTTTGAAAGTGCAAACTCGAGTCGCTTTTTTGCAGTGTCCAATTGCAGGTTTAGTATATCATGATTTTGCATGCCCTTGGTTGATTTCACCAATTGATGTATATGTAAGTCTACTTCCATAGGAGGGTGCAGGCGTGATTTGGATTTAAATTTTGTTAATGACTTTTTTTGTTTTGATTCTTTTTCAGAAATAATTTTTTGTAATGATTGACCTTTAAAAGAAGATAATTTCAATAAATTATTGTCAATTTTAACCAATTCAGATGCATCGTAAATCACTTCAAATCCTGAAGTGGTTTCAATAGTGATACATGATCCAGAGATAGCTATAACAAAGCCAGAAAGATCATCATCTAAAACAGATACATAATCATTGATGTTAAACTTCATTCTTCTTCGTCATAAGATTGAACAGCATAAGGATCAACTTTGGGCTTTTCTCCAATCCCTTTTGAGATTAAATAAATGCCAATAACCAACAAAATAAGACCAATTAAAGACAGAAGTCCCATTGATTCAGTAGAAATATCATCATAAACAAGTATACCACTACCAGTCAAAAATACGATGTACTTTAAAGAATTTGTCCCCATATAATTCTTTCATATATATTACATAAAAATAAGGTCTTTAAGCTAAATTCAACATTGATGCTTGATTTTTTTTTAAAATCGATAAATTATTTATTTCTTTGATATTCAAAACCAATATGACTTTCGAGAATTACATGTTTCCTTGCCTCAGCAAATCACTTTTTGGTTTGGAATGTATGGGCTGTGGATTTCAACGCTCCCTTTTATTCGTTTTTCAAGGAAAATTTACAGCTGCATTTTGGATGTACCCTGCAATTTACCCGCTACTAATTTTAGCTTTATTAATCATCCTTACTCGATTTTTCAAATTTAAATTTTACCAAAAAAGCATCAATATCTTTTCATTAATTTCTATTGGTACAATCATTACTAACTATATTATAAAACAATTCATTTTATGAAAAAATCACTAAATACAACACTGATTTATGTACTCAGTATTTTGGGTCTATTGTGCTGTTGCTTTGCTGGACTAGGCTTCTTGCTTTCTGGACCTGCATACTTGATAGCAAACAAAAAACTTAAAGACGCACAATTGAATCCTGATGAGTATGAAGGTAATGCTAACAGTATGGAAACAGCAAAAACTGTAGCACTAGTCATTCTTATCATCAATGTGCTTTATCTATTATATACAATCTATGCTCTTGCCACTGGGGATATGAGTGAAGTCCAGGAAGAGTGGAGAAAAATGATGGAGGAGATAAACCAAAGTGCATAAGCGCATTGACCTTATCATACAAACCTTTTAGCGATTTAGTTTAAGTTAAACTAAAAGGCCTGTCTTTATTCAAAAGCCTTTAGGGTATTGACGATAATTTGAACACAATCAAGTAATTGTTCCTCCGTCATAACTAACGGAGGAGCAAAACGTATGATGTTACCATGAGTTGGTTTAGCCAATAATCCATTATCTCTTAGTTTAAGGCATATATTCCAAGCCGTATCACTATCCTCTGAGTCATTAATAACAATAGCGTTTAACAATCCTTTTCCTCTTACTAGCTTAACTATAGAACTGCTTAATATGTATTTATTGAGTTGGGCTCTAAAAAGTTTTCCAAGACGATCAGCATTGGCAGTTAATTGCTCTTCTTTCACAACTTCAAGTGCTGCAACAGCTACGGCTGCAGCTATAGGATTACCACCAAATGTACTGCCATGAGAGCCTGGTGTTATTACATTCATTATAGGGTTATTAGCCAACACAGCAGATACAGGATAAACACCACCGCTCAAGGCTTTACCTAAAATCAAGATATCGGGCTTTACTTCTGCAGTAGCGGAACAATCTTTATTTGTACAACTGCAATTCCCACAAGATGCTAATAAACGACCGGTACGCGCTATTCCAGTTTGAACCTCGTCGGCAATAAATAACACATTGTGCTTTATACAAAGTGCCTTAGCGTTCTTCAAATAGTCATCAGCAGGCACATAGACGCCTGCTTCTCCTTGGATTGGTTCCACTAAAAATCCAGCAATATCATCATGTTTATTTAAAACATTTTCAAGAGCATTAATATCGTCGTAGGGGATTTTGATGAAACCATCTGTGTAGGGGCCGAAATTATCTCGAGCAACAGGATCATTTGAAAATGAAATTATTGTGGTAGTCCGGCCATGAAAGTTATTTTCACATACTATAATTTTACCTTTATTAACAGGGAGCTTTTTTACTTCATATCCCCATCGACGAGCAATTTTAAGAGCCGTTTCGACAGCCTCGGCTCCAGTGTTCATTGGTAAAACTTTATCAAACCCAAAATACGAGGTTATAAACTGTTCGTACCGACCCAATTGATCGTTATGAAAAGCTCTAGAAGTAAGGGTCAAAGTTTTGGCTTGATCGATCATGGCATTAACAATTTTTGGATGGCAATGACCTTGATTAACAGATGAATATGCAGACAGGAAATCGTAGTATTTTTTACCCTCAACATCCCAAACAAATACCCCATCTCCTTTGTTGAGAACCACCGGTAAAGGATGATAGTTATGTGCACCAAATTTATACTCTAAATCGATAGCTTCTTTTGACGAAATAGTATTGAGAACGGACATATAAATTAAAAATTAAAGTATTAGGTGAAAATCGATTTCTTATAAGCATAAATAGCATAAGATGGCCTGCAAATTAGTAAGATTTTTTATAATTATCAGAAAAGAAGATTTAAAAATATTTTATTTATTAACTTTCAATGGGAAGAGCATATATTTTTGCATTATTTTTGCAAGTATGCGCAGAAAAAAAACAAAAAAAGAATTTTTTGAATTAGAAGTGTTTGACGCTGGGGCAAAAGGAAAAAGTTTAGCTAAAGCGCCCGACGGAAAAATTGTGTTCTTATCTAATGCCGTTCCTGGCGATGTGGTAGATGTCCAAACTTTCAAAAAAAGAAAGGGCTATTACGAAGGAAAAGCGATAAAGTTCCACAAATACTCCAAGTACAGAGTAAAACCTGAATGTGATCATTTTGGTACTTGCGGAGGATGTAAGTGGCAGCATATGGATTACAAACAACAACTTTATTTCAAAGAAAAAGAAGTCATAAATAATTTGGAACGTATTGGCAAAATTGAATTGCCAAAAGTGACTCCTATTTTGGGTTGTACTGAACCTTATTTTTACAGAAACAAAATGGAGTTTTCTTTCAGTAATAACCGCTGGCTTTCTTTCGAAGAAATTAATGCAGATTTAACCATCGAAAATAGAAATGCATTGGGATTTCATATCCCGGGTATGTGGGACAAAATTTTAGATATTGACAAATGTTGGCTGCAAGCCAATCCTTCCAACGCAATTCGAAATGGTCTTAAAAATTTTGCGATAGATCAAAATATTCCATTTTTTAATCCAAGACAGCAAGAAGGTGCGCTCCGTACATTGATGATTCGTACGAGCAGTACAGGACAAATCATGGTTGTTGTTCAATTTTTTTCAGGCACAAAACAGCAAATTGAAATCGTTATGGAGTTTTTAAAAAACTCATTTCCTGAGATAACATCTTTACAATACGTAATCAATCCAAAAGGCAATGAAACTATTTATGATCAAGAGGTCGTTTGCTATAGTGGACAAACTTATATAGTTGAGGAAATGGAGGGATTACAATTTAAAATAAACGCCAAATCATTTTATCAAACCAATTCTGATCAAGCACTCAATTTATATAAAATCACTAGAGATTTTGCAGGATTAACTGGGAATGAGTTGGTTTATGACTTGTACACAGGAACTGGAACCATTGCACAATTTATTGCTAAAAAGGCCAAAAAGGTTATTGGCGTCGAAGCTGTTCCAGATGCTATTAAGGCGGCTAAGGAAAATGCCCTACAAAACAAAATTAATAATATCGATTTTTTTGTTGGCGATATGAAAACCGTTTTCAATAATACTTTTATTCAAACAAATGGGCACCCAGATGTGATCATTACTGATCCCCCAAGAGACGGAATGCACAAAGATGTAATTCATCAAATTTTGAGAATCTTACCTTCAAAGATTGTATATGTTAGTTGCAATAGTGCTACTCAGGCACGTGACTTGGCAATTTTAAATCCATCTTACTC
>Ga0233400_1001394_pt1 | contig 9941 bp, 16 predicted proteins | sample 46DmetaG_FD_182708 | JGI IMG/M metagenome (GOLD analysis project Ga0233400, IMG submission 182708) | Seawater microbial communities from Monterey Bay, California, United States - 46D | ecosystem: Environmental > Aquatic > Marine > Coastal | place: USA: California | collected 2016-10-21
AAAATTCCCGCATCCGGCATATATTTCAGCCACGGACGCGGGTCGATTTTTGATGCAATATCAACGCAACAATGGCTATTGTTTTTTCCTTTAGTGTCGTACAAGCCTGTAAACCCACCATTTTTAACACCGGTAAATACATACCTAAAGTCACCAGTGTCAGAAATAAAAACGCATTCAAGTTTATTTTTGTTTTCGTCAAAATACTTATCCCCAACTTTCGCATTACTTAAATCAATCATTTTATTTTCCTTTTTTTTAATTAAAGCAACGTTATACTTTGAATATTAACCGCGCCGTTACATTCAGCGTTAAATTCTGCCGCACCAAACCCGCAGCCGCAAGTAACCGTCATTGACATTAATTGCGAACCTATTTTGTATTTAACCAAGTAGTTTTTCATCTACTCGCTCTCCAATCGTGCAATCACAGCCTTAGCTTTTGCCAACTCTTTAGCATCTCGCTCGACCTGTAATTTTGCTGCATTTTCTGGCGAATTGCGTTTGTTTGATTCTGCTAGTAGCTTCTCCAGCTGAATAATTGCCATTTTAACCCACTCTTCGATGTATGCGCTTTCGTGTCTATTGAGTGACAGCTCAAAGTTATCCGACACTGAGCTATTAGCTCCCCACCCATTACCGTAAATGTCAATTTTCACCCCGCCAATGTGTGCCGACCAGTCAAAAAACGCACTAAACGTTTCACTACTATTCTCAACGCACCATTGCGCCAGTTTTCCAATTGATTCTGCTTTTGTTGGTGTTTTCATTTTTATTTCCTTTTGTTTGCTTGGGCTTTTGTTTGCTTGGGCTGCCTCATAGTGCTGTCAATGCTTATGCACATTACTCCGTGAGCAAATATTACATCTTCGTATCCGCCTCTAGTAAACTTACCTCGTTCAATGCAGTCAGAACCAACACAGTGAACAAAAAGCGCTTTTTGTGTTACTGGCACTACAAAGCTTTTTCCTTGTGATTTAAATATCTTTAGTTTCATTTTTTGCTTTTCCTTTTGATTTGCGCCCGAAGGCGCTGTTATGGTTGGCCGTGGAATACAATTCTCACGTTGCATTGATTTATGCACCAATCAATCTCTTGAAGGGTGTCGCTATCAGAGCCGCCTAGCATTTGGTAATATGCCTTAACTTTGTTTTTGATAGCATCGTTACCCAAACTCATTAGCTCACGCCTTTTGTTGTGAGCCTTAATTCTTGCCTTGTTGTTACGCATAACTGGACAATAACTCTCCTGTAATTCTATAAAAGTGAATCGCTATCTCGGCGGTTCGCTCATCTCCATTTAGAGCAGCTTGGACGCACTCATCTTTACCCATCAGGTAAACAGGCTTTTTTGTCTCTTGTTTTAGAATGTTTTTCATTTTGATGTCCCTTTGGTTCGTTGTTTCATTTAAGTGGGTACATCTTATCAGATGAGCTATCGGTGTCAACGGTTTATTTGGGTTTTTTGGTGAATTTTTTGTTTTGTTGGCAACTGATCAACCAGCACCGCCCAGTTTTTACCAGAAAATAATCATTACAAATCAAGCGCTTATTTGCTTTTGGCTATCTTCTGGGAATCTCACCCCAGTTTCTGGACAGTTTTTTTCTTTTATACTTCAATGGTTTAAGTCACTTTTTTCACTTTCTGGGGATTCTGGGGAATGATAGTAAAATATTGCTATGCCACCCCTATATATTTTCTTTAATATATATAGGTTAAAAAATAGTTTATCTCCCAGTTTTTTTTATGGTCAACCAGTTTTTTATTTTTTTATTTTTTTGTCCCCAGAATCCCCACTTTTGACGTTTTTTGTGCAAAAAATGAACAAAACACCCCTTGAAACCCACTGGATACGTTAAAAAAATTTAAAAAAACTGGGAACTCAATTCCCCAGTTTCTCCCCAGAAATTTAATTTCTGGGGAATTAATTTGGTGTTTTTGGTGTTTTTGGTGTTTTTTTATGGGGTGTTTATTTGCAGGTTGTTGTACAACGTTAAACAATAATGTATAGTCCTACTTTCTCGAAAAGGGGGCAAAATGAATTACAGACAATATATACAGTCAATAATTAGCAAGATGTCAGTCGGCGACACTTTGGTTGTCGCCGCTCAAGGTAAAACAAAGGGCGTTATTCGCGTGACTATAGATAGATGTAAGGGCGATATGGCATTCAAGACCTTAGTTGGCATTGACGGTGAGTTTTTAGTTAAGAGGGTCAAATAGTGAATGAGCTAATGAATGAGCTTGGCGCTTTAGGAGTTACCGAAGTCGAAGGGCAATTAGGCGTAGTAAAAGCAAGGCTAAAGTCAAAACAAATAGTACCCGCTGTTATATGGCCTGATTACTCACCAAAGGAGCTTGAAGACACTGACTATGATGACGTTAACCTAGTTAACGATGCTGATGCTGATGCTGATGCTGATAATGATATCTTATCAAGAATGTCACGCGAAGTGTCAGAGCGCATCCAGTTTCCTATAAACACGGTTTATATACACGGCTTAGCGGTAATCGCTAGCGCAATGGTCAAGGGTTTTCGCTACGAATACAACGATGAGGAAGTTGTTTCAATATACAGCGTTACAGGTCAGCCGCCGTCAACAGGCAAATCTGGCGTTCATAACGCATTTTCAAAGCCAATACGTGTGGCGTTTAGCCATTACAATGACAATCAGCAGATTAAGCGCGACATCATAACCCGCGACATAAAGACAAAAAAAGACGCCTTAAAAACAGAGCATGAAAGCGCTGTACCTGAGATTATGCGCGAGATAGTAGAGCTAGAAAGAAAACTGGAGCAGACACCAATATATAACTACTGTGTTTCAGATGCTACGCCAGAAGCGCTTGTACAGGGTGCGCTAGCCCGAGGCGGTATGTTTAACGTAATGTCAGATGAAGGCAGCGCCATTGAGTCTGTGCTTGGTAATCTTTACGGCAACGGCGGCGTAGTCAATACAGAGGGCATTCTTCACGGGTGGGATAACGGATTTTGTTCCATATCAAGAAAAAGCACTGGTGACATAAAAGGTCATGTGCGGGGCTGCGTTGCTGTATTGGCTCAGGGGAACACAGTTAAATCAATACTGGACGCAGCAGCTAACGGTAATGGTGTTGCTGAGAGGTTCTTTTTACTGAAAGAGCCATGGGCTTTTGGGGGTAGAAATAGACGAAAAAGAAGCCGCAAGCCAATAGATAAATCCCTGCATGCTGAGTATGCAAACTTAGTTACAAAGTTAGTAAACTCTGACGACATTGTATTCACGTTTAATGATGAATCAATTGATTTAATTGATGACCTACTTGAGTATTATGAGCCGTTTTTAGCTCAAGGGCAGAAATACGGGAATCCGATGATGCAAGGCGTTGTTGGCAAGGCAGATAAGCGTATCTGCAAGGTCGCTTGCGTTTTGCACGTTGCCAAAAATTGGAACGCAAACGGCGGCGGCACAGTGGTTGATACTGAGTGCGTTGCTAAAGCTATCGATATTTGCAAGCAAATGCTAGTCGCTTACGAAAAAACAGCGGTTACAAGTGGTTACATTGGTGAGGTTGCTGAGTGTCAGGCGGTAGTTGAGGAAATCACAAAGATGGCGCAAAAAGGTAAAAAAGATTTTGTATGTAGTGAAATGAATAGTAAATTCAAGCGCGGATCTGTTTTTGGTGAACAACCAAGCCTATCAAAACACATTCGCGAAAAGGTAATCCCAAAGCTTGAGCAGGCTGGCTACTGCGCGGCAATTGGCAAGAGAATTTATATCAATCCAAAATTAAAAGGCGGGTAAATGGTTGCATTTAGCGATTTAACAAATGAGAATTGGATAGAGATTGCAACGATAAGTATGCCTCCAAGTCTTGAAATGCAAGTTAAGCAGGAGATAAGGATCAGGGCTAACAATGATTATGGTATTCACTTTGATAATCGTGGATATGTTGTAAAAGCGTTTTTCAGTGGGTCGAACCGAGAGATTTACGGTTTTGATAGTGCGGAGTTGGCGAAAGAGTTTTTACTGTCAAATCAATATGCAAGCTTGTTGGCTGAAATAAAATGCCCGTCTGTTCGTGGCGATTGGCGAGGGTTTAGTGAGGTGGATATGGAGAAAATAAAATCAATAATGCCAAAAAATATTTCTGATGTAATGGAGGTTTACGCGCCTAATTATCGCGATGCAAAAACAGCAACTAATGAGCTTATTAATTTTAAAAACAAATTATTGATAAAAACAAAGGGGAAATCATGATAAAACAACTAACAAAGCGAAGTAGAATAAAAAAGAGCTGGAATAGCACTTGTAAAAATGACGTATGGACATTGCAATATAGGGTTAAAAGTTGGCGTGGTTACATCCGGAAAGATAGAGTTTCTATTGAAATGTACGACCATAGATTTTGGGATAGAAAAGACAATATAAAAAAGAGGCTGTCGATGCTTAATCTTGAATTATGGTCAAAAAAAAGGACTTATAAATAGAGCAAGAGCGAAACAAAGAATGCAAATTAATGGAGGATTTAAGTAAAATGACCCTATTCCAAAAACTAAAAAATCAAGCTGTTTGGTAAAGAAAGGTGGCGTGTTGTTGGTAGTGCGGAAGCTGGTGATATTGTTGTTTATCGAGGAGGGAAGATTATTGATGTTATTGACTGGCGTAGTGAATGGTACATTAATCAAAAACTAAATTATTTAGATGTTCCTTGTGCTATATACAGAAAAGTAAATTAACCGTTGACACCAGCACCGATTGCTGTAATATCGGTGTTGAATTTAATTAAGGGGAATGGAAATGAAAGTACCAAGTAACATGCTAAGAGCAGCAATGCACTGTCAAGGCGATAAAGATGTTAGATTTTATTTAAACGGCGTTCATATTAAAAATAAATACATTGAAGCAACAAACGGTCACGTAGCGGTAAGAATGAAAATGGAAAAATCATGTAGAAAAGACGTCATAGTTAGCTTTAAGTCTAAAATACCAGCGGCGGCAGTTAGCACTGTATTGATTCTAAAGGGTGAAACCATAGCTAAGCATTATGACGTTAACGATCAGTTGTTAGCTGTGAGCGTTATAGAAATAATTGTCGGAAAATTTCCAGACATAAGCAAGGTAATAAAAAAAGAATCAAAGGCAACCGCTGAGATTGGTGTTAACCCTAATTATATAGCGCTCTGGTCAAAAATGTTTAAGCAGAGAATTCCATCTGCAAAAATGACATTCAACGGAAAAAGCAGCGCAATAAACATGACTGCGCTGTGTGGGATAGTAAATCATGATTACGGCAACCCAATTCTTATTGTTATGCCGACTAGGATCTCTAGTGACTAACCTAATCCCACAGCACGAAATAGATAGAATTTGCGAGAGCGCTGATATTGTTTCGATAGTTGAAAGCTACAACGTCAAGTTGCGCAGAATGAGCGGTCAATGCAGGGGTGGCTGCCCATTTCACGGCGGCAGTGATAAAAGTACATCTTTTAGCGTTGACCCAAAGAGCAATCTTTACCACTGCTTTAATTGTGGCGCTGGTGGCAATGTTATAAATTTTATAATGGATATTGGCGGCGTGTCGTTTGTCGAGGCCGTCGAATCAATCGAGTCCAATATTCGTTATGATGCAAATCCATCAAAAGTTAATGTAAAAAAGAGGGTGAATTTACCAATGAATCTAGAAAAAAATGAAGATGCGATAAAATTTTATGAGTCAGTGCCGATTGATGAGGCGTTAGGAATAAAACTAGTTAATAGCGCGGAAGTTATCGCGGTTACTGACGTTCACGGCAATCAAGTAAGTTGCTCGCTAAGTGCTGGAGTTGGAAACCCGTTAAAGCCATTTGGCAAAAAGTTAATATTTGGTTCGTGTGTGATTTTTGGCGAGATTAAAGATAAGGTTATTTTGACTGCTGATTACTATCAGGCGAAAAAACTTAACGCAACAAAAGGATTTAATACAATTTGTTTTTTTGATCCGCTTAACTTGCACTTTATTTATCGCGAGATTAAAACGATTGCTAAGTTTATGCCAGTGTGTCACGAGGCGGAAACTGTTATACAGGCCGAAAAGTGCGGATTTGAGAACTACATGACGCCGCAAGGTAAAGTTGTTGACGTTAAAAATATGGCTGCTTTTTGTAGTGGTTATGACGCGAGGGTTGTAGGATGAGACCATTAAAATATTCGCTTTTTGGAGGTTTTGAACTGCTTAATTTTTATGTGGAAAAAACTCCGGTCGAAATCAATGCTAAAACTTACACACCAAACCACCAAAAGAAAAAGCGCGGAAAATTCAAAAGGAGCGGTAGAAAATGAACAAACTAAAACCATACGAATTTCAGCAAAATGCAATTAACAAATTGATAAATGAAACAAGATTGAGATTGCTCGGCGAAAAGGAAAATTCGGCATTTTACGGCGACTTTTACGTATCCGCTGGCAAATCATTAATAATGGCAGAGTACGCGCTTCATTGCCAAAAGGTGGGTGCTAAATTGCTAATGTTGGCTAGAACTGGCGAGCTGGTAGAACAAAACAGTGACGCTATATTTGAGCAGGGCGGAAAATGCTCAATATTCAGTGCGTCACTAGGCCGTAAATCAACGTACTTTGATACAGTGGTTGGCACTGAGGGAACTGTGGCTAATCACCTTGGTAGGGAGTTCTCTAGCTGGATTCCAAATGTAGTGCTTTTCGATGAGTGCCTGCATGGGAGCAGCTTAATAGAAACGGAGGTGGGTAAGGTTAGGATTGACGATCCGGCACTCAAAGGGTTAAAGATAAAGTGCCTAAATGAAGATACTGGTGAAATTCATTTCGAGATACCGAAAAGAGTCTTTGACAATGGCGTGAAACGTATGTCACAATACAAACTCAAAAACGGAAAGGAAATAATATGCACGAATACGCACAAGCTATATTCAGACGGTCAATGGACTCGGGCGGAAAATCTAACGACTGGTCAGAAGATAGCGCAAGACGGTACGCAATGCACTGCCTTGAAAAAGCTACTACGTGCCTCTGCGGCTGTGGCGAGAGAAATCAGCCTAATACTTCGGCAAGGCAAATTCAGTCACAAATAAATATGTTTATAAAGCATGGTATTGAGCCGATTTTTAGCGATTACATAATGGGGCACAAAAACTATTCATCACCAGCAAATTACGAGCCTAACAGTGATGAACATCAGCATATCCTAGCCGCCATGCTTGGTGACGGGTGCTTAATAAAACCCTACAAAAAAAGCAAGACATATAGAATGGTGTGGAATATGGGGAACAAGTCGCACGCGCTACACAAGGCCGAGGCGTTCAAGTTCTTGGGTGCAAAGTATCAGAAAAAGGTAAACCCAGGATTCGGCGCAGAGTGGCACTGCGTTGTTACTGGGTGCCACCCTCTTTTAGATATGTATTCTGAAAAGTACGGCAACAGCAAGGGGTTAACTTCTGGGTCTGGGATCGCCTCGGAACTAAATAGCCTTGGGTGGGCTGTATATTATGGCGACGATGGCCACCTAGATCGAGTTACCGGAACCTGTTTCTTGCACACCGAAGGGCTTGAGGCTGACATGGTTAGCGACATAGCCAAGGCTGTTAATGAATTTATTGGGCACGACGCTGCGGTTGTTTTTTCATACGTTGGCGGAGCAAAAAAACGAAAAATGAAATGTATAAGGATAAAAAAGAATGGATCTAAGATATTTATGGAAAAGATTAAAAAGCACATGGCAGCAGGCATGGAATATAAAATACTGTGAGATAACCAGTATCAGCCACCACTCTACCGATGTTGTTTATGATATAGAAATGCCTAATCATCACAATTTTTTCTCTGACGGGGTTCTTGCGCACAACTGCCACCAGTGTCACTGGAAAGACGTTTTAGACAATGGCGATACTGGTTACTCAAAAATAATAAATCACTTTAAGGCGCTGAACCCGAAGCTGGTAGTGCTTGGCGTGACTGGTTCACCATACCGAGGCATCGAATCGATAAAAGGCGACTTTTGGAAACAAAAAATAGAGCCGTCGATAGGTCGTGAATTTTTAGTTGAAAACGGATTTATTCATCATACTGAATTTGGTCATGCGGCTGGCGGTTATGATTTATCAGAGTTCGACAATATCGAAAAAAGCGGCACAAAAGATTTTAGCGCGTCAGACATCGAAAAGATGCACGATAAAATGACATTGAGCGCGACGCAGAGCATTATGCAAGAGGTTGTTAGCGTGATGCAAAATCGGTTGTGCGCGTTGGTTACTTGCGCGGGTAAAAAGCATTGCGAAGAGGCCGCAAGCTGTGTTCCCTTAGATGAATACGCAATTGTAACAGACAGCACCGGCAAAAAAGAGCGCCGAAAAATACTAAACGGCGCAAAAAAAGGCGAACTAAACGAGCGAGGTACTTTTCGCTATAAATACATTTTTCAAATAGGGTGTTTGACTACGGGCGTCAGTGTTAGCCCGTGGGACACATCGATACTATTGCGCCGCATTGGATCTCTAACGTTATTAACTCAATTGTTAGGGCGCGGAATGCGATTATTAAAACCAGAACATGAAGAGGCCGGAATGTCTAAAACAGGTCACTTGGTTTTAGATTTTAGCGGCACGATGGCGGCAATGCACGAAATGTTCGACGATCCATTACTAGAAGATGCAGTAAACGATCAGCGCAAATATGAAAAAGAATTGATTTCATGCCCCAAGTGTGGCGAGATGAATAGCGAACACGCGCGGAGATGCGTTGGTTTTGATGGCGGCGAAGAAGATGGTCGTTGCGGTCATTGGTTTAAATCAAGGCTATGTGAAAACCAAGTTACCAACGGAATAAAAACAATTAAAGGTTGTGGCGCTGAAAACGATATTGCAGCTAAAGAATGCAGAAAGTGCGGCGTTTACCTGATAGACCCTAATGCCAAGCTTATGAACAAAGCGTATTCGGCTGAGGACTGGAAGCCAGTTGAAAGAATGGAGATTGATGTAATTGGCAAAGATCAAGGAGGTATTGGCGTTAAATATTTTCTTGATAGTTACGGTTTCGACGGAAAACAAGAGGTTGCATATGTCACTTACTGGGCTATCAATAGCGGAGGAAAGCAAGCTTATTTAAATAATTTTGTCAGAAAATTAATACCTGATTACAAGTGGGCTACTAGGTTCGCAAAAATGAAGCCAGTTAACGCAGTTAGCAACAAAGCCATGCTGGGGGTAGTAAGCCACATTACGCACCGCATCAATGAGAAAGGTAAATCCGTGGTAAATGGTGTTAGATTAATTAGCGGAACTGAATCATGATAATAAAAAAACGAAATAAATCTGGTGTAATGTGTTATTGGGATAATGAGCAGAATGCTAGTAAAGTTAAGAGTCGCAAGGAGCGCGCAGAGCAAAAGGAACTCATATCGTGGATCAGGTTCAATTACCCAGAACATGACAAAACTATATTCGCGCCAATTAACGAATCAAAGCATAGCCAAGCCGAGGCGGTAAGGATGGGTCTAACTCGTGGCGTAAGCGACATGTTAATGCTTTGCAATGGGGTTGGTGCAATAGAAATAAAACGTTCAAGAAAGCGTGACGCAAGCACGATAAGCAAAGATCAAAAAGAATTTACACTAAGCATTGAGTATACTGGGGGCTTTTCCGTTGTTGCATACGGCGCAGATGCAGCAAAAGAAGCGCTAAAAGATTATTTAAATAAATGAAATTAATCGTTGACACTGTAATTAAATGCTGTAAATTAGTCCGTATTGAAACACGGCAATAATGCCGAAATAAAGAGGAATCTTAAAATGATTACATTAAACGATCTGAAAAATATTGGTCACGGAGAAATAGAGTCCGAGCCTACTCTAGATCAAGTAAAGCAGAATGGTGACGCATTGCAGTATGTACACAATCAAACGCCTGAGATTTGTTTGGCCGCTGTAAAGCAGAATGGTGACGCATTGCAG
>Ga0233400_1001406_pt1 | contig 9865 bp, 8 predicted proteins | sample 46DmetaG_FD_182708 | JGI IMG/M metagenome (GOLD analysis project Ga0233400, IMG submission 182708) | Seawater microbial communities from Monterey Bay, California, United States - 46D | ecosystem: Environmental > Aquatic > Marine > Coastal | place: USA: California | collected 2016-10-21
CAATCCCTTAGCCTTTAATTCAGAACACATAATGGCACGTTGGCCTTGGTAATATGGGCTGTCCTCTTTTTGCATGAATTGAAAGTACATCGGGAACCGACGGTGTGGTCTATTGAAGTACGCTTCTTTTTAACAATTTGAAAGACTAGGATGACTACCTTTGACCTCATGTTCAGAAAGACCATTTTAATTGCACTGTTCGGAAGTATTTTTCTACTCTACTCTTGTGAGGATGAATCTGCTCCTGCTGTGGCTTATTTAGAGGTTTCAGAACTTCTTGTTGCTTCGAAGTCAAGTGAAGGAACGTCATCTGCAAAATTGAACACAATTTGGGTCGAACAGAATGGCCAACAAATTGGCGCCTTTTCTCCTCCGTGTCGTATTCCAGTGTACGCTGGAGAAAATCAACTCCTTCGATTTATACCTGGTATTGCACTAAACGGTGTGTATTCTCAAAGGAACCAATATGAGATGCTCTCCCCGATTGAAAAAAATTGGGATTTAAATGAGGGATCTACCAGAGTTCTTTCACCACAATTTTTAACATTTGAATACAACCCTATATACGACTTAATAGTTGTCGAAGATTTTGACGGTATTGGTCTGAACTACAATAAAACAATTCAAAGCGATACGAATTTGCTGATCACTTCAGATACGAGCGAAGTTTTCCATTATCCTGGTGAAACACCCAATAAAAGTGGAAAATTTGTACTGCCGCCAGTAACCTTAGGTGAATTCAAAACACTTCAAGCCTTCGATCTACCAAAATATGGGGCAAACATATGGCTCGAGGTAAATTATAAAACAGATGTAGCTTTAACCTTTGGAGTGACGGCTAACGAAATCCTACAAAGCGCTAAGACCCCAGTGGTGACACTATTTCCTAATGAAGAATGGAATAAAGTATACATTAACCTCGTTACTGAGGTAAGTGGGTACCCCAATGCCTTAGATTATAATTTATTTTTTGGAAGTATCAATACCACTGATGATACCGCCACTGTATTGATTGATAACATAAAGCTATTGTATTGAGTTCCGCCAAAAAGTTAGAACGCAAACTACTCATTCGTTATATCGTATTGGATCTTTTTGCCGGCACGGGCGCTTATACCGCGCTCCATTTAGTGCGTAAACTTTACGTAGAACCTGAACGATTCGGTACACTAATTCCAATAAAATTTGATCAAACATTTGTGCTAGGGGCCGCTGCGACTACAACCTTGTTTATCGGCATTAGTGCGCTAAGCGGTATTTATAGTAATCTTACCCGTAAAAGCCGATTAGCAGAGGCATTCAACACTTTTGGAGGAACAATAATAACAGCGGTAATACTTTTCTTTTCAGTCTTTTTAGATGACTACATTAAAGTGTATAGCGACTATTACATGACGTTAGGCACCTACACGGGAAGCCTTATCGTACTCAGCGGAGTATTTAGGTTTACTCAGAGTTCCATCGTTAGGCATAAAATTGACAAAGGACTACTCAAGTTCCCGACGTTATTAGTGGGAGGAGGAAAAGATGCGGCGGATCTTCTTGATGCTTTCGAAAAGGACCGTAGTAAGGGATATTCATTTTTAGGTTATTTAAACACGTCCGGCGATATCGCTGATACGCGTATGAATGCAATAGCCTATTTAGGTGACATCAACCAGTTAGCCGATATCATTAACGACAATACTGTAGAAGATGTAATAATCGCACTGCCTAGTGGGAATTCTGAACGAATTGCAACTATGGTAAGTTCTATAGAAGATAAAAACGTTCGCATACACGTTCTCCCTAACCTGTTCAGTATTCTTTCCGGACAGGTAAAAATGGAAAGTTTAGGACGTGCGCTGATTGAAGTAAAGCGTGAATTAGTGAAGCCGCATGTCGCATTCATTAAAAGATTGTTTGATATCGTAGTCGCTTCACTCCTTCTTATAGTAGCCGCACCATTCATCTTGATTTCTATTGCCATGATTGCTTTCGGTTCGCCGGGACCATTTTTTTATACACAAGAGCGATTGGGCAAAAACGGAAGAATATTTAAAATCATAAAACTTCGTAGCATGTATCGAGATGCGGAGCTACAAGGTCCTCAACTGAGTAGCGAGGATGATCCCCGAATAACGCCTTGGGGTAGAACCATGCGAAAGTTTCGTCTAGATGAATTACCGCAGTTTCTGAATGTCTTAAAAGGCGACATGGCCATAGTAGGCCCAAGACCCGAGCGCCAATTTTTCTTTGATCAGATCATCTCAACAGCACCGCAATACAGGTATTTATTAAAGGTGAAGCCCGGAATTACATCCTGGGGCATGGTGAAATTTGGCTATGCTGAAAATGTGGAAGAAATGATTGAGCGCGCGCGATATGATTTGATCTACACAGAAAATATAACGTTGGTAAACGATATCAAAATCCTGTTCTATACCTTAGTCACTGTCTTGCAAGGACGAGGCAAATAAAGAACCACAAATCACCCTACATGAAAAACATTACCGTAATTGGTGCAGGAACTATGGGCAATGGTATTGCTCACGTCTTCGCACAGAGTGGATTCAACGTCCACCTCTTTGATATACGCGAAGCTGCTCTTGAACGAGCCTTAAGTACCATCACAAAAAATATGGACCGTCAAATCTCAAAAGAGAAATTGACGGAATCACAGAAAAGTGCCGCTTTGGCGCAACTAGCGACGGGTACAGATTTAAAAAATGCCGTGGCAAAAGCGGATTTAGTAGTAGAAGCAGCAACAGAAAATATAGCTGTCAAATTTCAGCTCTTCAAAGACATTGATGCACATGCACCGGCGCACTGTATCCTCGCTTCAAATACCTCTTCTATAAGCATTACAAAAATTGCTGCACAGACTGCACGTCCAGATAAAGTCATTGGTATGCATTTCATGAATCCTGTTCCGGTGATGCGTCTTGTTGAAATTATTCGTGGATACGGCACTTCTAACGAAGTCTGTAATGCAGTCATAGAAATGAGCAAAGCGCTGGGTAAAACTCCAGTGGCCTGTAATGACTACCCCGGTTTTGTTGCAAATAGAATCCTGATGCCCATGATCAATGAAGCCATCATTTCTTTGCATGAAGGTGTCGCTGATGTGCAAGCAATTGATTCTATAATGAAGCTAGGTATGGCGCATCCTATGGGTCCTTTACAACTGGCCGACTTCATAGGACTCGACGTATGTCTCTCTATCCTAAATGTGCTTTACGATGGCCTTGGCAATCCAAAGTATGCGCCGTGTCCGCTACTGGTTAATATGGTCACAGCCGGTAAATTAGGTGTTAAATCAAAAGAAGGCTTCTACGATTATTCTGTAGGAATCAAAGAAGCCACAGTTAGTTCACAATTCAAATAATCATAGTATGAAATTACGTTTATTACTTGCGGGTACATTGCTCTCTTTGCAGGCATTTGCACAAGTTGATCTGATCAACAAAATAAAAGACAACGGCGCAGACGCACCGCTGGGCTACGAATGGGAAACTATTGTCGATATCGAAGCTACCCCAGTCAAAAACCAAGGAGCTTCCGGTACTTGTTGGTCCTATGCGACCACTTCATTTATCGAAAGCGAGATGATGCGTATGGGGAAGACCCCAATTGATCTTTCGGAAATGTACACAGTACGTAAAGTCTACCAAGACAAAGGCGAAAAATACATCCGTCTTCATGGGTATCTGAATTTTGCTCAGGGCGGCGCCTTACCCGATGTGCTTTACGTAATCAAAAAGTATGGTGCGGTTCCACAAGAAGTATATAACGGCCTAAACTATGGAACTGAAATCAACCGTCATGGTGAGATGGAAGGTGCTTTAAAAGGTATTCTAGATGCTGTAAAAGGCAATAAGAATGGGAAATTGTCTACCTCATGGAGGAATGCATTTGATGCGAGTTTAGATGCTTATTTAGGCGAGGAACCTGCACAATTCGGCTACAATGGAAAAACCTATACGCCAAGAAGTTTCGCCGATGAAGTCATTGGTGTCAATCCAGACGACTACGTTCAGCTCACCTCCTGGACGCACCACCCATTCTATGAGGCTTGTCAAATTCAGGTGCCTGATAACTGGACTTGGGGAATTTCATACAACCTTCCTATCGATGAAATGATGGAAGCACTCAACGCTTCCTTAGAAGCTGGATACCCTGTTGCTTGGGCTTGTGATGTTAGCGATAAAGGGTTCTCTATAAAGAACGGAATTGCTGTTATGCCAAATAAAAGCTGGGGTGATCTAAGTGCAGAAGAAGCACAGGCCATTTATGCTGGCCCGCACGAAGAAGCAAATGTTGATCAAAAAACGCGTCAAGAGCAATACGACAATTATCTTACTCAAGACGATCACGGTATGGTCATACAAGGAATGGTGAAAGATCAAGACGGTAATATTTTCTACATAGTCAAAAACTCATGGGGTGATATCCCAAATGATTTTCGCCCAGGATATCTATATGCTTCCGAGAGCTATGTGCGTTTAAAGACGATCAGCATTATGATGCACGATGATTCGCTAGAGAAATCTCTCAAGAAGAAATTAAATCTATAGCGGAGAAGCTTTAGATTCATTTAATAAGCCGTTCACCGCAAGGATGGACGGCTTTTTTTTATGCGTAGAAACACGTTATGGGTAAACAAGCCAATACAAAGTCCTAATGAAGCACCCGCCATTACATCCGGCAGCCAATGCGCCATTAAATAAACACGCGAAAGCCCCACTCCTATAACTGCTAGTGCTGATAGAATTTGAACCGATATCTTTTTAAAATGTAGTGTCAGTAAAGTGAAGAAAACGAAGGCTGTGGTGGTGTGTCCACTTGGAAAAGCAAATTGTAGTGGCACATCAAGTCCCACGGGTAACAATGTTTCTGACCATTGAATTACGGCCATCGGACGAGGGGAAGGAGCGAAAACAAGCCGTTTTAATGATTGTACCACGATACTCGATAAAATCCCTGCTGAAAGGAATTCGAGTGCCATGAAATAGCGCTTTTGTAAAGCAAGTGCGATAATAAGTATAGCAAAAAGTTGCGCCTCTCCCCAATTAGTTATGACTTCCATCCACCAATATCCTGATGTACTGTACCAAGCATGGTGCAGTACGAGCTGGGCGGCTACTTTATCGGGATAAAAGGACAAAAAAAGCCCGCAGCACATAATGAACAAGACTGCGGGTATACTATAGTAAGGAATATGCTTCATTATGCACCAATAGTGTGCTGAAGCTCATGAATCTGACTCTCCCAGAGTTGCTTTGCTTCCTCTACTTCATCGGCATCGGCAAAGTCAGTGACTATGATCGAAGTATCGTTGGTTAAGGCATCTACTTCAATTCTAAATTCGAAGTAGGTATCTAAACCATCCTCCTCGTCACTCAACCAACGGAAACGCACCATTTTATCCATCTGTTTTTTCAAAAGTCGGGCTTGCTCTTCTGAGCCGTCCCAGAAAAAGGTAAAAAGTTCAGATCTTGAGTTTACATCGTCGCAAAACCATTCGCTCAATCCTGAGGGGGTACTCAAAAATGGAAATAACATCTTTGGGGATGCACGAAGTGGTATTTCTAACTCAAATTTTATCCTATCCATGATGGTGCTTGTCTAATTGATGCAATATAATAAGTCAAATGAAATAAGCAACACTTTGTGCAAAAACCCTTGAAAAAACCCTCGTTCTGACTTATTCTTTATCTTCATCACACTAATCGGAATTCCATGCAGTCAACTGCTTCTATCTTTCGTCAGCCTATTATATGGGTTGCAGCCCTTGGATACTTCGTTGATATCTATGACTTATTACTTTTCAGCATCATTCGAATCCCGTCATTGACAGATTTAGGTGTGGCAAATTTAGGAGAAGTCGGTATGCTTATTTTGAACACGCAAATGTTCGGACTACTCATAGGCGGAATACTTTGGGGAGTATTGGGGGATAAATTGGGCCGTACGAAGGTCTTGTTTTATTCTATCGCCCTCTACTCCATAGGTAATATTGCGAATGGTTTCGTCACGAACGGTACGCAATATGCCTGGATTCGATTCTTTGCTGGTATTGGCCTCGCAGGAGAATTGGGCGCGGGCATTACTTTGGTCTCGGAACTACTTCCTAAAGAAAAACGTGGCATTGGAACTTCACTGGTTGCCGGCGTGGGACTAACAGGCGCAGTACTTGCCTTCTTCATTTCGCAATGGTTCGATTGGAGAACGTGCTATTTCATAGGTGGAGGATTGGGACTGCTGCTTCTTTTCGTTCGCTTAAGCGTATTTGAAAGTGGTCTGTATAAAACGTTAGCTTCTAATTCTAAAATCTCTAAAGGCAATTTTCTAATGCTATTTGCAACGAAAGAGCGATTTATGCGATATCTAAGAAGCATTTTAATCGGTTTACCCACGTGGTTTGTGGTGGGTATTCTCATCTCCTTTTCCCCAGAATTCGCACGCCAACTTGGGATTACTGAATCTATTGATCCCGGCATTGGCATTATGGTAAGCTATAGCGCCATTGCTGTTGGAGATGTAGCAATCGGATTATTGTCACAAAAACTACAGTCTCGAAAGCAAGCGATGCACGTATTTTACCTTATAACAATGATTGGAATGGTCGTTTTCTTCACGGCTTCAACCGCATTGCAATTGTATATTTCTACGGGAATTATGGGCTTTGGAACAGGTTTCTGGGCCGTATTTGTAACTATTGGAGCAGAAAATTTCGGGACTAATTTAAGAGCAACAGCGGCTACCTCGATACCAAATATGGTCAGGGGTTCACTCAATGGAATTACAGCGCTCTTCTTGGCTCTAAATGCGAAATTCACATATGTCAACGCCGGTATTGTTACTGCGGTCGCAGTAATGCTTATAACGTATTGGGCTATTTCAGGTCTACAAGAAACGTTTGGTAGGGACTTAGACTTTTATGAGGAATAAAAAAACCCTCTGAAGTTTACACTTCAAAGGGTTTCTTGTAGCGAGAGAGGGGCACGATCCCTCGACCTCCGGGTTATGAATCCGACGCTCTAACCAGCTGAGCTACCTCGCCTTTCAATGGGGTGCAAATATAATGCGCCTAATGAAATAGGAAAGTGATTTTTTGAATAATATGAGAACAAGCTTCAACGCGAGTAATCAAGCGGCATATGGTCCTTCCTATTCATTGTAAAGGCACGGTAACAATTGAATAAATCAATAATTTCAAAGAGCTAAACTTAACTGCAGCTAAGATTAATATTATCACGAATTTAGAGGAAAAAGGCTACTTACTGTCAGTTTTTACTGTCAGTTTTTCCAGCATTAATAGTCTGGTGAAAAATACATGGGGCCAATATAATTCTCGAACTGCTCTTCATGACAATAATTTGCAAAACCATGATAATAATAATGTAACAAAACACCCCCCCCCATCACTATTCTGTAGTTTCATGAAAAAGTGATGTACTCAAATAAGATATGTTAGCTGCAAGCTAGTAGTATATGAGTCTGATGATTGTGAATTACTCCGTGAAAACCAGTTGGCTTATTTTTAGCTAATCGAGGAGTAAGCTAATAATTTCACTTGAAAATAATCCTACTATGGATTCAGGTGGAAACATCTCCATAGGTATTTTAGTATACTGAAGGCTTCCGAACAACTGCAGAGACCAGTGGATGAGGGGCAGAAGGGAGAATATTAAAAACTACTCCCTTGGTTCCTTGAACACTGCTTAGAATTAATGGCTCTATTAACACTGGTGGTGACAGTGTGAGAATCGAAACAAAAGGTTTAGTGATAGTGGGTGTCCCCATTGACGCTATCACGGAGTGAATCTCCCGAAGCAATAGACAGCGGAGGGGTTAGGTATTCATACTCCCCCATTTAGGGGGAGATAAATCTATGTCCTCGCTCCAGAGCAACAAAGAGGTTAGGTTCATGTAGTTAATTAGTTATACCTATAACAGTTGTAATCTTTCTATAAATTGCTCTAGCGAAATAAAAAAGCCCCTTCCGAAGAAGAGGCTATTCGCTTTAGGCGTTTGGTTCAAACTATATCTTTTGAATAGTATGTGTGCTGCGACCATCGTCATTGGTGATGATGATTTGATAACTACCTGTAGGAAGGTTAGTGATGTCTATTTGACCTTCTGTCTTCCCTTGAGCAACTCTTTGACCATTGATATTAAATACTTCATACTCCGATAAAGAATTAACGACAATGTTTAGGATGCCCGAAGTTGGGTTTGGAGATACAACAACATCAGTGAGGACTTCACCAATACCTATATTGTCAACAACAGTAAGTGTAGCCAAGTCGGTTGTATCCATACTACAAGCATCAACTAAACATCTGTATTCGTAACCATTTAATGAAGCCGTGATTCCTGTTAAAATAAGTGAATCCGTTGCTGTACCCGAGTATATTCCTTGGTCGCTTAAATCAGACCATCCAGTACCTGTATCTTCTTGCCATTGATAATTAGCAGTGGTGTCAGAATGAATAACAGTGAAATATGCATCACCAGGAACAGTATAGAAGGTATTTGATTGCGGTTGTTGTTGAATGGTATCAAAACAAATAGAATATACCCTCACGTGACCGGCCCTATTACCCGCACCGTCATTAAGCGCAGCTGCAATGGCCACCCTACTACCATCGGAAGACATAGATACGGCATTTCCGGACTCGTCATCCGAAGCTTCACCATCAATGTCCAAACCAAGTTGCGTCCAGCTGCCAGCGCTGTATTCATATATCCTCGCGTGACCGGAATAAGCTCCATTACCGTCATTATAAGGAGCCCCAATGGCTACAGTAGTACCGTCGGAAGATAGAGATACGGAATATCCTGATTTGTCAAAAAAAGCTTCACCAACTATGTCTGCGCCCAATTGCGTCCAGCTGCCAGCGCTGTATTCGTATACCCTCACGTGACCGGCAGCGGTTGGGCTGCCACTTTGCTGCGCTAATGCGCCAATGGCAACCCTATTACCATCGGAAGATAAAGATACCGAGTATCCTGAAAAGTCTAACGAAAAGTCACCATCTATATCTACGCCCAGTTGCGTCCAGCTACCAGTGCTGTATTCGTAGATTCTTACGTGACCTGCATTATTTGCAGTGCCGTCATTATAAGGAGCTGCAATGGCTACAATAGTACCGTCGGAAGACAGAGATACAGAACGTCCGGACTCATCACCAGCAGCTTCACCAATAATGTCTGCGCCCAGTTGCGTCCAACTGCCAGCGCTGTATTCATATATTCTCACGTGACCGGCCCACGTACCCGCACTGTCATTTCTTGGAGCGCCAATGGCAACTCTACTGCCATCGGAAGATAGAGATACGGACCAACCTGACCAGTCACCAGCTTCACCGTCAATGTCTGAACCCAATTGCGTCCAGCTGCCAGCGCTGTAGACATATATCCTCACGTTACCGGCATCCGTACCCCCACCGTCATTTTCACGAGCTCCAATGGCTACAGTATCGCCACTAGAAGACAGAGATACGGACCAACCTGACCCATCACCCGAGGCTTCACCGTCAATGTCTGCGCCCAATTGCATCCAGCTGCCAGCGCTGTATTCATATATTCTCACGTGACCGGCCCACGTACCGGCACCAGAATTATTAACAGCGCCAATGGCCATCCTATTACCATCGGAAGATAGTGATACGGAATATCCAGACCTATCACTCGCAGCTTCGCCATCAATGTCTGCGCCAAGTTGTGTTTGAGCCGAAGCAGGAATGCAAAGTATTAGTAAGAAAAGAAGCTTAATGCGTTTCATTTTATCTAGATTTTATTCGTTGCAAGTTAATTAAACGCTGGCAAGTACTCAACATCCAACTGCTTCGCTGCTAAATATTTTCACAAAGCTTTT
>Ga0233400_1001408_pt1 | contig 9853 bp, 8 predicted proteins | sample 46DmetaG_FD_182708 | JGI IMG/M metagenome (GOLD analysis project Ga0233400, IMG submission 182708) | Seawater microbial communities from Monterey Bay, California, United States - 46D | ecosystem: Environmental > Aquatic > Marine > Coastal | place: USA: California | collected 2016-10-21
AGATACTGTTAAAACAATAGTCTCACTATCTTCTCCATTATAGTTAATCGCCTTTACAGGTATGTTGTAAGTTCCTGCTGCCAAAGAAGAGCCTCCTATAAGATTTCTTATCTTACCCTCTACTGTTGTAATACCACTAACGTTTGATAAATCCCATTCATAACCAACACCATAGTCGGCAGTTAATTCGTAATTCAATGTCTCTCCTTCTGTTAAATTTACAGCTAAACTCGAAGTTATTGAAGGTGCTTGACCTGAAGAAGCTCCTGTATTTTGAAACAACGCATTTAATGTATTTATCTTCTCTGTGTCTGTTCCTGTAATTAAAGAACCATTTATAGACACATTATTTAAGTTTATACCTGTGTAGTAAGTCTTAGAGCCTGTTATGGAGCTTATATTCAAAGTACCTGAGTCTAATACTGCGTGTATCGTGTTCACAGGAAAATAATCTCCTGTACTCATTATTATTGTGTTGTCTTTTGAGTCTAGGAAGAAGTTAAATTCATCTGTACTTGACGCAACCTGTTGCCCTATACTACCTAAAACATTACACTCAGAGGTTATGTAGTCGGCACAATCTTCAGCAGACGAAAATGAGTTACCGTCCGAATCTTCAAAGTTGGCAAATGGTATATTAAAGAACTCGTATACTGTTTCAGATTCTGATATTGTTCTGATATCATTTTTTATGTTTATCAAGGTGCTGTTACTAGAATCAACTTCTCCACTCAAGCAAGCATTCCAGTATACTGGGTTTGAAGAGCCTTGAAAGGTAACGCAATTACCTGCTTCATTTCTTATTATCTGTATAGCCATATATTATCTTATTAATGTTATTAAAAGTCCTAAAGGTTGAATTATTACAGGGTTGTCTGACTTGATTGCAGGTAATGTTAAAGCATTAACATCTTCATTAGAAGTTATCCAAGCAGAAATCTCTACCCTATTCAAGTATGTATTCCCTACAGTACCACCACCATAAAATATAGGCTGTGTAGTAAGAGGGAAAGTAAATGTGATATTATCACTATCATCTCTGTTAGAATACCATAAAGCTGGCTCTACAGTTGTATTTGCTATTTGAGGTATAATATTGAAATCAAAACGCACTCTTAATTGGTCTCCATAAACACAATCATTTAATTTTATTCTACCAGTACTACCTTCAAATCCAGTTCCAGTTGAGCTAGGATAAGCAGTATCAAAATCAAAAGAATAATCTACTAAAGTATCTACACCTGAAGGTAGGTTAGCTCCTTGAAATAATCCAATATCAGTTTGTCCACTTGGAGCAGGAACTGACCAATAAGGATTATCTACAGCTAAGTGAACATCTCTATCCAAAGAAAGTACTTTATAAAGGTCATTGTTTGCGTCTGCCTGAGTATAACTAATACCATTACCAGCTTCCCATACATAGTTGTTAGATAATGGTTTACCTGCAAAAGCTCCTGTGTGAGAGTAACCTGACTGACCACTCTCTCCGTTTATACTTATCCAAGAAGCTCCATTCCAGAACTTATTTACTTTTTCATCTGTGTCGTAAACAATAACACTTTCCTCTGGCTTTAATAACGCTATCTCAGCAGACGTATGCCTATCTGGTCTAACATTATAACTAGTATTTCTAATCATAGTTTTAATTAATTGTTAATAATTCTTGTTGTATCTACATTTGTAACATTACCCTCTTGAGAAGTCTTTGAAGATGTTATGTGTATTTCAGTCCTTTCAGTATCTTCGTTAACAATATTAGATACGTGATTATCGTTATGTATAGAGCCAATACCTTGTTTCCAATAGTATTGACACTTACAATTCTTACAGTTCTTTATAGTATATGTATTCTTTGATTTACAGTACTTAGCTCTCATTATCTATCTTTTTAAGTTTGGATATCGCCCAGTTAACACCAGCAGAACCTCCCCAACAATCCCACATAATACCTCCACATCCCTCAGAATAAGGTACATCCTTGTTTTGTTGATGTCTTTTAAATGATGCCATTCTTGCAATAGTGGAGCGAGATAATGCAGCACCACTAGCTAATTGACCAGCTCTAGTCCAGCCTACAGAAGTACCACAGCTAGAACCATTCTTTTTCTTATAAGCTATAGCTCTTTTAGCATTGTTTTTAGCAGCTTGTGGGTAATCGCTATAAGAAGCCAACTTCTCTTCATCCATAAGCTCTATTATATCTTGTATCATTTCATAAGCTTCTTCTTCAGATATATCTTCTATGTTTATATCTTCTATAGCACTCATCTCTTCTTCTTTCTTATCACTAAAGATACCTTCAATACTTAAACCTAAGTACTTACCATTCTTTACATCTTGCCATACAGCATCATTATCTATCTTCATAACTACTGCCCAATCACCTTCTTTAGCATTTAAGTTGTATAAAGCAGTTTTATCTTGCTTAGGGTCTTCTACTATCCAAGATTCTATTACAGAGACTCCAGAAGTAAACTCTTGATGCTCTAACGTTGTATTATTGTTTTTAAGACGTTTTAAGTATAGCTCAGACGCTTTTCTCACAGTTTCCTTAGAGAATGTTATATTATACTCGTAATCGCCTCTACGACGATATATGAGCTTATCTGGGACTAATGCTAATCCTACAATAATTCTTTTCTCTTTATCTACTGTTTTAAACTCAACTTTATGTTGGTCTTTACTAAGTGCAACAAAGTTCTCTTCTATAGCAGGAAACTCTACTAGGGATATAGCATTTATACCTTCTTCACCTAGTTGTTCGTCTATAATTAATTCTATTGTATCCATAATATTTATTTAATAAGTTAACGTATTTTTATTATTTTCGTTTTATTTTTAACCAAAGCTTGCAGAACTCGTAATCTCTTCGTCTAATTGTTGTTGATTTGTTATATCTCTACTTACAACGTATGCTTGTAATGGTTGGTTAAATCTACCTTGTAATGTTTGCGCTAATTGATTTTCTTGAGAAGCTCCTGCTAGATTAAAGTTAAAACTTCTATCGTTACCACCACCAGAACCACTTCCACCTAATGCTCCAGCAGAAGGCGCACCTGCCGATGATGATTGAAACTTTTGTCTAGCTATCATAGCTACATTAGTAAGGCCAACAGCAGTAGCTATACCTGCATTAATCTTAGCTCTAAGTAGTCCAGCTTTAGGGTCTAGTGCATTCATAGGGTTTTTTAAGGTGTTAAAGTAAGCTGCTGAAGCTCCTGAATAAGTAGAAACTAAAGCATTTGCTATATTTGCAGCTTTTTGTATTTTAAAAGCCTTCTTTTCTAGCTTCTCTTTTTTAACACGCATAGCTTCATCGTTTTTAGATATTTCTAACTGAATACGTTTTCTTTCTGAAGCAGACAGGTTCTCATTATTTAACCTTTCTTTAAGTTCGTTATTTATTGCATTGGTTTTGTTTTGTTCTATAGTTATTTCTCTCTGAAACTCTGCATTCATAAATGATGTTATAGCTTGGCTAGCTTCCATCATTGTCTGTAGTTTAGCTTCAAGTATCTGAGCTTGACGCTCTTTTATTTCGTTAGGAGTAAGACGGCCAATTCTGTCTCCAAAAGAAAGGTCTGCCTTACTGTTTCTACTAATCTCAGCCTCGTCTTCTAAAGCAATAAGGTCATCATAATATTTTTCATAAGCAGCTCTTAGCTCTGCGTTTGCACCAATAGCCTCTCCAAGTCTTTGTAAGTGATAATGTCTTTGAATCTGCAATTTACTAGAGTTTGTTCCAGCAAGTAGCATTTTCGTTTTCTCTTCAACCTTCATCAATTCTTTTACGTACTTTGCAGAGCCTATCTGCAACTCTTTAAGGTCAAACCCAATAACCTTAACTCTTTTTCCATCTTTCTTAGCCTTCTCAGCCTTTTTAAAAAGCTCCTCAGTATCTATAATAGCTTTCTGTACAGCAAACAATTCTTTTTGTTTTCTTACAATCTCTTCGGTTAGCTTGGTTTTTGCTGCTGAATCTCCTAAAGACCTATAAACAGCATACTCTTTATCTAACTCACCTAATTCGGTTTTAATTGTTTTTTCGGTTAATAGGTTATCTATAAGGTCTTTCTTCTTTTGAACTAAAGACTCGATACCTTGAATGTTTTGCTCTTCTTTGGATAGTTTATTGAATGCGTGGGTTATACCTTTTATATCTCTTTCAAGAATCCTAAGAAGTCCTTTAGCGTCTAAACCCTCAACTCCAGCAGTAAACGAATCCATCCAATCAAATTTAAGCGAATCTCCAGTTACATTCAAAGTGTCTAACACTGTGTTTATTTGCTTTAGTATTTTAGCTGTCTTTTCTAGCTCATCATTTAGCTCCTTGCTCTCTTCTGTGGATTTCTTCATTCCTCCTTGAAAGTAGTCAAGAGCAGACACTACAGCTGTAATAGCAAACACAATACCTAGAGGACCCATCATTTGTTTCCACATCAACTTAATTGCAGCACCAAGACCTCCAGCTTTTATAGATGCAGTACCCATTTGAGATACTAATTGAGTAATGTTATTCGCCATACCTCTAATACCGTAAGGTGCATCAGAGATAACCCTAGAAAGTTCCATTGTTGCAGAAGTAGCAGAACCTGTTGCATCACCTAAACCTTTCATTGATTGAGTAGCTCCAGAAGTTCCTTTAGCTATATCTTTCTGTAGTTTCAACACAGCTTTATCAGCTTGTATAAACCCCTTAGTAAGACCATCAATATTTATTTGACCAGTCTTAGTGTCTACCTGTACTTTATATATTATGTTATTTGTACTTTCAGCCATTATTTCAATAGTTTTTTACGTTTATTATTCATTTTTAGTTCTTTAAATGTTGTAGGTAATTCGTATAAGCCTTTAGCTATTTGAATATCCTTATCTGCTACTAGCCAATCATCGCTGGCTAGTAATTCTAATGCTTGTTTTATTATCATAATGTTCTTATTAGTACTGAGTTACTTATATCCGAATAATTAGGTGTTGCATCTTTTGCTCTAACATAAAATTCATAAACTGTGTTACTTGATAAGCCTAATAAATTAAGACTTGTTCCTGTTACGGTCTGATTTAATACTCCATTTACATAAACTTCATAACCTGTTACAGCTACATCATCTGTACTAGCGTTCCAAGATAAACCTACTGATATATCCGTATAACCAGTAACAACTAGGTTAGATGGTGCTGTAGGAGCTTCCGTATCTGTAGAACCTGTAGATGCTGTCAATACTGAAGTTAATGATGATTCGTTACCTTGAGCATCATAAGCTGATATTTGTATGTCGTAAGATGTGTTAGCATCTAAGCCTTCTATTGTGTAAGAAGTCTGTCTAAGGAGTGTTTGATTTAATACTCCGTCTACATAAACCTTATATCCTTTAACTATCTCTCCACTTGGATTAGATAACCATCCTATAGTTAACTGGTCGTTGTGAATAGAAGGTAGTAAATACAATCCTGTAGGTGTTGTTAATGGGTCTCCAACAGGGTCTGCGTCTTCACTAGAGAAGAATTTAAGTATTAACTCAAGGTCTGTAATACCTGTAGTTATATTAGTTCTTATATTGTTTATTAAAAACTTCTCTCCATTCATTAGCAAAGTATCGTTAATATTGTACTTTAACAAGAAAGATATACTAGCTTTCATCTTTAACTTAAATACTCTAGTCTTTTTATCAAATACACTTGATATATAATCGCTGTAATACTTTCTAAATAAACCTCTAGCTATTAATGTGAAGGTAAATTCATCAAACTCTCCATTAAAGTTAATACTCTTCGTTCCTTGTTCTACATACCAATCAGTACCAGTCCAATACTCTAAAGCATTTGAATTACTAGCTCTATTGTACTGTGTAATTAATGGCTTACCTAAGAATCCTATTTGAAATTTAGATGAGTCAACAGGCTGAACTACATTAAAGAATAATATAGGTTTAGTCATAACTTCATTCTGGTCTTTATCAACTAACCATCCATTACCGAAGCTAGTCTTGCTTGATAAATCATCTTCATCAAATAATCTCTCGTAATACATCTTCTCAAAAGGTAATTTAACTTTATAGTCTTTACCATCAAAGATTAAACTAGCATCTGTTCCGTTAGCTACAGACTCGTACTCTAAGTTACCATAATCTGTCTGAGACAACTCATTATTGTTTATTATTCCAAAAGTCTTAGGTTCTGAGAAGTTAAAACTTATATTCTTAAACAAATCCATTCTATTTACTTCCATCTCACTATTATCAACCATATTGGTTATATCTATAGTGTTTCCTGTGTTATAGAAGTCTATTAAAGGCTTTACTTGTATCTGACCATCATTACCAACTATAGCAGTTAAATTAAATGTCTTAAATATACCTGTTAAGAAGTCTATTATCTTCATCTTTGGCATATTCTTTGTTATCTCTATGTTTTGAACTAATGATTGAGTTCCAGACACTCTAGGGAAGTAATAACCTGATTCTGTTACAGGAGTACCACCATCGTTAATAAAGTTCTGTACATCACAAATATACTCATCTGGAACACCTATTCTGTTTACTTTAAACCTAACTTTTTTTAGTTCAACCTCTAAATCAAAGGTAGCTAATTCGTTTTCTGTAGAACTTATCCTAACATTTATGTTATCCCACTCTCTTCTATTCTCAGTACATAATACTGCTGTCATTTGACTATCTCCGTTCAAGCCTACAGACCTTTCTATTACCGTATTTCCGTCTAACACTTCTATAGTGTAGACAGGATTAGTTCCTCCACCACTTTTAGTTACATTGGTTACATCAACTATAACGTGATATTGAAAAACTCTAACTTTATTAGGATACACACTTTCCCAATACGTCTCCATAGGTCTTCTATCTGTTCCACTATTTAACGAGAAGTCTGAGTTCGTATTATTTGAGCCTACCCTGTAAGTTACTGACGTATCTGCATTACTAGACGACTTAGGTGCTAAAGCTCCTTTATTGCTATGTAGCAACATATATAAATCATCAAACTCAGCAGTTCCAAAGAAATCATCAGAGAAATCTATACTAGAATACTTATCTTCAATAGCAGATATGATATGTTTAACTTTTATAGCAGGTTTTAGGTTTAACCAATTTATTCCGTAATTACCTAAACCTTCTTCATCGTATATGTTAGCACTATAACCTTGATTAAACTCTACAGGAGCTGTAGAACCGTCAGAATCATAAAACCACTTCTCTGAAGCAGAAATAGATGGGTAAACTATATCTTTACCAGCACCTGTAATCATACCTGTACTAGAAAGCTCCAATCCTGTTCTAAAACCATTGTTTACGTTGTCTATATTGTAAGTATGGTTATACTTATCTAAAGAAGATAACTCAGATAGCTCAGATACTCCTATTACGTTCTGTATCTTAGTTAGAGCACCAAAGAATGTTACTCTATAAGAATGAGGTCTTGAGCCTTTAAACGTAGCCTTAGTTAATCTAACATAACCTACTCTAAACAACACACCATTTAAATATAATTCTGCTTTTTGTTTTATCCTAGCATCAAAACCATTCTCTATATTGGAGTTGTAGTAATGCTTGAATATTTTATTGTTTACTGGAGATGCAGGAACAGAGAATGTCTTAGAGTAGTCTGTAAACACCTTAGATATATCCCTAATGTCTTGAAATGATGAGTTAAGCTCTATTGATTCAAAGCTAAAGAAGTCAACTCTTTCAAACGTAGGTTCTCCTAATGGATTACCACTTGTATCTATGTATAATTGAGGCTGTAAATTCATTAAACTATATCGTCTATTATATTATTACTAAATTCTACTTCTATTGTGTAGTTTATTAATTTATCGTTAACTGATGTCTTCATTTTTAGTTGTGAATCGCTAATTTTAACAGCTCTAAGGCTATCATCGCTAGAATCTAATAACTGAACCTCCTCAGACAACATAAGTTGCTTAAAAGACTCGTTAAGAGCTTCATCTACAAAGCCAGAGTTTAATGTTATAGACTCTACTCCATTCTTTCCGTATTCTCTTGAAGACCTGATAAGTCCAGCATCTCTATCTCTACCTCCAGAACTTCTTTGTTTAAATTGATTAGCTCTAAACTCTTCGGAATTTACGCTCATAGAAGATTCTGACTTCTTAAAGAACCATAAGTCTTCCATTACACCATATTTATTTCTAAATGTTATTCTGTATGGGTTGTACTTGCATTCTGTTATGGTTTTAACTTTAAGTGTCTTAACTCCGTGGTCTGAGGATATTTGAATCTCATCAACATTGATGTCGCTATTCCCTCCCCACCTAGATACGTTTGCACTAGAACTAACAGAGCTTGTGTAAGTAAGAGTATCTGTAAAAACAGCACTACCTTGATACAAGAAGTATATATATACGTTGCTAGTTGTAGTGTAGTCTTTAGGGTTTAGTATTGGTATTCTCAAGTTAGAACCATCTAACTTATATATTGTATCTGAGCTACCAGCATAGAAACTATTGCCTTCTAATTCACTAACAAAGTCTTTATCTATTTTTTCTGAAGAATACATATATCCATCCGTACAGAAATAGTTAGTAACTTGGTCTGCTTGAGCTACTCCACTAATGCTACCACTAATGGTTACTGTAACATAACCACTTTCGTAGAATTTAAGAGAGTCTTCTCCTACAACAGATGTAATGTATTGATTCCAAACCCCAACATAAGAGTAGTCTGGAGTGTAAACCGAGCTACATAACTTAGATATGTCTATAAAGTATTTATCTCTGAAGTTTAAAACATATTCTTCTACAATATTAAAACTACCACTCTCCATTCTACCTATTGATATTAAGGCAGATGCGTTAGCGTCTAATAAACCTCTACTTATGTGATAAGGACTTCTTGTTAATATTAATGCCATTTTTATTTATTTATTTGTTCTAGTAAATCTTTTTTATACCCTTCAAGTATCATACTTGTTAACTTTTTCTCCATAGAACTCTTAACTTGAGTTATAAACCCACTACCTTTATAGCCAAAACGCTTAGATATACCTTTACGTCTTATACTTCTTGATAAAACATAACCTAATGACTTCCAAGTTCTGCTAGTAACCTTTTGAAACCTACCTTTCTTGTCTCTAACTTGAGGTCTGATACCTTTTGTCTTTGCCCATTCTATTATGTTTAGCTGCATCTTCTTAAACTCAGCTTCCTTACCGCTACTACCTGTAGATATACCTTCTGATAAAGCTCCTGCATACTTTTCTGCCTTAACTTGTAGTTCACTAGCTACAACACTATAGTCGAATGACTTATCTAGCTTGCCAGTAGCTTTAAAACCATCTTCTGACGCAGCAACTCTTAATTTGCTCTTTATTAGCTTACCTGCCTCGTTTAATGCTTCGTTTAGGTGTTTATTCTCCATTAACAGATACTTATTCCGTTAGGTACTTCTATTTCTATATCAGTAGTCCATCCTGCTAATACATTTCCGTACCTCTCTTTAAATGGCTCTGCTGAAGGTGTAGTAGTTACTTGATAATTAGACTTAAACAGGTCTCCACGCATTAATTTAATTATAAGTGAGTTAATTACCTGAAACTGAGTATTCATAACATCGTGTAGGTTGTCATTACCATAAAACTCATCAAATTGGTTCTCTGATTGGTTGTAATCAACTATATCAGCACATAACACCTTTATTCTGAATGTAATAGTTCTTTCTCCGTAAGATGCACTATCGATTAGTAGATGCGACAATGGGAACATTGTCGTTTTATCTAAATCTAAGTCAGTTATGTCTCCGTAGGAGACCGTATTTACCGAAGGATTGCTTCTTAGCTCATCTCTCAATACATCTAGTATGTCGTAAACGTGTTTCATTAT
>Ga0233400_1001428_pt1 | contig 9785 bp, 10 predicted proteins | sample 46DmetaG_FD_182708 | JGI IMG/M metagenome (GOLD analysis project Ga0233400, IMG submission 182708) | Seawater microbial communities from Monterey Bay, California, United States - 46D | ecosystem: Environmental > Aquatic > Marine > Coastal | place: USA: California | collected 2016-10-21
TGCGCCGCCAGAGTCTAACGACGGGGGGCGGGTATTTTAATGTTTTATTCGGGCTTGCCGGGTTTTGTGTTCCCTGTGACGGGATGGTTTGGCAAAGGCCGTTGCGTCAGGGCTATGACCGCACCCAAAAGCAACAGGCCTGATGCGCCCAGGAGGCTGATGCCAATGTCACCGGCCAGATCTCCCAATAGTCCCGCGGCATAGGGTCCAAGGGTCTGCGCCACCGCAAAGACAACGGTGAAGAGGCTGATGGCCGCGCCCCAGCTGTGCGCAGGCAGGTTTTGGCGGGTAAAATTGGTCACTGCGCTGGGGGCCATAAAGACAGAAAGGCCAAAAATTACCGCTGCGAGCAATAAGGAGAGATTGCCCGGAAATAGCACCGGAAGCGCGGATCCCAAAGCGATGCAGCTTAAGATCATGGCCAATGGCAGGCCCGAGGCATGGCGCGCCAGAATGGGACGCCAGACCAGAGGTGACATACAGATGCACAGGCCCAGCAATATCCACACCGCCGCGATGAATGTCGCACTGGCCGCCTGCTGGGTCATCCAGGCTGATAAAAATGTTAAAAACACGATGTAGCCCAATCCAAACCCAGCATATCCGGCCAATTGCGCCCAAATTTGGGAGACCGGAAGGGGCTTTGCAGCCTCCGCTCGCTTAGGTGCTGGGCTCTTGAGCTTTGCAGCTGACCACAGGCACAGCGGCAAAAAGAGCAGGCAAATCGCTGCGATGATGACCCAGGCTAAGGGCCAGTGATCGGCACCGTAATGCTCTAAAAACAGCGGCAGGCTCGCTCCGGATAAAACAATCGCCAGGCCGCCGCCGGTTCCAAATACGATGGCAATGGCCATGGCATTGCGGCGCGGGTCAGTTGGAAACAGGCCAGCGGCTAAGACGCCGGCGGTGGAAAACGAAAGAGCGCCAAAAAAACCAACCAAAATGCGCCAAAGAGTTTGCCACCAAAGCTCTGCGCTCAATCCGGTCGCCAGCAACGCCAGGTTGGTGGTGACCAATCCAAAGGAGAAAAGAGATGTTGCTGAATATCTCCCGATCATGAGCATCGTCAAAATCGCGCCTGCGATATAGCCCAGAGCATTGGCTGTGTTGAGCCATCCGGCTTGGGCGTAGTTCCATCCCAAATCCGACTGCATCGCTGGCAGTATCAGCCCATAGGAAAATCGGGCAAAGCCATTGGTGACCGTCACGCCCAGTGCCAGTCCTGCGAGCACCAACCACGGCCGTTTTTGTGCTTGTGTCACCTGGATGTATTCCTATGTCTCGTCGCGCAATGGACCTTCGGGTGCGCGCAGAACTTTGCCCTCTTCCCGCGAGGCTAGGCGATTGAGCCGGCCGGGTCCAGCGGCACCTGAGCAGAAACAAATTGCCAAAGCCAGGGCTGCACCCTAGGTTTTGCATAAAATGCCGACAGGCCGAACATCTGGGAGAGTGATATGCCGCAAACAGCAGATAGCAACCGCCGCGTGGTTCTCGCCGAGCGGCCCCATGGCCTGCCGGACGCCAAGACCTTGCAGGTGCAGCATAGCGAGGTGCCGACAGCCGGTGCAGGTCAGATGCTGCTGCGCACACGTTACCTATCGCTTGACCCCTATATGCGTGGGCGCATGAATGACGCGAAATCCTATGCTGAGCCGGTCAAATTGGGCGAGGTCATGACAGGGCAGGTGGTGGCAGAAGTCATGCAGAGCAATTGTGACGGATATATGCCCGGCGATCATGTTTTGGCAGCAAGCGGCTGGCAAGACTACGCGCTGAGCGATGGCACAGATCTGCGCAACCTTGGCCAAGCGCCGCAAAATCCGTCATGGTATTTGGGTATTTTGGGGATGCCGGCTTACACGGCTTATGCCGGTTTGCTTGAAATTGGCGCGCCGCAGCCCGGAGAGACCGTGGTCGTGGCTGCGGCCTCTGGTCCGGTGGGCGCAACCGTGGGGCAAATCGCCAAGATCAAGGGCTGCCGCGTGGTTGGGATCGCTGGCGGTGCGGAAAAATGCGCACATGTGGTTGAAAATTTGGGCTTCGACGCATGTTTGGATCATAAATCTGACAATTTCGCAGCTGAACTCAAGGAAGCCTGTCCCAAGGGCGTGGATATTTACTTCGAAAATGTGGGTGGCAAGGTGCTCTATGCGGTGCTGCCGCTGTTGAATGCTTTTGCGCGCATGCCCGTTTGCGGTGTGGTGTCCTGGTACAACCTAGCGGGTTTGCCAGAAGGGCCTGACTTCGGACCGGCGATCATGGGTACGATCTTGCGCATGAAGGTGAAAGTGCAAGGATTCATCATCTACGACAGCTTTCCACCCAGCCTGTTTAAGGCGTTCATTCGGGATATGACCCTGTGGCTCGAGAGCGGGGAGGTGAAATATAAAGAGCAAATAATCAATGGTCTGGAGCACGCCCCCGCAGCGCTCAATGACCTGCTTGTTGGCAATAGCTTTGGCAAAATGGTGGTGAAAGTGGCCTAGCTGCGCATGGGGCAGGCTCTCTTGTTGTTGCCGCAGAGTTCAGATAACTTACAGCGCGAAACCCACCCAACTCGAAGTGAAGTAAGTGTCTGAAAGTAAAAAAAATATCCTGAAATCATCCGCTCGCCTCTCGGTGGCACCGATGATGGCTTGGACCGATCGTCATTGTCGGGTGTTTCATCGGATGATCTCGCGGGAGGTTTTGCTCTATACCGAGATGGTGACCGCACCGGCTTTGGTGCTGGGCGGGGCGCTTCGCTTGTTGGATTTTAGTCCTGAAGAGCAACCGGTCGCTTTGCAGCTGGGCGGGTCGAACCCCGAACAATTGGCCAAGGCCACGGCGCTGGGCGCGGCCCATGGCTATGGGGAGATTAACCTCAATCTTGGATGCCCGTCGGATCGCGTGCAATCGGGACGCTTTGGCGCTGTTTTGATGACGGAGCCAGATCTTGTGCGCGCCTGTCTTGAGGCGATGCAGGCGGCGAGCGCGGCGGAGGTGACAGTGAAGTGCCGCATTGGTGTGGATGACCAGCAGGTTGAGGACAGCCTGCCAGCGTTTTTATCCATGATTGAGAGCACCGGCGTGTCGCGGGTCATCATACATGCCCGCAAGGCTTGGTTGCAGGGGCTCAGCCCGAAAGAAAACCGGGATATCCCGCCGCTGGACTATGATCTGGTTCTCAGGATGAAACAGATGTTCCCTGGCCTCCATCTCAGCTTGAATGGGGGTGTGGAGCATCTGCCGGATGCCTGCGCCCATCTTGAGGCGGGGCTTGACGGGGTGATGATTGGTCGGGCGGCCTATCATACGCCCTATGAGATTTTATCACGGGCCGATTGTGACGTATTTCGCAGCAGCAAGGGGCCTGCGCCAGAAGCACAGAGCATTGCAGAGCAGATGATCCCCTATATGGAAGCCCATTTGCAGCAAGGTGGACGGTTGCATCAGATCACGCGGCATATGTTTGGCTTGTTTGCCGGGCAGCCCGGCGCGCGGCATTGGCGACGACGCCTGTCCGAGCTGGGTGCGCAGCAGGATGCTCAGATCGCCGATTATCGGCTTTTGTTAAACGAACGCGCCGCGCTGTTGCAGCGTCACGCAGAATTGGATCTCAATTGATGGATATACCCACCCTTCTATCGGTGCTTGCAAGTTTGATCGCAATCGGCGGCTTCGCTGAATTTTTGGCAGGGTTGCTGGGCGTGGGCGGTGGTATCGTGTTGGTGCCAGCATTTTTTTTGCCTTTCAATCCTTCGGATATGACGGTTCTCAGCTCATGCAGGTCTGTTTGGCGACCTCTTTGGCGACCATTATTGTGACCTCCATCCGCTCCATGCAAAGTCACCACAAAAAAGGCGCAGTGGATTGGCTGATCTTGCGCCAATGGGCACCGGGTATCGCTGTGGAAGCGCTTTTTGGCGTGGCCTTGGCAGCCAATTTGCAATCGCAGATCTTGCAGCTGATTTTCGGGGGTTTGGGGGCGATTATTGGGCTGTATTTGGCATTTGGCCGGCAATCTTGGAGCATTGGCGCCGCCCTGCCCACCGGCCTGTGGCGCATTGTGACCGCGCCGCTTTTGGGCGGGCTGTCGGTATTGCTTGGGATCGGTGGCGGCTCGCTTGGTGTGCCGTTTATGACCTTGCACCGCGTACCCATTCACCGGGCGGTCGCAACGGCGGCGGGCTTTGGGCTGGCCATCGCTGTGCCCTCGGCTTTGGCTTGGCTGTTTGTGTCGGTTGACTCGCCGCGCCTGCCTTGGACCTTCGGCGCGGTGAACCTTCCGGCATTTTTCGTGATCATTCCGATGACTTTCATTTTCGCTCCCATTGGTGCCAATGTGGCGCATCGCATGAATGCAGGGCCACTCAAGCGCCTGTTTGGGGTATTTTTGCTCCTGGTGGCGACCAATATGGTGCGCAGTGCCCTATGGGGGTAGCGGCCCATATCGAGGACCTTCGGACGGCCGGTTGGACCAAGTTTTCGGTCGATGCTCATCTTGAAGCCTGGGTGGCACATGTGGCTCCCATCGCTGCTGCGCTGTCGCAAAATCCGGCCCATCGGGCCGAATGGCTCCGCCATGGTGGCACCTGGTTCGCTGGGGTAAATATTTTGGCCAATGATGCACGCGGCCGCCTAGAGCAGGGGCCTGATCTCGGCGGTATGGCTGTGGAGTGTCTCACTGCGCTGCATGGGCCAATGTCTCTGGATTTGGGCCAAATTTCTGTCACCTATCCGGGCTATCCGCTGTTTGATGGCCAGGAAAGTGCAGCCGCATATCGCTACCGGGTCAACCGCGCGGCCGCGCATGTGGATGGTCTTCTGGCTATCGGGCCAGAGCGCCGCCGTTTTCTGTGTGAACCGCATCAATATGTATTGGGCATCCCCTTGGGTGCTTGCAATGCCCAGGCCAGCCCGCTGGTGATTTGGGAGGGCAGTCACAGGATCATCCGCGCGGCTTTTAAATCTGTGTTGGACCATCTGCCGGTGGAGCAATGGGGATCTGTGGATCTGACGGAGGTCTATCACCAAGCCCGCAAAGATTGTTTTGAGCACTGTCCCCAGACGCGCATTCTTGCCCAGCCGGGCGCCTGCTATGTGCTACACCGCTTGGCTTTGCATGGCATTGCCCCCTGGGGACCGGGAGCAGAGGCTCCGCCAGAGGGGCGGGCTGTGGCGTATTTTCGGCCTCAGACAGAGGGCAACCTGGATGATTGGCTCAACGGTGCCTACTAGCGAGCTGTGCACAACAGAAGATCGCCGGCCTAAACAGTTCAACAGTTTACGGCGGCGGCGCTAAGCTTATCCAAGATTGGGCAGGCGGCTGGCGCGGCCCCCGCGGCGTTTTTGCACGCGCGGCGCCCGGTCGGGAAGGTCAGCCATGATCTCGCGCCGTTGCGTGGGGCTGAATTGAGACCAGCTGCCGATTTCCTCAATTGAGCGGTAACAGCCGATGCAGATCCGTTCTTTTGGATGAATGGAGCACAGCTTGATACAGGGGCTGTCTATCTCTTCTCTTTTCCAAATATCATCCATATGTTTCACCGTCAGCCCACCGTCCGAATATGTCGCGCACGATCTAGAGCGCCCTGCAAGATATAGCCTGCCGCAACGTGATCTATGACCTCGGCGCGACGCTTGCGAGACGTATCCGCCTCCAACAAGGCCCGCTCAGCAGCTACGGTTGATAGGCGTTCATCCCAATATCCAATCGGCAGATCAGTCAAACTCGCCAGATTGCGGCCAAAGGCGCGGGTGGATTGGCAACGCGGGCCTTCGGAGCCGTCCATATTGCGCGGCAGGCCCAAGATTATCGCGCCAATCTCTCGGTTTTCAATGACCGCCAGCAGCGCTTCGGCATCTTTTAAAAATTTCACCCGCCTAATGGTGTGCAAAGGGGTTGCGGAGCTGAGCAGGCGATCAGAGACGGCCACGCCAATCGTTTTTGTGCCCAGATCCAGCCCCATCCAAGAGCTGCCCGTCCGCGCCTGAGCCATTAGATCACCGATCTCCTCATGGATCATGGCCAGACACCTGCTGATTGCGCCGCGCCTTGTAAAATTTCGAGATCACCGGGACGGGCTGCGAAGACTCGCACGGCCTCATCAAAAATCTCCCTGGCACTTTCGGTCTCGCCCAAGACCCCATAGGCTTTGATCAATTGCGCCCAATCGGGGGCTGGCCCACCCTCCGTGGCGAGGCGATCGGCGAGGCCGGTTACCATGGAGGCAATCATCGCGCTGCGCTCTTCGGCGCTCATCTCTGCGGAAGATTGCACATCCGCGGCACTTGGGCCTTTCACAGCGGGTGGATCATATTTGACACCGGCGATTTGTGCCAAATCCGTGATGGTGCGCCGGATCAAGGGCATATAGGGGGCTGTTTCTGGCCCATCCTCCAGCAATTTGCGCCAAATACCAAAGGTACGATCGGGCCGTCCAATCGCGTCGAGATACAGACCCATGCGAAACAGGGCCAACTTATGGCCGGGCTCGCGCTGGAGGGTTTCGCGCAGGGCAATCTCTGCCTCACGGGAAATGTAGGTATCAGCCGCCATGATGAGCAATTCTGCATAGGCATACCATTCATCTGCGGTTGCCTCTGCCCCCTTGAGCTCCAAGACCCGCGCTTGGGCTTGATGGGCTTGGGCAAAATTGCCCAATCGCGACTCGGCTTTCGCCAAAAGCTCGTGGCCCTCGATATCCGATGGCCGCGCATCAAGAGCCGCGCGCAGCTCAGTCACCAATTGCACATAGTCAGGGTCAGACGGGGTGTTAGAGGCCGGCGCGCGCGCCTCTGCGGCCTCTTGGTCTAATCTGTCTGCCTGGAGCCTCTCGGACTGGGCATAGCGCTCTGCAATGGGGCTATCGGGCACGGAGGGTGCGCCGATTTGGCTATATAGGCCCGCTCCCAGCAGGCAGGCCAGAATGCTGCTGCCTGCAAAAGCCCATAAACCTCGACCCTCTGCGCTTGAATTGGGCTGATTGCGTGCTGCGCGCGCCGCTGAGATCATGCGGCGGCCAATCTCGGCGCGCATGGCGGCAAATTCCGCTTCGCGCAAAACACCTTTGGCCAAATCGCGTTCCAATCCACGCAATTGTTCGGCATAGACATCCACATCGCGCATAACAGGCAGGGCTGCGCGCTGGGCCTGTCGGAGCATCAAGCCACCGATGAGTAGAACCGCCAAAATAAATACTGCCGCAGAAAAGATCATTAACCACTCCTAAAAGTATCGATCGCCTTCCGCCGATGTCAGCGGTCTCTATCGCTCTATAATGGATCCATCAATGTCGCAATAATTTCACACAAGGACGCTGGTGAGGTGCAGTGTCGCGGTGTTTTAAGTGATAAGACGCGCAAGCACCCAAGGGGGATTCTAAAATGAAGCGAAATTCAGTCTTTGCTGTCGCGCGTGAGGCGCTGCGTCAACACAGCGGTTGGAGCCGCACCTGGGGCAATCCAGAGGCCAAAAAAGCCTATGACGTGGTGATTATTGGCGCAGGGGGGCACGGCCTGGCGACCGCCTATTATCTGGGCAAGAATTTCGGCATTACAAATGTGGCCGTGATTGAAAAAGGTTGGCTGGGCGGTGGCAACACAGGGCGCAACACAACAATTATCCGTTCCAATTACCTGCAAGACCCCTCGGCTGCGATTTATGAGAAGGCTCGGTCTTTATATGAGACAATGAGCCAGGATCTAAACTATAATGTGATGTTCAGCCCGCGCGGCGTGATGATGCTGGCGCAAACCCATCACGAAGTGCGCGGATATCAACGCACTGCCCATGCCAATTCCCTTCAAGGGGTGAAGACAGAATTCATCTCACCGGCGCGTGTCAAAGAGCTGTGTCCCATTATGAATATCGACGGGCCGCGCTATCCGGTTTTAGGGGCTTTGTGGCAAGCGCGCGGCGGCTCGGCGCGCCATGACGCGGTGGCTTGGGGCTATGCGCGGGCTTGCACCGATATGGGCATGCATATTTTGCAGAAAACTGAAGTGACCGGCATTACGCAATCTGCGGGAAATGTGACTGGGGTTGAGACCAGCCGCGGCCATATTGCCTGTAAGAAACTGGGAATGGTTGTGGCCGGGCATGCCTCGGTGGTGGCCAATATGGCGGGCTTTCAATTGCCCATCGAGTCTGTGCCGCTACAAGCTCTGGTCAGTGAACCGATCAAACCCTGTATGGATGTGGTCGTCATGGCCAATACGGTTCATGGCTATATGAGCCAATCAGACAAGGGCGAGATGGTGATTGGTGGCGGCACAGATGCCTATAATGCCTATACGCAACGCGGCTCATTTCATCATCTGGAAGAAACTGTGCGGGCCTTGATTGAAACCTTCCCCATGGTGTCGCGCTTGAAGATGCTGCGCCATTGGGGCGGCATTGTCGATGTCACGGGAGATCGCTCACCTATTTTGAGTAAAACCCCTTTGGGCAATACGTTTATCAACTGCGGCTGGGGCACGGGTGGGTTCAAAGCCATACCGGGTTCTGGTTGGGGCTTTGCAGAGCTTATGGCGAAGGGGAAAAGCCCGCTCACAGATCAATTTGGTCTCGACCGCTTCCGAGCTGGTCGGTTTATCGACGAAAGCGTTGCCGCAGGGGTGGCGCATTGATGGCCTATAAAATAGAGATCTTCCCCCGCATCACCTTTCTAAATACGACACAGGGAGCCTTGTCATGCTCATCCTAAATTGCCCATATTGCGGCTGCGACAAAGATGAAACGGAGCTGTCGGCTGGTGGGGAGGCGCATTTGAAGCGCTTCGGCCCTGGCGCTACTGACGCAGAGTTTGAGGGCTATTTGTTCGGCCGTGAGAACCCAAAGGGGCTGCATTTTGAGCGCTGGCGTTGTGCCTCTGGTTGCGGAAAATGGTTTCATGCTGCCCGCTGCACCGCCACGCTGGAAGTTTTTGGAACCTATAAGGCCCAGACCCTTGAGCCGCCTCAAAATATTAAGGATGCCATTAGCGCCAAACGGCCCGGATGGACTTGGAGGGGGTTCTCATGACCGTTGTCTCCTCACTGCATAAGCCCGGGCGATGCCGGCATAATTTCCGCAAAAATGGAGCGTCCCAATGAGCACCCGTCTTGCCAGCCATGGCCGGTTGATCAACCGCGCTAAAGCGCTTTCCTTCACCTTCAATGGCAAGGTTATGTCCGGCTTTGAGGGCGATACTTTGGCAGCCTCGCTTTTGGCCAATGATCAAATGCTGATGGGGCGATCTTTCAAATATCACCGCCCGCGCGGCGTTCTGGCCTCCGGAGGCGAAGAGCCCAATGCCTTGATCAACCTCGGAGTGGAGAGCGGGTTTGAACCCAATGCGCGCGCCACGACCACCGAGACATTTGCAGGTTTGACGGCCGCCTCCCAAAATCACTTTCCCGCGTTGGAATTTGACGTGGGTGCGATCAATTCGAAACTGTCGCGTTTCTTGCCGGCGGGTTTCTATTACAAGATGTTCATTCATCCGCGCTCCTTTTGGAAGCATATTTATGAGCCAATCATTCGCTACTCTGCGGGTCTGGGCAAAGCGCCAAAGGCGCGCGATCAAGACAGCTATGAGCATTATTATCACCATTGTGAGGTGATGGTTGTGGGCGGCGGAATTGCTGGGCTGCAAGCTGCGCGATCTGCGGCGGCGACCGGCGTTCGGGTGCTATTGGTTGAGCAAACCGCCCATTGGGGCGGCCGCGCGCCGGTGGATGGGGTTATGATTGAGGGTCTGGCGGCCGCAGATTGGGTTGCGCAAACTTTGGCGGAGCTTGCCGGGCGCGACAATGTTGTA
>Ga0233400_1001437_pt1 | contig 9754 bp, 5 predicted proteins | sample 46DmetaG_FD_182708 | JGI IMG/M metagenome (GOLD analysis project Ga0233400, IMG submission 182708) | Seawater microbial communities from Monterey Bay, California, United States - 46D | ecosystem: Environmental > Aquatic > Marine > Coastal | place: USA: California | collected 2016-10-21
CCTACCCTTGCTACCGCGCTTCCCAGTTATAGTGAATTCGGTGATTATTTTGCAGCCATTGGCTCCCCGGAGGAAAACCAGTTCCTGAACTGTTTTGATGTTGGGAGAAGAGGCAGTGAGTCCTTCCAACAAAATCATCTGCACACATTCACACTGCCAGAACTCGCTAAACAGTGGCGCGCCCTTCTACACTGACCCGGCTATTTTTATTTTTCCCGTCTGGCCAGAACCAGCTTTTTTACCAACTCCAAGTGCTCTGCATTGGGCTGATTCGTTTCAAAGTCCCAGACATACTTAGGTAACCTTACGCCCTCGATATTCACCGAATGCACCGACTCACCCATGATTTCACCCCAAGGTACCGTGTACATACTCAGCTGGGCGTTTTTGAGCCACAACTGGGCGCCGGGAGACGTGGATGTTTCAGGAAATGCGGGGACACCCATAGTGTAGTGAATGTTGCCTTGAGTGAAGTCAACGTCTTGGTAGCCAACAAGCTGATTCCACTTGGAGTCCAATGAACCGATCTCATCCCGACCCACCCATTCGAGCGCGTGCAGCCCAATATCGGTTTCCTGTATGAATTCAGGCGTTAGCTTACGATGAGATGGGTGAGCGCAATTTAAAAGCATGAACGAGGTCTGCTCATAGGTTTCAAGGGATCTCACCACAGACACGGCCAGATCATCACTTATGAGCTGCTCTAGCTCCGTGATATCCGAAGCTAACAGCATATCGGCGTCCATGAAAACGGCGGCCCCTTCAAAATTACATAGCCAGGGCACCAAGAACCTTGAAAAGGTAAAGGGAGTAAGCCCTCTGCGGCTTATTGGTAAGGTATGTAAGACCAGAGGGGTTATCGAGACAGGGCGTGATGCCGTCTCGAAAATAGATGTTGCAAGTGTAGTAAATGAAACTCGCTGTCGTTCGTCGAAACCTACAAAAACCTTCAACACTGGCATCAACTCCTTGAGGGTTTGGCGTCGGGGGTCTCAAGAGCATAGCGCCATGCGGCCTCTACTGCCCCCGGCCAATCCCCCGGCTTGTACTGAACAAACAGGCGGGCCGAAGGAAACAACAGTTCCTTAATACTTTGGTTCTTCCAGCGATACTGCGTCTGGGCTGCAGGAACCAATACTGCCACGGGTACGCCCAAAGCCGCGGCAAAGTGCGCGACCGCATTGTCTATGGTGATGACGGCATCACAACATCTGATCAAGGCAAATACCCCCTCCAAATCGAAACGATTGTTGAGACCACTCAACGCAACGCGCCGGTCTCCATGGGCAATCACCTCTTGTTCGTGCCCCTCGTCGTACTGCAAGGAAATAATTTCAACCTGAGTTTCTGAAGGCAATCCAGACATCAGATCAGAAAGCTCCATGGAGCGAATTATGCCGTTGGCATCGGAGCCTCCGCGCCAGGATATCGCAATTCGAGGCTTGGTTTTATTGGCCAATAACTGGCTGATTTGCTCGAAACGGCTGGTGTCAGGATTGATCATGGGTTGTTCAAATGTCTGACCTTGCTCTAGCAGGTCTGGCAAAAAAAAGGTCATCAAATCACCCATGGGGCAGGCATAGTCAAACGTTGGCAAATCATCGGGCAAGTTAAGTCGGTCGACAAACCGCCAATGGGGGTGCCGGTTCTCAAACGCCTGTATCAGGCGCTGATCGAGGGCGATGACCGCATTCTTAACCCGCGGCACCATCGCGTCGAGGAACATGGTGAACATAATTTCATCACCAATACCCTGCTCGCCCCAAATAAAAAGCCATTCGTCCTTTAGGGGCTGGCCAACATATTTTCGCGCACTAGTTTTATACCATTCAAGCTTGGGAAAAGCCTCGAACCTAACCCCATATCGACTCAAACCTTCGGTTATATCGCCGCTCCCCAATTTAGCTTCAGCAAGGTCAAAGGCGGCTTCTGGGTCCCATTGATGGCCTAGTAACTGCTCAAGTCCAAAAATCACGCCCGGGGTATCCTGAAGAAAAAGCCTTAGATCGGCATGAACCCGCGAAGCCTCAAGATTTTGGCAGCCTTCGAATAGACGTCGATCGAGTTTATCAAGCTCATCCTCTGCCTCAAAACCTGCCAAACGATATAAAGGCAAAAGACGGTGAACATACTCCCTAGGCTTGGTGGCCTTTGGAAGATGGTTCTCCAAAAGGTCAATGGCCCTTTTGTACTGCGCTAAACCTGTGAGGGTGGCACTGTAATTTTGGATAACAGTTTCGTTTTCGGGCTCTAGTAACAGCAGCTTTTCAAAAAACTGTTGTGCACGCTCGTAATGGCCCAGAACATTTGCGAGGCTAGCCACAACGTTTAAAAGCACGACGTCATCGTCTTCGGGCTGCCCCAGAGGTTCAATGACGGGCTGCATCCACTCCTTCTTACCCAGCTTCTCTGCAGCTTCTAACAAAGACAGGGACAAATAACGCTGTGCCGGGAAGCGCAGCAAGCCCAAAGCTGAAAGTCTGGCAAGTTCCTCGAGCTCTTCCTCTTCACGAAGGGCCTTGGCATTTTTTTGAAAGTCTTCAAGACGAAGGTTAGCCACATAGGGGTCGCGAAGAATTTTTTTAATATAAATTCGCCCGACTGAGCTTTTGTCTGGAAATCGCGCCGTAGATTCCCAAGCGAGCAAGGCAGCCTCACCAACGTCCCCCTCTCGAAACGCCACCTCCAGCTCAGCTTCTAACTGTTCGAGCGTTTTAGCTGCTGTCTCCACTGAAGTCATTTGGGCTGCGCCATAGCTACGGCTCTTAACATACCTCTAGCCTTATTCATTGTCTCTTCCCACTCCAGAGCCGGCACAGAATCTGCGACGATGCCAGCGCCTGCCTGAATGTGAACTTCATCATCTTTGATCACTGCGGTGCGGATAGCGATGGCGGTATCCATGTCACCCGCCCAAGAAATATAGCCCACTGCACCACCATATACGCCGCGCTTAACCGACTCTAAACGATCGATAATTTGCATTGCCATCACCTTCGGCGCACCACTCAATGTGCCCGCGGGCAAGGTTGCCCGCAGGGCGTCCATGGCCGTTAAATCAGCTTGCGCCCGCCCTTTTACATTAGAAACGATATGCATGACGTGAGAGTAGCGCTCGATAAGCATGGACTCAGTGACTTCAACCGTGCCGGGTTGAGCGATGCGACCCAAATCATTGCGCCCCAAATCAATCAACATCAGGTGTTCAGCCATTTCCTTGGGGTCTGCTAATAACTCTTCAGCGAGGGCCTGATCCTCCTCCGGATTTTGACCGCGCTTGCGAGTGCCGGCAATAGGTCTAACCGTAACCTCGCCCTGCTCAGCGCGCACCAGTATTTCTGGAGAGGAGCCCACAATTTGGAAATCGCCCATATCTAAAAAATACATATAAGGCGAGGGGTTCAAATTTCTCAGCGCACGATACAGCGAAATGGGGGCACTTCTAAAATCAACGGTCATACGCTGGGAAGGCACGACCTGCATGACATCGCCATCAAGAATAGATTTTCGAATCATCTCGACCCACCCCATAAATTGCGAGGGATCGGTATGGTATCGAGCCGTTGCCTCAATGGCCTCCAATCCAGCACCGTCAAGACTGATAGGCTCAAGTGAGGGGCCAGGCTGCGGCAGCTGATGTTCAAGGACTTCAAGCCGTGCAAGCGCTGCCACGCGGGCGTCAGGCTCTTCTGCATTGGCAGTGACAACCATCGTCAGCGTGCCCGCCAGATTATCAAAAACCAGAACTTCCTCGGCCACCAGCAACAGTATATCCGGAGTGTTCAGGGCATCAGTTTGATCATGCTGTTCAAGCTTTGCCTCCACATAGCGCACCACGTCATAACCAAAATAGCCTACTAAACCACCGTGAAAGACCGGCAAGCCCTCGATGGGCGCACTTCGAAACTTAGCGTGCTGCGCTTCAACCTCGGCCAAGGGGTCTTCACTTTCAACGACCGTCGTGGCAACCCCATCACGCTCTAGGGAGACTCGTTTTCCTCGTACGCGAATACGATGACGAGCAGGTAATCCAATAATCGAATAACGGCCCCATTTTTCACCGCCCTGAACCGACTCAAACAAGAAAGAGTAGGGACCGGCCGCCAGTTTCATATAGGCAGAAAGCGGGGTTTCTACATCGGCAAGAATCGTTTTGGAAACAGGAATCCGGTTGTAACCCTGAGTTACCCAGTAATCAAAGGTCTTTTGATCCATTATGAGTGTACGCTGGCGAGCTCGCGTCTCATTTCATCGATCACCGCGCGATAATCGGGCTGATTAAAAATAGCCGATCCGGCGACAAACGTATCGGCACCTGCCGCTGCAATCTCGGCGATATTACCGGGCCCCACACCGCCATCGACCTCAAGGCGAATATCCAGCCCACTGGCATCAATAAGGGCGCGCACCTCACGGAGTTTATCGAGGGTGGCTGGAATGAACTTTTGCCCGCCGAAACCGGGGTTAACCGACATGAGTAAAATCATGTCGACTTTATCCATGACGTATTTGAGCGCCTCCAAAGAGGCGGCAGGATTGAAAACCAAACCCGATTTGCAGCCTGCACCGCGAATCAACTGCAAAGAGCGATCAACGTGGGTAGAAGCGTCAGGGTGAAACGTAATGTACGTGGCCCCAGCATCGGCAAACATACTAATCAGATTATCGACAGGCTGCACCATAAGGTGAACGTCGATAGGCGCCACTACTCCATGGTTGCGTAACGCCTGACAAACCATAGGGCCAATCGTTAGGTTAGGTACGTAGTGATTGTCCATGACATCGAAATGGACAATGTCAGCACCGGCGGCCAAGACCGTGTCGACCTCTTCCCCAAGGCGGGCAAAGTCTGCGGAAAGTATTGAGGGGGCAATTTTGAAATCGGTCATTACGAAGTCCGAAGCGGAAAGGCGTACAGTTTACCTTCAGAGTTGCCGTGGTCGCGAGCTTAGCCAGTGGTTATTCTGCCGATAATGCTCTGAGAGCATCCCAACGCCAACATGAACCTATAGCTAATGGCGCCGAAAATCTGAAGCTCATTGCAGTGCCACTTTGCTAATGCCAGATGACCAAAAGGTCTGGGCAATGGCCGGCTTTGGTTTATACCCGCGTCTGCTTACTCGTGGAAAACAAGGCAATATCTTCGACATCCGGCAGGGCAATGCCATTCGTAGCCGCGAAGTCGTCAATACCTAAGTATTTTTGCACGGCTCGGTGAACATGAGCTGGCGTGAGAACTATGCCACTTTCAGACGTTTCCAAAGAACTAGGGTTAATTTTTCTGGCAAAATGCAGCTCGTCAGAGGCGCCAACTACACGATTACCCCACCGTGCCCCCTGCTCCATAAGCATGTAAGAGCCAATGTTCCAGTGGTCCTTACCGTTGCCATCGTTATACATGTTGGTGCGCCCGAAATCTGAGCCCACCACCAACAAAATACGATCAGCAAGCCCGAGTTGCTCCGCGTAATCCCAAAAATAATAAATAGCATCGGCCAAGTGGGTATAAAGCGCGTCATGAATGTCATCGTGGTTTTCATGAGAATCAAAACCATCCAGAGCGATATCTGCACTCGAACCCAAACCTGACTGAAACACGAGCAGTGCGCCTTGCATTTGCTGCTTCAAATTAGACCAAAAATTGTTGTCGCCAACCTGGAACGTTTCATCTCCCTCGTAATCATCGGGAGAGGGCAGCCCCTCAGCAAGACGCAATAGGCCTTCCTTCCCATCTAGAGCCTGCTTGTAACGGGTGACGCTGCGGCGCTGACGCGGCGTGAGGTTTGTCGAGGTGAAGAGTTCGGTTACCGACTCTCGAGTTAGCCGCCGTGCCTCACTAATCTCCAAGTCAGGACGAAGCTGATTTGATGTGTCCCATGGCATTTCTGTAGGTTTAGCCAGCTCACGTAAACGTGAAACGTCTCGAAAGCGGTTATAAGAAATAATGCCCGACGTTCTTGAGGTGCCTCCACCAAATACCGAATAGGCCAGAGGTTGCTCTGGCGCATTGGCCGCCGCGTGTAACGCCGTCAGCGAGGGCCGCACTTCGGCGTTGCTGCCGGTCCAATTGAAAAGACGCCCGGTTTCGTGTGAATTTGTTTGGGCGTCAACTCCATTGACCACCACCATATCTGCACCAAAACGGTTAAAAAAATTAAAATTATCACCCACCGGGGCAAACCGAATATTACCGGCCTCGCCAGGCTCTGCGACATCGGCCCAGTGATTAATTTTTAATTCCCCTGGTGTGTTAACTTTTGGGTCACACAACTGGGTAACATCGGCTCCGCCGCTAAGCTGCAGAGTTACCAGCAACTTACCCGAGTAAGGCGCTAAGCCCGAACCCATCACGCGAAAACCGGTGGTACTCGCTAACGCCCCTGCGCCCAACGCCATAGACTTTATAAAGCGTCTTCGGTTGGTTGATATCGTTTTACGATTAGGCATCTCTTTTCACTCGCTCAATCGTGTAAGTAGGAATAGCTGGTCATTAAGGCATGCACCATTAAGGTCCATGCCCGTAAACTGCCCACAGAATCACTCTTGATACGCTGTCTATCTTCATTGGTTATCAGTGAGGTATCCCAAATTTGGTAGTCAGCACAATGCCCGTTAAACCAAGTGCCATCTTCGCTAACTGTAGTGCTCGCATAATCTACAAAAGCTTCGAGCAGGCGATTTCTAACCTCATCACTAAGTACATTGCCGGTGGCCCGCAGGTACAGAGCATCAAGCTGATGACCTACCGCACGCGCACTAGCACTCGAAGCGTCAAAGCTGCGAGACACGATAGAAGCCTCAGCTGTTAGCGCGTCAAAATCGGGATATCCATCATCAACTCTCGATACGAGCTCAACTTTAAGTTCGTAATCACCCTTGCTCAAATCAAAATTGAGGGTAAAGCCCCATCCACTCCACGGGTAAAAGCTGGTCTTGCCGCTATCAATGGCTTCAAACCAACCCGATCGATTCGTTTCTCCGGTCTCATTATCGGTCCACATTTGTGGCACGAAGACATCACTGTTCTCAAACTCATCGGCACTCAAGGATTTTACTAAGCGGCCAGATTTGTAAACATCAACGCTGGACACCCCTACATTTCTACACCATCCCCGCCACTCGTCTTCCGTACTATTTTCTTCGTCTTGCACACAACCTGGGTTGGTTTGATCTTGTAACGTAATAGCCACAGCTCCATCTCCCACGTCAAAGTCAATACTCCACTCATAAACCTGACGTGAGAAACCGTTTTTGATTTCCGACGGATTACTGTGCTCCAAAGAATAAGTGCTCCCACCTCGACTCATAGGGTTTGTCGTCTTTTCAACTTCAGTGAAGACCCTTCTTTCTGCCTGCGGCCGAGCGAAATCCTCCAAAACAACCTGGCAGGCCAACTCGACCGCCATTTTCTCGCTTACGTTTGACATGAGTGGCGTCTTTTCGCGATTACGCTTAGTTACCGCCGCGCTATCAATTCCGCCATAAAAAGATGCGTAGCCACTCCACGCAGATGAAAAGTTGGTCAGTTTATTGTAGCTATATCCATCTTCCTGCCAACTTTCGCCCCAAGTGCGACCAAAAACGGCTCTATTTTTACGATCAAGCTCTTCTGGGGTCAGTAATCGTCCTCGACCCACGGTTATTAACGCTTTTTGCTGCGTCTCAGACAGCTCTTGATTGACTTCGGTCGTACGGAACCAAGGAGATACCACCATATCGGCAAGAAGACTCTTCAGTTTGTAGCCACTCGCGACAAAAGCTGCGGCCAACTCATCGACTAGCTTCTCTTGGGCATTAAAGGCCAAAAGCTGTGCATCATAGTCTGGGAGATTTCGATCAGCTGGCGCGGCAAGGACCTCTGCGCCAAATACCGAAGGCCACCAAAATTTGACCGTAGCTCTGGGGAATCGAGGATCCTCGGCGATCTGCTGCCCTAGCCATTGAATACTGTCTTCCCCACCTCTGTACGCCTTACTATTAAACCCGGGCGCTCGCATATCGCGGTACCAAGTATCTCCGTATTGATACTTTGTTCCTGTGGTAAGGCCCTCGCTCCAAAGCAACCCTGCCAGCACAAAGGGCTCGGGGTATCCCTCATCTTGTTGCGTTGCAAGCGTAACGACGATTTCATAATCGCCCTCGGGCAGGTCAAAATCAAAGGCCATCCAGACGTCATAGTGAAGCTGATAGACGTTACCGTTTAGGTCACCTTGTGGCCGCTGTTCACCGGTCTCGGAATCAGTGTAAGTAGAGGTAGAGAAGCCCGCATAACCCTCAAACTCCTGAGCCTGAAGCTTTAGAATCTGTGAGCCGTTTTCATAGACGGTAATATCGGAAACACCCAGCCGGCTGCACCACCCAAACCATTCCTCCTGGCTACTTCTTTCGACATCCTCGATACAGGAATCTGGGTTACTAATCGAAAAACTGCCTCCTTTTACTGTCGTTACTACCTGAGACACCTCATGAAATTCATAGCGCCCCAAGTTCGTTTCTGAATCATGGGGTAGCTCATAAAGATCACCGTCTGCCCTTTGCGGGTTCTTATAAAAATCGGGCAAAGAATCCAAACCACCATGCTGATTAAGGTAATGACCCTGGTCACCAAAACTCTGATAAGCACCCGCCACCGGATCCATCCGCTCGTGACATACGGTACAAGCTGGGTTGTTCATGGTGGGGTTATTGGTATCGGCTAGGGCAACCGGGTCTGTCGACCTCGGGGCAGATTTTTCAATATCGACACCCAGAAAATGATAGTACGTCCATCGAGCACGAGCCCGATTGCGATTGGTATCGGTGGAAGGATAGCGCCCCAACCACGCGGGCATGGTTAGAACGCCCGAGTGTGGCCACTCGTGGTATTCGGTAACGGTGTATTCGCCAGACTCTTGATCGAAGTTGTTCTCATTTGTGAACGGAATATGACCGACATTCTTTGCAGGCTTGAATGTGTTGAGATGTCTTCGATTATAAAAGCCATTGTCATCGGTAATAGGGTTATCAAAATCCACATCGGCCTGATAAGCCATTGCAGTAAATTGGTTCACCATAGTGTAGTCAGCGGTTACTACCTCTTTATAGGAGCGATCGTTTTCCACAATGTGTGCAATGAGCTCTACCGGCTCCCTGATGGTAGCGATGCGAAGTTCAATGTTAGCGTCGTTTTGAGAGAGGAATGGTTTTCCCCAGTATTCCTCAGTGTCTAACTCCTCTGGCATGCTCTCGGGGAGATTGCGCTCAAAGGCATAATAAGCGGGAAACCGCCAACGAAAATCAAACTGCCAATCAATACCATTGTTGAGCCCGTCTGTAAGCAAACGATCGTTGGCAGCGGTCACCAAAAAATCATGAAAACCGTCGCCACTCATGAGCCGCTTTAAATCCCACTTTAGGGCTTCATCAGAGGCTGTAACACGCTCCAGCGCCGCGTTTGTGGGCACATTCCCTGCCAGAAGAATCGCCGCTCGGCGCAACGTAGCTTCACGGCTCTCGATTGTAGTGCCCGACCAAATTGCACTGGCATCGACACTACCGTCATCAGTGTTGGCACCTACGAGTAAAGTAAGGTAATCCGCAAATGCCAGATAATCGCCACTGCCTCGCGTTAACACCGGCCCTCCGCCGTGGCTACGATCGCCCACAATCTTATCGAGTAACCAGTCAGCTCCTACACCATCGGTGGTCACAAACGCTTCCATGGACGAGTGGTTTGACGATGCGTCGTCAGTAAACAGCAGCCGAGCACCCTGCT
>Ga0233400_1001458_pt1 | contig 9665 bp, 4 predicted proteins | sample 46DmetaG_FD_182708 | JGI IMG/M metagenome (GOLD analysis project Ga0233400, IMG submission 182708) | Seawater microbial communities from Monterey Bay, California, United States - 46D | ecosystem: Environmental > Aquatic > Marine > Coastal | place: USA: California | collected 2016-10-21
TGAAAGCGGGCTATCCAAACTTAGAAACGGCGAGACAGGCCCTTATGGCAGGTGTCCTTCTAGAAGGTCGCTTGGCTTAAGGCCCTAAGACTCTTGCTAAGAAGAACGACGGTCTGTGGTTGGATAGCATAGTGGATTCAGAGGTTCCACTAGTACGTAGGTCTTTCGACAACAAATCTCCGGACAAGTCTCGATCGCGATGACGTGAAGCCGTTGGTGACCAAAGGGGAGAAACCTATGTTTGGACCACATGGACCCCATGGCCACTTGCTATCCAACTTGAGCTTGTCCTTGATGATGAGAGACTAGATTATTCATCTTTAGTGACGGCGAGATAGGGGTAGAAACTTGTCAGAATGGCAGGTGTCCTTCGGTAATGATAGGCGGTGCCCAATCCTCATTGGGTTTAAGGAACATTGAGTTTGCCTTCCTGTCTTGCCAAGGGCGCCTGGCCGACAAGCCCAAAGACTCTTGCTTGAATTCTGTGGTTGAATATTAACTAAGTGAGGGCGCTTATAGAGATAGGAACTTGCCCTGTTGCTTAAGGGCAGTCGTTCTCTATAAGTGAAGGAACCTTAAGGTGTCCTTTAAGTATAAAGACCTTATACTAAGAGGGCGCTTATAGAGTGAGCCAACCCTGTGTATCCAAAGGGCAGCCTCTCTATAAGCTGCAGTACCTTAAGGCAGGTGTCCTACTAAGATCTGATAGATACGAGAACGTTTAACGGCAGGTGTCCTTCTAGAGGCCTTCTGAAGGTGCTTGCCTTAAGACTAAGACTTGGCCTAAGAACGAAAAAGGTGTCCTTATCTTAAGTATAAAGGGTCAAGTATACTAAGAAGGGCGCTTATGTCCTTAAGAAGGAATGTCTTTGACCTTGGGTAAACTTATACCAGAGGGTCATAGTAACAGGAATAAACGTTTCGGAATATAGTAGTAAACGGCGGTGGCATCCTCAGTCTGGACCAACTGCCTGGAGGGCATGACCTTATAAGTTAAACGCGAAGGACATGTGAGGAGAACACTTGGACTATAGGAAAGGGATTGAAATTCCGTTGATCATCTGGACTGGTCTTGTCGAATGGTCTCTCTAAGGAACGGCCTGAAGCTTCGGTATGACGGCATTGCCTTAGAGATGACCTTGTTGCTCTGGGTGACAGACAGGCCAGGGTCAAGGTCTGGATGAGAGACGTAGAGTATTTAACCATCCGATACATAGCCCGCTGGAAATCCTCCACTACTTGACCTTAACAACTGTGTGGCTTCGTCCAGTCTATGACGACATGACCTTAGAGTAACGGTTACGTGCCTGAAAACGGCCACACTAATCTCCAAAGGTCTCACTCTCCCATAGCTTCAGCTCTATACGAAAGTGAAGCCCAGTGCCGAAGGACATCGAAGCTTGTGACTTGAATTGATGTCCCTAGGTTAGAGCCCATTAGTAGTATAGATGTCTGTGACCTTGGTAATCAAGTTCTCATAGGCACCTGGTCTAATCGAGGGCCCTAGTAAGCTGATCATTGATCTTTGCCCACCACTAATGGATTAGCTGGCCACATGATTGGGCCAGCAGGGATTCTGGTAGGTCAAGTACTTAGAGAGGTCGTTTGAAGTGGCTCTGCCGAGGATACTGTGTAGAGTCATGACATATCAGACACTCTAAGAACGTTGACCCTAGAATGTTGCCCGATCCTTCACAGTTTGGGGCCGGAGTCTTAAAGATTTCTTAGTAGAGTCCAGCTCGAAAGAAGTCCTCCGTTACTATAAGGTCGATACCTAATCCTAGGCTCCCGACAGCAAGGTCTTGGAAGGTCAACCCTCCTCTGATGGTCTGACCTTCTGAGACAGTGATTTTATGTACTCTCTCTTATGAAATTGCCTAGAGAGAGTATAAGGGCGCCGTTAGTGTCGGCCTTGGGGCAATTTGGACCTAGCTTACTTGAATTACTAAGTGCCTGAGGAGAGAACAGGGGACCCCCGTTTTTTTTAAAAATTCTCTGCGGTTTTAGAAAGACGATAGGTCAAAAACGGGTCTTTCGGTAAGGGTCATAAGGGGTAGTTGAAAGGACGGTCAGTTATGACCTATCAAGGCGTGTATGGCTGCCCCTAAAAACATAGGCTTATATAAGAGAGAGTCGGAATAAAAATAGCTTCCTGAGGCGAGAACCCTCAGCAGGGGGAGAACCTTGAACTTTTTGGAAATGGCGCAAATGGGTCATAACTGACCCTTCGCGACGAATGAGTGGGCATATATTCGTGGTCATTTGAACTCGACAAGAGTTAGACCACGAGTAAATACGTCAACGACGCTAGAGGCGGTCGACGTAAGCACGTGTGGGCAAATACGTCGGTCGACGTAACGTGTGGGCATAATTGACTGAAGGGCACCAAAGGAATTCTGGTCTCTCTTATATATTGGCGCCCGACGAAGACAACTGGTTCAAGAGCACAAAGGGCACTCACTGTGGTGTGTGAGATATGACCTTGTGAGAACCAGCTTCTGTCTTAAGAGACTTTATAAACTGACCTGACCAATCAGATTGTCGATGCTCATTGAAACAAAGGAGAAGAATGACCTTTAAAACGGCCTTTGACCGTTTGATATCTGGTTGATTCTGCCAGTAATATATGCTAATGTCAAAGCTTAAGCCATGCACGCGAGCAAGTTCAAACTCAAAGTTAGTAAGACTACGAATGGCTCATTAAAACATATCAAAACAATTGAATTCTAGAGAAAGATAAGGACAACTTGGGTAATTCTCAAGCTAATACATATTCAAAGACCTTTGGTAAGGTCTGTTGACAATAGTAGAAGACTCAAATCTGCGTGAGCAGATATCCTAGTTGATCTAATATCAATCTTAACAGATCATTCAATTGACTGTGAATTCAATAACGATATGACCTATCAACTGTAGATTGTGTGATAGAGGCACACAATGGTTGTGACGGGTAACAGAGAATCAGGGTTCGATTCTGGAGAGGGAGCCTTAAAAACGGCTACCACATCTAAGGACGGCAGCAGGCGCGCAAATTACCCATTTGTCAATGACAGAGGTAGTGACGAAATATAACAATACAAGACTCTCTCGAGGCCTTGTAATTGGAATGAAGTTGAATTAAAATCACTTCGGAGGAACAATTGGAGGGCAAGTCTGGTGCCAGCAGCCGCGGTAATTCCAGCTCCAATAGCGTATATCAATGTTGTTGTGTTTAAAAAGCTCGTAGTCGGAGAAGGGTTACTAAGCTGAAGTCGCTTGCGACTGAAGCCAACTGTAACTGGATGGGAACACAAGTCAAATGACCTTAAACGGTAGTTTGAACTTTGTTCTATTTTACTTTGAAAAAATTAGGGTGCTAAAGGCAAGCACGAGGCGGTGAATATAAATGCATGGAATAATACAACAAGAAGTTGCTATTTGTTGTGTTGGTCTCAAATATATCTTAATGATAAATAGAGACAGACGGGGGTATATGTATTCAAACGCTAGAGGTGAAATTCTTGGACCGTTTGAAGACAACCAGAAGCGAAAGCGTATACCAAGTATGTTTTCATTGATCAAGAACGAAAGTTAGAGGATCGAAGTCGATTAGATACCGACCTAGTTCTAACCATAAACGATGCCGACCAGTAATCTGTTACACGTCTCTGACGACGTAGCAAGCGACCTCTGGAAACTAAAGTCATCTGGTTCCAGGGGAAGTATGGTTGCAAAGCTGAAACTTAAAGTAATTGACGGAAGGGCACCACCAGGAGTGGAGCTTGTGGCTTAATTTGACTCAACACGGGAAAACTTACCAGGCCCAAACACTAGAAGGATTGACAGATCAAGGGCTCTTTCTCGATTTGGTGGATGGTGGTGCATGGCCGTTCTTAGTTGGTGGAGTGATTTGTCTGGTTAATTCCGATAACGAACGAGACTCTCATTTACCAATAAGCGGGCGCTTTTACGAAAGCAAGTTAGACGGAAACGGCAACTGGCTCTGAGAGCTAGTTTCTTGGAAGGGTTAGCTAATAAAGTAGCTGGAGAAAGAGCAATAACAGGTCTGTGATGCCCTTAGATGTTCTGGGCCGCACACGTGCTACAATTGAATATACAAACTGTCCGTCGTTCAACAGAACGGCGCAAACAGTCAAAATATTCAACAGTTGGGATTGTCGCTTGTAATTGTTCGACATGAACCTGGAATTCCTAGTAAACGTCTATCAACAGTGGATGTTGATTAAGTCCCTGCCCTTTGTACACACCGCCCGTCGCTACTACCGATTGAATGACTTAGTGAGAACGGTGAAAGGGCTTGTATAGCTATGCTGACCAGACCCTGAAGCCGTTCAAACTGTGTCCTTTAGAGGAAGTAAAAGTCGTAACAAGGTTTCCGTAGGTGAACCTTCGGAAGGATCATAGAGAGATGTCGGCCAACCAATCAACAGTCAATCTATTGACCGTTGAAAATCAACAACGTTGAAATACGAATCTAGTTTACCATTGATCACTTGGCTTGTTGTTTGAAGAAGACAGTAGCAAAATACTATAGAGAATGTGAAATGCTGGTCACATGAACTCAACAGAATTGAACGCATATAGCGAATATTAGAGCAATCTAGTATTCTTAACAGAGTCACAGACCTTCTGAGAAAGAGGAGTGTCGTAGCTAAAGGTCACGTAATGACCTAGCTTATAACAACTGAAGGGCGCTGCCCATCAGCTGGAGCCTGAGGGCAAGGTCAAGAGGGCGCAAGGAACACGTCTGAGACCAATAGAAAGGGTGTGTGACTTTGTTAAAAATACCCGCTTAACTTAAGCATATCAATCAGCGGAGGAAGGAGAAACAAAGGTGGTTGTCTTAGTAACAGCGAGTGAACAGACACTGGCTCAAAGCTGAAGTCCCTTTCACGAGGTGAGAGAGGACGGTGTGGCTGCCTAAAACCTGACAGATATAAACACTCAAGTCTCTCGTGACTGTGGTTATTCAAAGGGCAAGGTGAATGACCGTTGTGTCCCTAGATCTAAAGGAACAAGGGCAAGGAGTAAGAATACTTGATATAGTATTCTAAACTGTGAGGTAAACCTCTCAGAAAGCCGGACAACTGTGACAAGACCAATAGTAAACAAGTACCGTGAGGGAAAGTTGAAAAGGACTTTGAAAAGAGAGTCAAAAGTGTGTGAAATGGTAACCTAAGCAAGCTGTGACTACCGGTAAACGGGCTCTCACTTTGAAAAGCATCTGTGCTGTTCAAATGTGTGCCTCTAGACTTGTGACCTTCGACGGTATACGAAGGGCTGAACTCCAGCTACAAGCTAGCCAACAGTCAAAGACCCGTCTTGAAACACGGACCAAGGAGTTTAATAGACTTGAAAACGATTAAGTATAAGACTTAGATCGTGAAGGAAAAGCGAAGTCGGTGGCCGTAGAGGCTGGTCACTAAACGGTTATAATATTAACCTAATATTAGACGGATTGATTCTGTTGTGACCCGAAAGATGGTGAACTATGCTTAACCAGAGTGAAGTCAGGTGAAAGCCTGCTGGAAGCTCTAAACGATTCTGACGTGCAAATCGATTGTCGGAGTAGAGTATAGGGGCGAAAGACTAATCGAACCATCTAGTAGCTGGTTCCCTTCGAAGTTTCCCTAAGGATAGCTGCGGTTGAATCTAGTTTCATCTGGTAAAGCACTGACAAGGAGGTCTGGGACTGAAACGGTCTCAACTCATTCTCAAACTTTAAATGGGTGAGAGATAAGAGACACTTGAATGGTCTCTTAGCTGAGAATAGCAAACGTGTGTGGGCCAATTTTGGTAAGCAGAACTGGCGCTGTGGGATGATCCAAACGAAGGGCTAAAGAAACTGAATTTAGTTCATAAGATACCACAAAAGGTGTCGGTTTCTTAAGACAGCAGGACGGTGACCATGGAAGTCGGAAACCGCTAAGGAGTGTGTAACAACTCACCTGTCGAAGAAAGCGGTCCTGAAAATGGACGTTGCTTAAACTAAAACGAGACTATCTTATTCTCGTACCGTGTCAGGGGCAGACACGAGTAGAAGGGCCATTAGCTAGCTACTACAGTTTATATTTGTCCAAACTGAAGCTAGCTAATGTACAGATCTTGGTGGAAGTAGCGAATAATCCAAGGAGGAATTGGAAAGTCGAAGTGGAGAAAGGTTTCGTGTGAACAGTAGTTGGACACGAGTGAGACGGTCCTAATCTAAAGCGCGAGGGCGCAAGATAAAGTCAACTGGTGAAAGGATGAGAAAGGGAAACTGGTTCCAGTTCCAGTTCCAAGGGCAGAACTGACCAAGCAAACGGCCACGGCAACGTGGAAATCAATCGAGAAGACAGTTCAACTAGTAGAGAGAGTTTTCTTTTCTATATAAGCGAACAGTGACCTTGAAATGTCGTGGGGACGAGTAAAGGTGACCTTAGCTAAGAACAAGACCGTTCAAGTCTTGTCTACTAGAAGAACTGTACCGTGAAAATCGATTAGATGGCTTTGGCAGTCTGCCCTTGGCCGTACTCATTTCCGCAGCAGGTCTCCAAGGTTCAAAACCTCTGACTAATAGAATAATGTAGGTAAGGGAAGTCGGCAAAATGGTTCTGTAACCTTGGAAGAAAGAATGGCTCTGAAGGCTAAAGGCAGCAAGCAAGGACTGGAAGTGGTCTAAAAATTGAACGGTCTGACACGATAACTCAAGTCGGTCTGTCAATCGATTGACCATGGAAGGTCTTTGTAACCAGTAATGGTTAGCAGTCTTATTGATAGCTAATTCAGAACTGGCACGGCCAAAAGGAATCCGACTGTTTAATTAAAACAAAGCATTGAGAAAGCTCTTAGAGAACAATGACTCAATGTGATTTCTGCCCAGTGCTCTGAATGTCAAATGGAAGAGATTCCAATAAGCGCGGGTAAACGGCGGGAGTAACTATGACTCTCTTAAGGTAGCCAAATGCCTCGTCAGATAACTACTGACGCGCATGAATGGATTAACGAGATTCCTACTGTCCCTATCTACCATCTAGCGAACCCGCAGTCAAGGGAACGGACTTGTAAGAATTAGCGGGGAAAGAAGACCCTGTTGAGCTTGACTCTAGTTTCATTTGGTGGAAACGAATATGTGATGTAGAATAGAGAGGAGGTGCAAACCGCTGGTGAAATACTCTCACACATATATCGTTTCTGCTTAAGAAGGGCAGTAGAAGTGACCATTTGTCCTAGTGACCAATGGCGGTTGTCGGAGAAAGACTAAAAGTCGTTCTAAACTTCTGATAGAGTGAGGCAGGGAGTTTGACTGGGGCGGTACATCTGTCAAATAATAACGCAGGTGTCCTAAGGTTGGCTCAATAAGGGCAGAAACCTTATATAGAGTAAAAGGGCACAAGCCAGCTTGAGTTCTCGTTGCAGTAAAAGGAGAACATTAGAAATAATGGCCTATCGATCCTCTTTAGTTTGTGGTTTAAAGAAAGAGGTGACAGAAAAGTTACCACAGGGATAACTGGCTTGTGGCTGCCAAGCGTTCATAGCGACGTAGCTTTTTGATCCTTCGATGTCGGCTCTTCCTATCATTCTGAAGCAGAATTCAGAGAGTGTCGGATTGTTCACCCGTCAAAAGGGAACGTGAGCTGGGTTTAGACCGTCGTGAGACAGGTTAGTTTTACCCTACTAATAACAGCTTGCCAATAGTAAGGTCATTCAGTACGAGAGGAACAGTGACCTGAAACCGCTGTTTTGACTGTGGTTTGAAAGAACGGGGCAGTTAAAATACGTTTCCTGGTTAATATCTGAACGCCTCTAAGATAGAGACCAAGCTAGAAGGCAAGCAAGTGACCTATTGATCACTTGGCTGAAGGCAAGAACACTTGAAGAAACACAACTCAAACGGCCGTTGTCTTAATAGTAAACGACTTTGGTAAGGGCATCTGTTATAAAAATACGAGATTCCGTTTGAATCGAGTATCTGAGACAGTATGTCCTTTGAAGATCTTGCAAAGCATCTGAGCAAGGGGCAAGGACACGTTGAATTTTAACAATAGGATGAATGAACTTCCTATGGGAACTGGTATCTTAAGTAGTTGAACTTGAACTTAATTTGACGGGCGGGCCTGACTGATCCTAGATACAAGTACGTGGCAGTGAGAATTCTGGAAGGTGACCTTATAAAGCACCCGATTAGAAGCCTAATTCAAAGGGCAACCTAATCCTATTGGGGATCCTGCCAGACTCCTGGAGCTAGAATATACTTGAATTTTCCATAATGCGTTGAACGGTGAAGTACTTGGTACAGTGGACAGCTTGGTAGACCTGGTCTGCAGGTCACACTGGTCGTCAGTAAACAGGAGTCACGTCAAATTAACAGTAGAGTAAGGATACTATTTCTGGTAGCTTTTTCCGTATGCACCGGTCTAATGGATGGTTCTTCGAGAAAATTATTTGCGGTTTTTGAACTTTTAAAAAAATTTCCATAACTGACCGCCCTTCGGGCGGTTCTAACGGCAAATCCTAGTTTTCAATATTGGTCATTTGGGACTTGTTACTAGCCGGAGGCAATCGATTCAGACCCGAACATAATGCATTTGCGAACTACTATTTATCCAACTTAGGGCATATTTCCTCGGGTCTTTTCAAAAAGAGGTTCATTTGCGCAAAGTAGGAGCCTTAAAAATTATGATTTTTTGTTAACATTTTTGTTAACATTTTAGTTTTTTTGTCATTTTTTACTCTATTTTTGAAAACACTTCGTGTTTTTTATGGTTAGACGCGCTTCGCGCGCTGCGACAGGCTGGCGCCTTGGGCCCAAGCCAATTTTAGGCACCCAAAATCCACTCTCTAAAATCACTCGCGAACGAAGGGAGACCCGAGATCTCCCTTCATTCGCGCTATTTTTCCCAACACTTGCGAAATATTCTCCCAAGACTTGCGACTTTTTCCCTTCATTCGCGCTAAATTCAAAACTCGCGATCGAAGGGAAACTCTCTAAAATCACTCGCGAATGATGGGAGACCCACAATTCTCCCTTCATTCGCGCTAATTTACCCAAGACTTGCGAAATATTCTCCCAAGACTTGCGAATTCTCCCTTCATTCGCGCTAATTACAAAATATAACAAATATAAATAAAACAAATAATATTAAACAAAAATTAAAACTAATAATACAATTATTACTTAATAAAAACATTTTACTTAATAAATATGGTTAGTAGCACTTTTTCAAAATAAATAAACACAAAAAGGGCCATCGTAACACCGTATACCCTTATACCATTTTCAGGGACAGACGAACATCCAACTACTTAAAATAGAAATCTTATTCTAAGTATAAGCTTGCCTTCTGACCGTTGCCTTCTGACTCTGTGTCTTTAAGACCTTCAGTTCAATCTCGTTTGTCGTTCTCGTTTCGTTTCTTTGCCTTTCTGCCCTTGTATCTTAAAGACCTTTAGTCTTTAGTCGTTTATTCTAAGCTTCGACGTAATTTTTGCACTGATACAGGCTGGCGCCAGTCAAGGCTGCTGTCCTAGGGGCAGGATGATGTCTTTGCCTTCTGACCCTTGTCCTTCTGACCCTTTGCCCTAAAGACCTTTAGTCTTTAGTCGTTTATTCTAAGCTTAGACGTAATTTTTGCGCTGACACAGGCTGGCGCCAGTCAAGGCTACTGTCCTAGGGGCAGGATGAT
>Ga0233400_1001463_pt1 | contig 9637 bp, 6 predicted proteins | sample 46DmetaG_FD_182708 | JGI IMG/M metagenome (GOLD analysis project Ga0233400, IMG submission 182708) | Seawater microbial communities from Monterey Bay, California, United States - 46D | ecosystem: Environmental > Aquatic > Marine > Coastal | place: USA: California | collected 2016-10-21
GGAGGCTGTATCCAAGGAAGTTAAATCTACATTTGGAAAATAAGAACGGTTGAGTAATTCAAAATCATCTTTTAAATCTCTTAAAAAGTTAACTTTTTGAAAAGCAGATCCTAATCGCATAGCAGCATCTTTTAATTCATTGTATTTTTTATCATCACCATCAACAAAAACCTTTAAACACATTAGACCAACAACATCAGCAGAACCATAAATATACTCGTTATACTCTTCTTGAGTTTGATATTCTGTCTTTGATAAATCTGCACGCATACTTTTGAGAAAAGCCTTAACAAGATCATCAGTAATATTATATCTTTTAACAGTAGCTTGAAAAGAATTTAAAATAGGATTTAAACTTATACCATTTTCAAGAGCTTTATAATATTCGTTTTCAAAATCATCTAATAATTCTTCTTTTTTATAATCATGAAAAGTATCTACAATTTCGTCAGCAAAACGAACAAAACCATAAATATTATAGATTGCTGATCTAATAGTAGTAGATAACATTTTTACAGCCAGTGAAAAAGATGTACTGTATTTTTTTGTTACTAATTTACTAGTATCGAAACTTACTTCATCAAATAATTCCTTCATTAAACTCTTGTTTTTTGTATTAACTCAGCTACAATTTTCCCGGATATAAGTGAGGGAGGAACTCCAGGCCCAGGAACAGTTAGCTGCCCAGTGAAATATAAATTTTTTACTTTATTACTCTTTAGTTTAGGTCTTAAGAATGCAGTCTGAAGTAAAGTCATTGCCATACCATAAGCATTACCTTTGTATGAATTGTATTCTGACTTAAAATCATCTACACAAAATGATTCTTTAAATATAATATTATTTTGAATTGATTGTTGTGTTTTTTGTTCAAATCTTTGAATGATTTTTTTCAAATAAGTATTTCTTAGCTCAGGAGTGTCTTCAATATTTGTAGCAATCGGCATTAGTATAAATACGGCATCACAACCATCTGGCGCCATAGAAGGGTCTGTTTTCGAGGGTACGTTTACGTAGAATAAGGGCTGAGTAGGCCATTTAGGATCGTCATAAATTTCTACAGCGTGCTTTTCAAAATCAGCATCAAAAAATAAGTTGTGGTGCTCTATATTCTCAAGTTTTTTATCAATTCCAATATAAAATAATAAAGATGAAGGAGCAAATGTTTTTTTATCCCAATATGCCTCGGTGTATTGTCTGAATTTAAGATCTAAAAGTGTCTCAGAATGATGATAATCTGCTCCACTTAAGACAATGTCTGACTCAATAAAAATATTATTTGATATTAAACCAGTTATAGAATTATTTTCAACAACGATTTTTTCGACTGGGTGATTTAAGTTTATCAATACTCCTAATTCAATAGCCAAAGATTCCATTCCCTTAATGACTTGATACATTCCCCCTTTTGGGTGCCATGTTCCAAGGCCAAAATCAGCAAAATTCATAAAGCTAAAAAATGAAGGAGTCTTACTAGGTTTAGCTCCCAAAAATAAAGATGGAAACTCTAATGTTGATATTAACTTTGGGTTACTGAAATTTTTTCTAACTTCTTGACTTATATTTTTAAAAAATTGATCTAAACGTAAAACAGTATCTTTAGTAACTAGCTCCAATGGGGATATTCCTGGGGCATTATATAAGATTTTGTTGACTGCAATATCATAATTGTCTTGAGCCTTTTTAATAAATTTATTTAATTTTAAACCACTACCTTTTTCAATACGTTCAAATTCATTACATATTTTATCCATACAGTCACCTATAGTGATGATATCGTCATCAAAAAATATTTTATAGGCAGGGTCAAGTTTATCAATTTGGTAATAATCTGATGTTTTTTTACCAAAGTCTGAGAAAAACCGATCAAATATATCTGGCATCCAATACCAAGAAGGACCAATATCAAAAGTAAATCCGTCTTTATTTAGCTGTCTAGCACGACCTCCTACACAACTATTTTTTTCATAAATAGAAACTTGGTGACCAGCCTTTGCTAAATAGCAAGCAGCAGATAAAGAAGAAAATCCAGAGCCAATTATTTGTATATTTTTACTCATTAATTATGTTTATATAACAAATATAACTATTTGTCTTACACGATTAATCATAAGTTAAACAAAACAATAATATGCTTAGAAAATTATATTTCTTTTAACAATTCAGATATTGAGGGGTATAGAGAGATCTTAGATTTAAAATTATTAGAACTAAACTGCATTACTTTTTTACCTATAGCAATAAGAGAATGAGATGAAAGGCTAATAATATTATCCATAGTATTAAAATATTCAACAATATCATCATCATAAGGTCTTACAGTCATGGAAGTAACAAAAGTAATTTTATCATGGATGTCAAAAAATATATTCAGATTATTTAGAGGCAGGTTTTGACCCAAATATATTGTTCTGTGTCCGCGAAGAACTAGTTCATAGTTTAAATACAATAAGCCTAACTCATGAATTTCGTTCACAGGAAGAAACAATATAAATACATTGTCACTCAAAATTTTAGTGTAATTAAGTACATCAGTATTAATTTGAATTTTTTGAGTGATTAAGTTTGATATAAAATGTTCGTGAACTGGAAGTATGGTTTCAGTTTGCCACAACAAACCTAGATGCTCCAAAAAGGGAATAAAAACTTCCTTGAATATTTCTCTGAAATTTTTTTTGTCTAATAACTTATTATATGTAGTGTTAAATGATATTTTATCAAATTTAAACATTGATAATTTTAAAGAATTTATAGCGTCATCATTTATTGTTGTATTGAGTGCCAAATCTCTAGCAGTGATGTTTATAAGTTCATCACTCATCTTAGAAATTTTAGAAATCTTATAATTATTATTATTTAATAATACAATATTTAAAAGCTTCTGTAAATTTTGATGTGAATAATATCTAATGTTTGTTTTAGATCTTTCAGGAGACAATAAGTTATAACGCTTCTCCCATATTCGAATAGTATGAGCCTTTATTCCTGAAATATTTTCTAAATCACGAATACTGAAATTCTTTTTAATGTTATCCAAACAAAAAGTTTTTTAATGAAATTATAGCTTTAAAGGTAATATTTAATTTTAAAAAATAAAATAATTGTAACTTTTTGGTATAATTAGAGACTTATAGAAAACTAAAAAATCAATAGTGCAAACTCAGTTAGAGAAAAACTTCTTGAATGATTTTGAAAAAAATCAAAATATTGTTCATAAAATTTGTAGGATATATACTACAAATCAAGATCAACATAATGACTTATTTCAAGAGATCACCATTCAAATTTGGAAAAACTATTCTAAGTTTAGGGGAGAGTCAAAATTTAGCACATGGATGTATAGAGTTTCTTTAAATACTGCTATTACTTTATATAGAAAATCAAGTCGTAGAATAAAAACTCAAGATTTTAGTGAGGTGAGCTTTAAGATAAAATCTATTGATTATGACGATACAAAAGACCAACAGCTAAGGGCTTTATATGGTGGAATTCGGGAATTAAATGATATTGAAAAAGCTTTAATTTTTTTATATTTAGAAGACAAACCTTATAAAGAAATTGCTAAGACTCTGGGTATTTCAGAAGTAAATGCTAGAGTGAAAATGAATCGATCAAAAGAGAAACTAAGAAAAATATTAAACCCGTAAAATTTAACATATGGAGTTAGATAATTACAAAAAAGTTTGGAAGAACCAGCCTGAAGAAAAAAACAAAATTTCTGCCTTAGAGATTTATAAGATGACACAATCAAAATCTACGTCAATAGTAAAGTGGATTTTTATCATTGGACTTCTTGAATTTGCTTTTTGGTTTGCCTTAAATTATATAGGAACAAATAATGGTGCATTAGCCCCTTATGAGGAACTAAATCTAATAAAATTTATAGATAATATTAACTATTTCCATTATGTTGTAGTTGTATTATTTCTTGTACTCTTCTACAGAAATTTTTCATCAATATCTTCAATAGACAACACAAAAACGTTAATGAAAAATATCTTATTGGTTAGAAAAACAGTAAAATGGTATGTATATTATAATTTGATAAACGTGATCGTTTTTTCAATTATTTTAAACATTTTAATTTTCAACACACCTAACGGAATTCATATTATTTCAGGTATTGATAATGAAAGTCTCAATCAAGAACACATGATGTCAGTTTTTATAATAGCACAAATAGTAGTTATCGCCTTTATGATAGTAGTATTGTGGCTTTTTTACTACCTTCTCTATGGAATTCTATTAAAAAAATTAAATAAAAATTATAAGGAATTAATAAAATTGAACGAAATAAATTAAAAAAAGCCTCTGATTCTCAGAGGCTTTTTTTATTCTTTAAAAACCTTCAATTCGTACACTAATTTTTCTAACATCTCGAGAGAAAAATCCAGGTGAGTCACTATTCTAATTTTACCATCCCCCATTGGAGTTAATAAAATATTTTTCTTTGCCATACTATCAATAAAATCATCAGCATTTAGATGATCTTTCACATAAAAAATTATAATATTAGTTTCAACAGGTTCTACTTTTTTCACATAGGATAAAGAATTTAAAATAAGTTCAATATCTTTTGCTTTTTTGTGGTCATCTGCCAAACGCTCTATATGATTATCAAATGCGTAAATACCAGCAGCAGCTAAAAAACCTACTTGCCGCATTGCTCCACCAAATAATTTTCGAATACGAAGTGCTTTAGCAATGTGTACTTTAGACCCTAGTAATATTGAACCAATAGGAGCGCCCAAGCCTTTTGATAGACAAATTGAAATAGTATCAAATAATGCTCCATATTGTTTTGGAGTTTCATTCTTTGCCACTAACGCATTAAATAATCTTGCACCATCAAGGTGATAGTCTAAATTTTGATCTAAACATACTTGCTTAATTTTTTTTAATTCTTCAAAATCCCAACAAGCACCTCCACCTTTATTTGTTGTATTTTCTACACAAACCAATCTAGAATACGGAACATGAATATCTGCTCTTCCTGCTGAAACAACTTTCAATTGCTCTGCTGAAAACATTCCTCTGTCTCCATCTATCAGCTTACAGGCTACCCCTGAATTGAATGCTGCTCCTCCACCCTCATAATTATAAACATGAGCCCATTTATCACAAAAAAGCTTATCTCCTGGCTGTGTATGCAATTTTATTGCTGTTTGATTCGCCATAGTTCCAGAAGGGAAAAACAAGGCATCTTCCATACCAAAAAGATTAGCTGCTTTTTCTTGTAGTTTAGCAACTGTTGGATCACTTTTAAAAACATCGTCACCAACTTTAGCACGCATCATGGCATCCAACATGCCACTTGTTGGTCTAGTAACTGTATCACTTATTAAATCTATCTTCATTTGTTAATTATTTCCAATAGGAGAACCATCTGGAATTTTTGGAGTTATTGGTTTCTTAAATTTAGTAGGATTCTTCTTAAAATTTGAGATCATTTTAATCATATCTTTCTGATATATTTTCTGAATTCCTGTTGCTTTTGAATTGCTTAGTAATGAGCTAATTGTATCAATTTTATCATTTACAATAGCATTTACCTGCCAATACATGTTCTTGTTAGATGACAAATGAAATAAATGATTCAATACTTGGTAATTCACTATATTTTGTAATTCTTGATAATAAGGGTCTTTATTTGATTTTTGAAATGAATTTACAATGACCTCATCTAACACCTCAACTAATCCTAGCTGACTACTATCAAGGCTTTTATGTTGAACTAGTCTTGTCACCCTCTCAGGATGCAACAACAATCCTAAAGTCATTGAAGATGCAGTTTCAACTGCGCCAAATGGATCAAAAGCAACACCAGTTTTACTTTTAAAAGATTCTCTAGTTCTCCCATAATTAAAAGCTCTTGGGGGAAATAAGTTTAATATTTTTTTAGGAATTGCAAGTTCTTCAACACTCAAAGTCTTGATCACAGAAGCTAAAGCTTTTCGTTCTAATTTTCCAGGTATTCTTTTTACAATGGTATTTCCATCATCTTTTATAGCATAGGTATAGTCTAGACCACCTATTACTTTGGTAACTCCCTCAGTTTGATATCTATGTAAGAAGTATAATGGAACAAAAACATCCTCCAAAACTGAATAAGGTTGGTTTGATTTAATGTTATCTTTTGAAAAATTTGCTATGGCATTCTTTCTAATTAACAAGAGATTCTCTAATTCAACAGACACATCTGAACCGTTATCCCATAAATGAGCATAAGCATGTGCACTTCCTAAAGGCCTAGCATCTTGATCTGTAATAAAACGAGCACCATTATTAAAAGCATCATTTAATATGCTTTTTAAGTTGGCGTCTTCATCTGTTTTAAATTCAGAATAAGAATATGCAATAGAAACTTTATCCCAATCTCCAATCTTTGTATCGTAGGCATCTGTAAAATCTACTCTATCGTCTTTAATTGATAATGTTGGATGAGGATAATCCATTACTGAAGATCTACCTTTAGAACTTGCTGCAAAATTATGAGCAAGACCAATAGTATGCCCTACTTCATGAGCGGACAATTGTCTAATTCTAGCTAAGGCCATTTCTAGAGCAAACTGATCGCTTGTATCGTCAATAGCATAAGGAGCTTGTAGTGCTTGAGCAATTAAAAAATCTTGACGAATCCGTAAAGACCCTAAACTTACGTGCCCTTTTATAATTTCTCCTGTCCTTGGATCTGAAACAGAACTTCCATAACTCCAACCTCTTGTGGACCTATGTACCCATTGAATCACATTATATCTAACATCTAACAGATCCGCGTCTTCCGGCAACATTTTTACTTGAAACGCATTTGTAAATCCAATAGACTCAAATGCTTGATTCCACCATCTAGCACCATCCAATAAAGCAGATCGAACAGGTTCTGGAGTTCCTCTGTCCAAATAATAAATAATTGGCTCTAAAGCTTCACTTTTAGTAGCATTTGGGTTTTTCTTCTCTAATCTATGACGATAAATAAATCGTTTTTTTATAGATTCATTAACAGGAGTAGCATAATCTAAATAAGACATTGCATTGGCACCAGATCGAGGGTCAAACTTTCTTGGCTTATATTGATCATCTGGTAACTCTATAAAAGAATGATGCTGATTAACTGTTATTAAAGATGGTGTAGGTGTTACGCTTCTAATATTTGAACCCTTGGGAGAACCCTTGAAAGTTAGCATCACGTCAAATTCTACATTTTTAGGAAATGCCTTGGTTCTCTCTAAGTTCACAGCACTTTTAGTTTTATCTAAACTGTAATTTCCTTGTTTTCTTGATAATAAACGACCCTGAACTCTGTGTGCATCTCTCATAAAGAAAGAGGTGGCATCAACAAGGTATTTACCTTGTGCAGATTTCATAATCTTAAAACCATGAATAACTGATTTTGCAAAGGCTTGTTCAACAGATTTTTTTTCTTCAATATTGTTAGTTATTGCTCTATAATATTGATTTGGTTGAATTAAAAGTAATTTATTTCCAGCTTTAATAAATTTAACGACTCTTGTATTTCCTAATTGACCTCTATCTAGACCAATATCATTTGAACCTATACCTTCTGAAAGCGCATTTACGTATAAAAACTCTTTATCTAGGTTTTCGATTTCTAGGAATATTTTATCATTACTTTCATCATAATAGAATGTGAAATACCCATCGTATCTAGTAATATTTTTATTATCCTTAAAAAATTGAGCAAATCCTTGAGTAGAAAAGCTCAAAAATAATAATACTAAAATTAGTTTTTTCATGTGTAATGTTTTTGAATAATCGTAAAAATACAATAATTAATAATGAATTAAAATATTCATTAAATTCTCTTTTTATTACAACACAGTACCTTTAATTTTTTTCCATATTTTTAATAATAAAAAGGAAAAAACTAACACAACAAAGGTTAAAACTATAGCTATAAAGTATTCTCCATAAATATAATTACCGATAGCAAACATTGTTGAATAAATTAAAATACACCCTAAAATCATTGCTAATATACCGTTTGGAACACTCCATTTTTCGGTAGTTTTAATGATTGATATTTTAGCATTATTAGCTCTAGAGATTATCTTTTTCCATCCTGGACCACCTGGTTGTGTTTTAGAATAAAAAGCAAATAATACCTTATCATTTTCTGGAGCCGTTAAAAAAGTAACTACCAACCAAATAATTGATGAACAAAAAACTACAAAAGGAAATTTCATATATCCAGGAAATACTCCTCCAACCTCAAAAAGTGCTATCCCTTGAGTTGTAAATGTTAATAAAATAGAAATAACTCCAGATGCAATCATCGCTGAAATCTCTGTCCATGCATTGATACGCCACCAGAACCATCGTAGAATAAAAATTAAACCTGTTCCAGCACCAAACATTAAAATAATTTCAAAAAGTTGTAATGCGTTTGTCAAGGATAATGCTATTAGAGAACTAACAATCATTAATAAAACAGTAGTAATTCTACCAATATTTACTAAATGCTTCTCAGATGCTTGTGAGTTTACCTGTTGTTTATAGAAATCATTGACCACATAGGAGGCACCCCAGTTTAGGTGAGTACTTATAGTACTCATATAAGCAGCAGCTAAAGAGGCTAAAACCAGGCCGAGTAAACCACTTGGTAATTTTGTTAGCATAGCAGAATATGCAAGGTCATGACCTAATTTATCTTGTGATACCTTTGGAAATGCTTCTTGAATACTCGCTAAATCTGGATAGAGAATAAGAGATGCTAAAGCAACTATAATCCATGGCCAAGGTCTCAACGCATAATGCATGATATTATAGAAAAATGTAGCTCCAATTGCATGGTTTTCATCTTTTGCTGCCAACATGCGTTGAGCAACATATCCACCTCCACCCGGCTCTGAACCAGGATACCAAGAACTCCACCATTGAACTGCAAGTGGTATAATAAGAAGTGTGATAAATGTTTCCGTATCATCTAAACTTGGAAGAATATTTAATTTATCTTTTACATTTTCATGTGCAATTAAGTTTTCCAACCCTCCTACTTCTGGAAGTCCTACAATATAATAAGCAGCACCAAAAGCACCTGCCATCGCAACAAAAAAGAGAATGAAATCTGTGTATACAACCCCTTTAAAACCACCTATAGCACTAAAGACAACTGTAATAAACCCAGCAATAACAACGGTTAAAACTGGATCTAATCCTAACATTACTTGTCCAATTTTTATCGCCGCCAAAGTTACCCCAGCCATTGCCAATACGTTAAATATGATCCCTAGATATACAGCCCTAAAGCTCCTAAGAAACCGCGCAGGTTTTCCCCCATATCGTAATTCATAAAATTCAATATCTGTATTCACCCCAGACTTTCGCCAAAGTTTTGCATACACAAAAACAGTTAATAATCCAGTAACCAAAAATGCCCACCAAACCCAGTTTCCTGAAACTCCATTGGTACGAACTATGTCTGTAACAAGATTAGGCGTATCTGTAGAAAAGGTAGTAGCAACCATAGAAAGTCCTAATAACCACCATGGCATATTTCTTCCGGAGAGAAAATATTGATTGGTGTTTTTTCCTGATGTTTTTCCAACGTAAATACCTATAGTAAGTATCACTGCAAAAAGTGAGAAAATAATCGTGAAATCAAAATTCGATAAGGAAA